>Ga0172374_1002306_pt1 | contig 12201 bp, 9 predicted proteins | sample LakKiv3m_FD_114536 | JGI IMG/M metagenome (GOLD analysis project Ga0172374, IMG submission 114536) | Freshwater microbial communities from Kabuno Bay, South-Kivu, Congo - kab_092012_10.3m | ecosystem: Environmental > Aquatic > Freshwater > Lake | place: Democratic Republic of the Congo... | reverse complement strand
TCTGCGGTTCAATAGCCCCGCCACCGAGTATATTTGCGTTGTTTCGATTGCCTCGCTCAACGAAAAATCCGGAATAATGGTAACTATCCTCTGGGCGAGCATGCTTTTTCCTGAACCGGGAGGGCCGATCATCATGATATTATGCCCGCCCGCGACGGCGACCTCGATTGCCCGCTTGGCCTGTTCCTGTCCTTTGATTTCGCTGAAATCAAAGGGATAGTTGCTGTTTTGCCGGAATAGCGCGTCGATATCGACATGAAACGGGTTGATTTCCCGGCGCCCTCCGAAAAATTCAACTACGTCGGACAGGGAATCGACCGGAATTACGTCGATTCCTTCGACCAGCGCCGCTTCGCCGGCATTTTCTCTGGGGAGAACAATCCCCGTTATTCCGAGCTGTCTGGAGGTGAAGGCGGCGGAAAGAGCCCCGTGGACACCCTTGACGCTGCCATCCAGTGAAAGCTCGCCTATAAGAAGATATTTTTCCAGAGGTTCGCTGGAAACCATCCCCTGCGCGGCCAGGATCGCCATCGCGATCGGCAGATCGAAAGAGGTGCCTTCCTTTTTCATGTCGGCCGGGGCAAGGTTGATAGTTACATGATGAGAAGGGAATTTATAGCCGGAATTGTTGATGGCGGCCTTGATGCGTTCCTTGCTTTCCCGGACTGAAGCATCCGGAAGGCCGACCGTGGAAAACTGGGGTAGCCCCGCCGTTATATCCACCTCAACCTCAACGGGGAAGGAATCGATGCCGATGATTGCGGAACTCAAAGTCTTAACGATCATGCAAACTTCCTGTCGATTGGTTACACCCGGGAGAAATCAGACAATCCTGGATTGCAGCATTCCCGTTTAACGCTTGTCAGGGAGATTATTCGCGCATTTGTTGTTTTGTCAGGCGATCTTCAAGCTCCCCCATGTACGCGGCAAGCGTATTCCCAGTTGTCTCGATTACGGAGCGCAGATCACGGTCGAGCTGGTCGAAGTGGTTTTGCAGTTCGGCTTGCGATTCTCTGGCTTTGCCTTCGGCTTTCGCTGATTCTGCTTTAAGAAATTCATGAAGCTCCGTAATTCTCGATGTCTCCGCATTTTCGGCAAGTTCGCGCTGCAGGTTCAATTCCTTGTTGAAACGCCTTGTCTCTGAGAGCTGCACGGTTTGCAGATATGCGATATAAATTAAAAAAAGCAGGGAAATCAGTACGATGAATCCAAGCAGAATCAATCCGAGGGGCGCATTGATTGATGCAGCCAGCAGCCACAGGTTGGTTGGGGCCATAAACGAATTCCAGTTGACAATGGCAAACAGGGCCAAAACCGCAAAAACCAGCAGCAGTGCAAATGTTTTTAAAGTCAAAGCCATTCTCCTTTCATACCGATGAGTAAGGATGATTTATCAAAAACAGCAAATAAAACGATCTCTATCAGGGATGATGACTATTTGGCAAAGGCATAATATTTATATAAAAACGAGATATTGGAGAAGGACGGGATTGCGGAAAAATGGCATCGCCAAAAGATGCCATTTTCCTTATTCATGCATGCACGATAAAGCAAGTAAGCTGGGCAGGGGTTCCATCCCCGGCCAACTCATTGCTGCAGCGATGGGAACATCGCAACAATGAATCGGCCGGGTTTAACTCACTATTTTCCGTTGAGCGTTACCTCTTGTCCCCACCAATTTCCGGCCTTTGACTCCTGGGCATCCTTTTTATCCGCCTTGGAATAGCCGCAAATGCTGAATTTCAAATGCTCCCAGTCTTTGTACATGGTATCGTGCTGGTAAAACCCGGATTCTCTTGCCGCGGCGCCGCAACCGGCGAGAAAAAGCGCTGCCAGGGCGACTAAAAACAGTTTTTTCATACAGTCCTCCTCTAAATTTTTAGATATCATTATCCTTTTGCCTGTCCTTATACATAAAGCAGAGATAAATGTCAAAAAATAATATGTTCGGTAAGGCTAATGGAGATAAGCGATTTTTTTAAAGGGGCATGCAACAAAAAAGTGAGAATGGGGATGGATTTGTATTAACAGGATTGATTTTTTCTCCTCTTACCTGCATGCCCTATGGCGATCAGACAATAGGAGATATCCATGGAAACGGAGCTGAAAGACGCGAAGCGGAAAGAGGAGTTGTACAGGATGTTATCCGCTGGGGGGATTTTCGCCGAGGGATGATCTCCTTTAACTACCGAAAATGTGGGAAGCAAAATCGTATATGCACAAAGGAAGGGCATCCTGGGCATGGGCCGCAATACTGATGGGACGCAACCAGCAGGTGTAAGAGCTACGAAAAGGGCATTCCATAGGACAGGAGCTGGAAAAGTATGAGGAGACAGATAATCGTCGGCAATTTACGAAACTCTGCGAGGATCTGTGGTGATATCATTCTCCCGCCTTTCTGGAGACAGGAGCCCCTTCAACGAATCGGCCAAGATAAGCGAGGCGACTCCTTTCCTTTCCCTTGCTCTTCTTGGCCAAATCAGATTATTTTCCCACCTTTTTCTGTGGCCGTGCTCATCTACAGCATCTCCGTCACTGTTGACAAGATCGGCCAGGCCATCGCCATAGGCGAGTACGTGTTCAACAGTGTTGTTTTTCACCAACTCCTGGACTATGTGTGGGTTGGAGGCTATCCTCGCTGGCAGGAGGGGACCAGGCCCGATTATGTGGTCGCCATTCAGAAGATCGCCTTGCGCTCTCACGATCCGCCCAAAATCCACCACCGACTTTTAGCAAATCTTGTGAGGACAGTTGTTTGCTGACAATTTTCTTTCACCTCGCCATGCAAAGATGAATGCCCTTTATGCCGTAAATTCAGCCAACGGCAAAAGTTGGTGGTGGATCAGTGCCGCTCTTCCAGGTCGCCCAAAATTCGCCAACGTTGCACAGGAGCCGTTTGCCCGTTTTTTAGCAGGTTTTTGTTTTTGGCGGAGTCTCTTGTGCCAAGAAGGCCCAAAAAGACTTCTGCCGGATTGCCCTTTGCCAGCCGAGCAACCTACTCACGCAAACGCTCCACGAGCCGCCCCGGGACATCGATGAAGGCAAAGCGAATTGCCTTCATTCGCCTTGACGCCCATGACCTGCAAAGCCAAACGCTTCATGTCGTTTCACTGGAAAAGATACCCATATAATATTGAAGACTTTCGCAGTGACTGATCAGCGATGTTCATTGATCCCTCTGGCGGTGAATTCGGGATAAAAAAAATTGTTTTTTCTTAAATAAAAGTTTATCATAAAACTGATCTATAGTTAGCCGAACCACCCTTTTCAATAAGGAAAGAGTCTGGGGGAAGGTTCCCCCCCCCTTAAAAAAGGGGGGAAATAGAGGAAATTTTCATGATTCGCCGGCGCCTCAAGGGGCAGGCTTAGTATCGAAATGGGCTCCTTCCGAACCAGCGGTCCGGAAGGACATTTTGAGCAACTTTCCTGAAATATATTTTTTAGGGGAGATGTACACTATGGATCAATTCTTGCGCAGCCAGTGTTATCCTGTTTACCAACCGATAGTATTTCCTCCTCATCCGGCAGCCATCAAAAAACGGATATTTCCCAAGGACCGACGGACATGAAGGACTTTCTAAAGTCGTCCCAACTTCCCTCTTTTTTAAGAAAGCTTTTGCCGTATGTGGCGCTATTGTTTTTTCTTGGCCTGACCATCGCCATCTGGCGCCACTGGAGCAACAGCAACGCAGAGAAAGAACAGAGGCGCTTTGCCCATGCAACCATACAAGTTGCCCATGACCTCAGCGACCGATTGCACCAATACGGGATGGTTCTTCAGGGGGGGGGAGGGGTGTTCGCCGCTTCCGAAACAGTGACCCGAAAGGCCTGGCATGCCTATGTGGAATACCGGAACATCGCTCAGCTTTTCCCCGGTATTCAGGGGGTGGGGTTTTCCAAGGTCATCCGGCCGTCGGAACTGAAGCGGCATACCCGGGAAATCCGTGCCGAGGGATTTCCCGGGTATGCGGTCCGGCCGACCGGGGAACGGGAAGTGTACACCTCCATCGTTTTCCTGGAGCCGCTTGACTGGCGCAACCAGCGGGCCTTTGGTTATGATATGTTTTCCGAGCCGGTACGGCGGTCGGCCATGGAGCGGGCCCGCGATACGGGTGCGGCCTCGGTCTCCGGCAAGGTGCAACTGGTTCAAGAGACCGCCAAAGAGGTTCAGGCCGGATTTCTGATGTATCTCCCCATCTACCGGAAGGGCCGGCCGCTGCATACGTTGGAAGAGAGAAGGACAGCCCTTCAAGGATATGTTTACAGCCCTTTCCGCATGGCCGATCTGATGAAGGGAATCTTTCCGGTCCCTAACCGGGAGGTGCGCTTCAAGATTTACGACGGGACGGAGGTCTCCGAAGAAGGTTTGCTGTATGATTCCGAAAGCTCTAACCCGGCGGCTGAAAAACGCCGCCCCATGTTTTCCGGAGAAAAGACCCTTGACCTTTTGGGGCGCCCCTGGACACTGACCTTTTCTAGCCGTCCGGCCTTTGAGACCGCTGTCGATCAATACACCGCGAAAGGCATTCTGGCCGGCGGAATACTCGTCAGCCTGCTGATTTTTTTCGTCCTCTACCAGCAGGAACGCCTGAGGGGCAGGGCCTTGGTTTTAGCCAAGGGCATGACGGCTGCGTTTCAGGAGAGCGAGCAGCGCTATAAGACACTGAACGACACGCTGCCGGTCGGTGTTTCGATCATCGGCCCGAATATGGAGATTTTGGTCAGCAATAAAATCAAGCACCAATGGTTCCCCGGGGGTCGTTATGACGAACATCCCTACTGTTACATGGTTTATAACATGCCGCCGCGGACGACACCCTGCGAAGGCTGCCCGGTAATTCAGGCCTTCCAGGACGGACAGCCGCACAGGGCGGAAAGAAAGGCCGAAACAACGCTGGGGTCGCGGATATTAAGTCTCTTAGCCGTTCCGCTTACCGATCAGGAGGGCAGAATCACCAGTGTCCACGAAACGGTGGAGGACATCACCGAGCACAAACAGTTGGAAGTGGAGCAGATTGCCCGCAGAGCGGCGGAGGAAGCCAACCGGGTCAAGTCGGACTTTCTGGCCAACATGTCTCACGAACTGCGGACCCCCTTAAACTCTATTATCGGTTTCTCCGAGGTCCTGCTGGACCAGTATTTTGGAAACCTTACCGAAAAACAGTCCGTCTATGTCAACAATATTCATCACAGCGGCAGCCATCTGCTCAGCCTGATCAACGACATCCTGGACTTGGCCAAGATCGAATCCGGGAAGATGGCACTGGATGCAAGCCGTTTTCCCTTGAGGCCCCTTTTAGAGTCTTCTCTCGTTATGCTTCGGGAAAAGGCCCTGAGCCACGGCATTCATTTATCCATAGAGATAGAACCAAAGGCCGATAGAGAGATCGAGGCCGATGAACGGAAGCTTAGGCAGATTGTCTTTAATCTCTTGAGCAATGCCGTCAAGTTCACGCCGGATGGTGGGAGCGTACGCATGAGCGCACGCTTTATTTTGGATTTGGGATTGCGGCTTGCGGAATTAAAAGACAAACTCGGCATCGAAGGTTTTGAATCCGCAATTGAAATCAGCGTGGCTGACACGGGCATAGGCATCAAGGAAGCGGACAGGGCCAAGTTGTTTCAGGAATTTGTTCAAATAGAATCGGCTTATACCAAACATTTCCAAGGCACGGGGTTGGGGTTAGCCTTAACCAAAAGAATGGTAGAACTTCACGGCGGTCGGATATGGGTGGAAAGTGAGGGAGAGGGGAAAGGCTCTAAATTCACATTTGTGATACCGATCGAAAGATTAAAGGGGTAAGGGGGGGGAATGGATAGAAGTTAAGATGTTGATAGGTTGAGAAGATGGGAGAAGAGGGGAAGGTTACGAAATACAACCTACAAGTCACATCATACGCATAACGAGGTGAGGAAATGGGCGCCAGGATTTTAATTGTTGAGGACAACCCGCAAAACCGTCTGCTGGTCAAGGATATTCTCGAAATTCATGGTTATGAAATCTTGGAGGTGGAAAACGGCCAAGCGGGGATCGAGTCGGCCAAAACACAGAGACCGGATTTGGTACTGATGGATATTCAAATGCCGGTAATGGACGGCTTTGAGGCCTGCCGCCGCTTACGCGAGGAGCCAGAATTAAGGGGGTTGAAAATAGTCGCCGTGACTTCCTTTGCCATGAAAGGGGAGAAGGAAAAAGTGTTAAGTTCCGGGTTTGACGGTTATGTCGCCAAACCGATCAATACCCGGGAATTGCCGGCTTTGGTGAAGGGTTTTTTGGAAGAGAGGGAAAGCGGTAAGGAGTAAAGAGGGAAACAGAGGGAAGACAAGGGGTTGAGCGGTTGAGAAGCGGGAAATAAGATGGATAGAGATCTGAAAAAGTCTTTGGAAAAACTGGAGTATGTGCTCTTTAACAGTCCGGCGGTCATTTATGTCTGCCAGGCGGGCGGGAACTGGAAGGCCACTTTTGTCAGTAAAAACGTCAAAGAACGATTGGGCTATGACTATCATCAATTCCTGGAAGACCCCCGCTTTTGGAGAGATCGCGTTCATCCCGATGATCTTCCCCATGTCTTGGAGGACAGCAAAAAGATTATTACAGAAGGGCTCCTTGTTCAGGAGTACCGGTTCCTCCATCGGGACGGGACTTACCGCTGGATACATGATAGAGGGCGTCTGATTCGCGACGAAGACGGCGCCCCGCAGGATTGTATTATCGGTTACTGGTTCGATATCACCCAACGCAAGGAGATGGAAGAAGCACTGCAGCGATCGGAGCATCGCTTCGAAATGTTATTCGCATGTGCCCCGGATGCCTTTTTTCTAATTGATCCTGAAGGCATCATCGTCGATGGCAACGTTGCTGCCGAGGAACTGAGCGGCTATAAGCGGGAAGAAGTTATCGGCCAGAATGTCCTGCAGCTTCATCTGCTCCTTCCGGAAGAGAGGTCCAAAGCCGCAGCCCGCTTAGCCAAAGCCAGTCAAGGAGAGCGGGGCGGGCCGGAAGAGTATACCCTGCTCCGGAAAGACGGACAAGCCAGGACCGTTGAGGTCCAAACCTACCCCTTGGCAACAAACGGGGACCATCTTATCCTGGGGGCGGCCCATGATATCACCAAGCGTCAGCAGGCCCACGAGGCGACGCGGCGGGCCATGTCCATCTTGGTCAGTGTCATTGATCATTCCCCCGATCTGATCTTCCTCAAGGATCTGGAGCTGCGCACCATTCTCTGCAACCAGGCTTACGCCAGGGCCGTTGGCAAACGACCGGATGAAATGTATGGCAAGACCGACATTGAAAACGGCTGGGACCCGTTTTTGGTCAAGGGGGATCCGGCCCGTGGGATTCGGGGATTTGAGAATGACGACCGCGATGTCTTGGCCGGAAAAACAATTCATAACCCTTATGATCCGGCCAATGTGGCAGGCGAGACCCGGATTTTTGATACCTTCAAGCTGCCCATGAGAACCGATGACGGAGACATTACCGGCGTTCTTGGACTGGCGCGCGACATCACCGAGCTTAGACAAAATCAGGAGACCTTAGAGCGCCTGAATGCACAAACCCGTCGGCAATTGAACGAGCTTCAGGAAGCCAAACTTTTGTTGGAAGCGGCCAATAAGATGAAAGACCAATTCTTGGCCAATATGAGCCATGAATTGACCACCCCCCTGAATGCCATCATTGGTTTTTCCGAGGTGCTTCTGGATGAACATTTCGGAACGCTCAATGAAAAGCAGAAGGGGTACCTGCAAAATATCCTACAAGGAGGGCGACGTCTCCATGAGCTCCTAAAAGATATCCTGGCGGTCAGCCGGCTGGAAACCGGGGAGCTCTCTCTTTCCTTGAATCGTTTCCGCTTAAAGGACCTCCTCCTTTCCACTCTGAAAATCCTTGAAGAAAGGGCATCCCGGGCCGTTATTCGAATGGACTTGGTGATAGAACATGAGGCCGACTTGATGATCGAGGCCGATCAAATCAAACTTAAACAGATCCTGCTTAATCTCCTAAGTAATGCAGTCAAGTTCAATCGGGAAGGGGGAAGCGTGCGCTTGACGGCACGCCTAAGAGGTTGCGAAGATGAGAAAGGGGAAAATATCATCGAGATCTCCGTGGAGGACACCGGCATCGGCATTAAAGAGGAGGATCTGCCCAGGCTTTTTAAAGACTTTGTGCAACTCGAATCGCCCGAGACCAAAACATTTGCCGGCGCCGGTCTGGGTCTGTCCCTGACCAAACGACTGGTGGAAGTGATGGGGGGGAAGATCTGGGTGGAGAGTGAGTGGGGAAAAGGCAGCGCCTTCAGGGTGGCGATACCTTTCAGAAGTTGAGAAGAAAGGAGGTGGGCCCTATGGACCTCAACATCAAAAAAATTCTGTGTGTGGATGACGACCCTGCCAATCTGGCCTTACTCGAGGCCATGCTGGAGCCCAAAGGGTATCAGGTCGTCACGGTGGACAACGGTCCGGAGGCCTTGGAAAGATTACACGGAGAGCCTTTTGATCTGGTGTTGCTGGATGTGATGATGCCGGATCTCAACGGCTATGAAGTCTGTAAACGGATCAAGGCCGACGCCCCGACCAAAGATATACCGGTGGTTATGGTCACCGCTTTGGCCGACAGAAGCTCCAAGCTGAAAGGTCTGGCGGTCGGCGCCAACGAATTCCTTTCCAAACCGGTGGACGGGGTGGAACTTCAGGTGAGAACCCAGAACCTCCTAAAGGTGAAAGAGTTTCAAGATTTTCTCAAAAACCACAATCAAATCCTGACCGAACAGGTGGCGGAAAAGACCCAAGAACTTCGCGGCGCCTTTATTGATACCATTCATCGTCTGACCCTGGCCGCCGAATTCAGGGATGACGACACGGCCAAGCACATCAGCCGGACCAGCTACTATACCCAATTTCTGGCCAGGCAACTCGGATTTTCCGAGGAAGAAGCCCAAACCATGTTTTATGCCGCCCCCATGCATGATGTGGGCAAGATCGGCATCCCCGATAATATCCTGCTTAAACCGGGGCGGCTTACCTCCGACGAATTTGAGACCATGAAAGAGCATACGGCCATAGGGGCGAAGATACTGAAAGGGTCGCCCTCTCCTATTCTGAAATCCGCCGCACAGTTTATCCTCTATCATCACGAACGCTGGGATGGGGGCGGGTATCCCCGGGGGCTTAAGGGGGAAGAGATTCCCATCGAGGGCCGGATCTTTAACCTCATCGATCAATACGACGCCCTGCGCAGCCATCGGCCTTATAAGCCGGCCTCTGCACATCAAAAGGTCTTTGATATTTTGACGGTAGGGGACGGCCGGACCATGCCCTCCCATTTCGACCCGCAGATATTGGCGGCGTTTAAGGATAATCAGGAAGCGTTTGCCGAGATCTATGCCCAGCATTGTGATTAAGCGAGGGGGGGCTGAGGATGGAGAGGCAAGAAGAAATAGGTTTTGTGTGTGTAAGGTCCTGTGAAATATAAACCAATAGAGGAGAAATGCAATTGGCAAGAATATCAAAAATTCAAAAGAAGTGAATAGCATTAGTCATTTGCCTTATTTTTATACCAATGGTCTATCCTTCTGAAGGACTATACGAGGGACCTATTTTTTCTGTCGGCGTCCAGGAGACGGATTGTGGTCACGCTCTAAGCCTTTCAGAGAAGAAGAATTGTTGGGCTGCAAGACTCTCCCTCTTGCCGTAGGACGGCTGCTATTCCCGCACCTGCATCGGTTGCTTCATAGGTCCTCCAGCAACTTGGTGATTTCTTTCGGCGACGGCAGTTGACCTTTCAGCGCCTTGGGCAGGGTCTTGGTAATTTCGTAAGTTGCCACGCCGATGGGTTTGCGAGTGTCGTACAGGGCGTATTCCACAATCGTGCGACTTTTCTCTTTGCAGAGGATGATCCCGATGGAGGGATTTTCGTCTTTCTGCCGGACCTGCCGGTCCAGGGCGGTCAGATAAAACTGCATCTTGCCGACGAACTCCGGCAGGAATTCGCCGACTTTCAATTCAATGGCCACAAGACAGCGCAGAGGGCGGTGAAACAGCAGCAGGTCGATGAAAAACTCTTTGCCGTCCACATCCAGCCGATACTGGCTGCCCATGAAGGCGAACATGCCGCCCATAGCCCGCAGGAAATCCTCGATCCGGGCAATGAGCGCCCGTTCCAGCTCACGCTCGCTGTGCTCCTCGCCCAGCTCCAAAAAATCAAAGGTGTACTCGTCCTTTACCGCCAGCTTCGCCTGGGCACGCAGCTCAGGCGTGAGCGTTTGGTCGAAGTTGGTCTGCCCCAGCAGCGATTTTTCGTAGCTCTGGTTGTCGATCTGGTGAATCAGGACATTCTTGGACCAGCCGAACTTGCGAGTCATGCGGATGTAGAATTCCCGCTCCAGTGGGTCAGTGCAGTGCTCCATGATCACCAGGTTGTGGCTCCAGCCAATTTCTCGCACCAGTGGTGCGAGTTTTTCCAGCCTGATGTACGCCTCGAAAAAGGCTTTCATCCGCCAGAGGTTGGAGGCCGAAAAACCGCCCACGCCAGGAAACTCCCGCTGCAGATCTCCAGCCAGTTGTTGGACAACTGCCTTCCCCCAGGTTTCACCGACCTGCCGCTCCACGATCATCCGCCCGATGTCCCAGTACAGGCCGACCAGTTCCTTGTTGACCGCCTTGAGGGCCTCGTATTGGGAGGCGCGGATTCGTTCCTTGATCTCGGACAACAGGCGCGGGTAGTCACCCGGTTTGGCAAGGTTGTTTATCGGGGTTTTGTCAATTGGTTTCATCCAGGACCCTCTCATCATCAATCACGTCATCGGTATCGCCGTCGTCCTGTAGGGGAGAATAATCGTTTGCCCTTGCAACCTTCGGCGCCTCGATGCCGCGCATGTCCACTTGATCGATAACACCACCTTGATTGGTCGCCATTATTCCCTATTAACAGGTGCTCAACCACAAAATCAACGGCCGAGAAAAAATGGGGTCAGGTCTTGCAATCGCGCATTTCGGTAACGCTCTAAGCCTCTAATAAAATAAGAATTGTTGGATTGCAAGACCTGACCCCCAATGGCGTGACCCCCAATGGCTTACGGCAGCCCGGCGAGCCACAGATAGGCGGGTGCCACCATGATCTGCCGCTCTCCGTTGGGGAACAGGCGGTAGCCTTCGCCGGCGCCGGTGAGCTGCAGGGCCGGCACATCCAGGGCCTGTTGAAATTTCCTCAAGGGCGCGGAGGGCTCCTGCTCGTTCAGCTTTGCCTCCACCAGCAGGAAGGGTTCGTTGTCCCGCGAGAGCAGGAAATCCACTTCCTGCTTTTCCTTGTTTTTGATGAAATACAGGCCGAATTCCCCTAATCCCCCATCATTCCAGCAATGAACGGCGCGCCACAGCTCTATGGCAACCAGGTTTTCAAAACGTGCGCCTTCGTCCTTGATGCGCGGCGCATCAAAAAGGTAACACTTTCGCTCTTTCACGATGGCTCGGGCCACCTTTGCCGTCCAGGGGCCGATGCTGAAGGTGAGAAAAAAACGCTCGAACAGGGCCAGCCAGTTTTGGACGGAAACCGGAGAGACATGGAGATCGCGGGCCAGCCCGGCAACGGAAAGCGGGCGGCCGATGCGGGAAGGCAGCAGGTGAAACAGCGTTTCCATGGTCGTGACAGACCGGACGTCCGACAGGTCGCGGATATCTTCGCGAATGAGCTGGCGGGCATAGGCGTTCGACCAGCGGGTGTAGGCCGATAATTTGCCGGTTAAAAAAGGTTCGGGAAAACCGCTGAAATTCCAGAGTGCATCCCAGTTTTCGCGCAAGTTCCTCCGATCGGTGGCGTTCAGGGCAAGGGGATCAGTGAGGAATCCGGCGACTGTCCCGCCGGAATTTGCAATTTCCGCCAGGGTGAAGGGAAAGAGATGAAAGAGCAGATAGCGTCCGGCTAACGAATCGCCGCCCTTCTGGTAGATATCCAGGCGGCCGCTGCCAGGCACGAGAAAGCGATAGTCGTCCCGGGAGCCGTCGTACACCCCCTTGAGATAGTTTTTCCAGTTCCGGTATTTGTGGATCTCGTCAAAAATAATCAGAGGATTGCTCTGGTCTTTTCTTTCCACTGCGGTAAAAAATGAAGGGTCGTGGAGGAGCCGCGCGCGGTCGGCTGGGATATCCCAGTTGCAGTACAGGGAATTGGCAAAGTCCTTCGCGATCATGCGTGCCAGCGTG
>Ga0172374_1002303_pt1 | contig 12214 bp, 13 predicted proteins | sample LakKiv3m_FD_114536 | JGI IMG/M metagenome (GOLD analysis project Ga0172374, IMG submission 114536) | Freshwater microbial communities from Kabuno Bay, South-Kivu, Congo - kab_092012_10.3m | ecosystem: Environmental > Aquatic > Freshwater > Lake | place: Democratic Republic of the Congo... | reverse complement strand
GCGGTGGGTCGACCATTTCGCAGCAGACCGCCAAGAACGCGTTTCTGTGGCAGGGCGGCGGGTTCTTCCGCAAGGGGCTGGAGGCGTGGTTCACCGTCCTGATCGAACTGGTCTGGGGCAAGCAGCGGATCATGGAGGTCTATCTGAACGTCGCGGAGACCGGCATCGGCACTTACGGCGTGAACGCGGGATCGCAGCGCTATTTCGGACACGGCGCGGCGAGCATGACCAACCGTGAGGCCGCACAGATCGCCGCCGTCCTGCCGCTGCCCAAAAAACGCGCGGGCAAGTCGCCTTCCGGTTTCACCGCACGCTATGCGAGCACGATCCAGCGGCGGATTTCGGTGGTGTCGAACGAAGGGCTCGACGACTGTCTCTAAGGCCGAGCGACGCCAGCCATATTCGTCATTGCGAGCGCAGCGAAGCAATCCAGCGAGCCGCGCGCGGCCCTGGATTGCTTCGCTGCGCTCGCAATGACGGGTGGGGACAGCTGAATTAGGTGCAGACTAACGGTCAACTGCGACCAGCGGCGGACAAATGCTGTCCACCATCGGCACCAATCCGGGCTCGTTCGCCCCGCTCAGAAACAGCGTTTTCTGATCCGCCACCGCGATGTCGCGTCCATTGCGCCAGCCGCCCAGTTCGCGTCCCGGCCGTCCGCATGGATTGCCGAGCCGGGCGATGATCCGTTGAAAGAACGCCGTGTCGCCAGGCTCTGCCGCAATATCGACCGTGCGGCGATCGGGCGATGGTCGACATGCCGTGCCCAAGTCCACCGCAACGCACTCACCCCCACTGGCTTCGATCCGCGCGATCAGCGCGTCGAGATCGATGGGCGTGGCAATCGCTGCACCCGTCCCGCCGACACGTCCCCAATCGACGGCACGACGGACATAGCGCTCGACCGCTGCGCTCCTGCCTTGCCGATAGCGTTCGAGATGAAGGTTGCACGCGCGCTCGTCGAGCACGCCGCTGCCGCTCGATTGCGACACCGCGCATGATATCGCGCGACCGCTGCGGCCGATGGTCAGTTCGATGCGGGTAACGCCGCCAACCGCTTCCGCCGGATAGCCGGGGGGAATATCGGACGCGCTCGCCAGCGTGCCCGACGTCGCGCATCCGGAAACCGTCATCGCGACGCCCACACACAGCAACGCCCGCACCGCGCCGAATTGCCATCGGCGGCGATGCGGGCGTCCTTCATTCATCGGATTCGAACGGATTATTCGACCGCCTTCTTCGCGGCATCGCCGACCTTTTCCGCGCCTTCGCCGACGCTCTGCGCGGCTTCGGTGATCGCGCTGGTCTGCGCGTCCTCGTTGTTCGCGCGGTTCATCAGGAAGAAAGCGACGACGATCACGCCGATCAAAAGCGCCAGTCCGATCAGGATGCCGCCGCCCCCGCCGCGCTTTTCGACGACGGTAGTGTGGGTGTGCGCCGGCTGCACGCCGTCGGTGGTGGTCGTGGTGGTGCGTTCGTCGGTCATTGGTCCCTCCTTTTACTCGACTGAGGGGCCAAACGAGCGCTCCGATACTATTGTTCCCAAAGCGAAATGGTTACTCGGATAGGATACTCCGAACCCTTCCCCGCTCGTTTCGAGCGAAGTCGAGAAACGCCTCACCAAAGCGGGATGACGCGTCGAACAGGCCAAAATTTACAACGTCATTCCCGCGAAGGCGGGAATCCATAAGCACCGGCATGGGTTATGGATTCCCGCCTTCGCGGGAATGACGAATAAGCGGGTTGACCGGACGTCATCACATTCTAGCGCAGGCTGACGTTTCTCGACTTCGCTCGAAACGAACGGGTGGTGGGGAGCTATAAGGCGCCTCAGAAAGGCAGCTTGAAACCGGGAGGCAGCGGAATGCCCGACGACAGTTTCGACATTTCCGCCTGCGACGCCGCATCCGCCTTTGCCCGCGTGTCGTTGATCGCCGCGGTAATCAGGTCTTCCAGCATCTGCTTTTCGCTGGGCTGGAGCAGCGAATCGTCGATCTGGATGCCGATGATGCGGCCCTTGGCCGACGCGCGCACCTTGACCAGCCCGCCGCCCGCCGCGCCCTCGACCTCGATCGCGTCGAGATTGGCCTGCGCCTTTTCGAGTTCGCTCTGGACGTTTTGGGCCATCGCCATGATGTCTTCGAGGCTTTTCATGATAGTCTCCGTGCCGGTTTGGCCGGCTGGATCAGCTCGGCCTCTGGAAAATGTTCGATCGCGGCTGCGACCACAGGGGAACGCAGCGCGGCGTCATAGCTGTCCATCTTGGCCGCTTCGGCCTGCTCGCGCAGCGATGGCTGGGCATTGCCTTCGCCGACGCGAATCCGCCACGCCGTGCCGGTCAGATCGCGCAGGACCGTCGCCAGTTCCTTGAGCAATTCGGCATCGACCGGCCCGGTTTCAATATCAGGCGGCGTCATTGAAATAACGCGCAGGTTCAGCCGAACCTTGTTGGCCAGCAACTCCTTGTCATGCTGCGACAAGAATTCGAACAGCTCGGCGACATTGGTCGGCAACACAGCCTCGGGCGGTGCGCTCGAAGCCGGTGCAGGGGCTGGCGCTACTACAGCGGGTGCCGCGATCGGTGCGCCTTCGGCAATCTGCCGCGCGAGTTCGCCGGGATCGGGCAATTGCGAGGCATGGATGACGCGCAACAACGCCATTTCCGCCGCCTCGATCGGCAGCGCCGCGCGCACCACTTCGTCATGACCCTTCAGCAAGAGCTGCCACAGTCGGTGGAGCACGGCGTTGGACAGCTTGCCCGCCCATTCGCCGATCACCCTGCGCTCGTCCGCCGACCGCGCCAGATCGGGCGCCGCGCCGACCCGCTCCAGCGTGATGGCGTGGACCGTTTCCATCAATCCGGCGAACACCCCCGCCGGATCGATGCCCAGATCATATTGCGCGCGTAGATCGGCCAGCGTTCCGCCCGCATCGCCCGCCACCATCTTGCCGAACAACGCCCGCACCGCGCCGCGATCCGACAGGCCCAGCATCGCGCGCACCGCGTCCGCCTGAACCCCCGCCCCATCCAGATCGGCATGGGCGATCGCCTGGTCGAGGATCGACAGACCATCGCGCACCGACCCCTCGGCAGCCGTCGCGATCAGCCGCAGCGCCTCGCCCTCGGCGGCAACGCCCTCGGCCTCGACCACCCGCGCGAAATGCGCCTCCAGCGTCTCGACGGGCACCCGGCGCAGGTCGAACCGCTGGCAGCGCGACAGCACCGTGATCGGCACCTTGTTGACCTCGGTCGTCGCCAGGATGAACTTCACATGCTCGGGCGGCTCCTCAAGCGTCTTCAGCAACGCGTTGAACGCGTTCTTCGACAGCATGTGAACTTCGTCGATGATGTAGATCTTGTAACGCGCGCCGAACGCCGCCAGCCGCGCGGCATCGATCACGCCGCGCATGTCGTCGACTCCGGTGTGCGAGGCCGCGTCCATTTCGATCACGTCGATGTTGCGCCCCTCGGCGATCGACACGCACGGCTCGCACACGCCGCAGGGGGAAATGGTCGGCCCGCCCTGCCCGTCAGGCCCGATGCAATTCAGCGCCTTGGCGATCAGCCGCGCGGTGGACGTCTTCCCCACCCCCCGCACGCCGGTCATCAGGAAGGCGTGCGCCAGCCGCTCGCGTTTGATGGCATTGCCCAACGTCGTCACCATCGCATCCTGGCCGATCAGCTCGGCAAATGTCTGCGGACGATATTTGCGCGCGAGCACGCGGTAGGCGTCGGGCTTCGCGGGCTGTGGCGGCTCACCAAGGTCGAGGGAATCGGACATCCCCTATCGACTAGGCCGCCGCCCCCTGAACGGCAATGGCCGTAATCGTGCTTCGCGTCGGTCCGATATCGCCGCCGGACGGTCGATCAAGCGAACTTCGCCGCAAATGCGAAGCGAAGCACGTCGGACAGGCTGCGCGCTTCGAACTTGTGCATGATGTTGGCGCGATACACCTCGACCGTGCGCGGACTGATCCCCAGATCATAAGCGATCGTCTTGTTGGGCAATCCGGCCACCAGCCCGCGCAACACCTCGGTTTCGCGTCGGGTGAGCAGCGACAGGCAGCGATAGGCGTGGCCGACCTCTTCATTGGCGTCGACATCGACGATGCGGCGAGAGGCGCTGCGAATCGCCGCTTCCAGCCGATCGCGGTCGATCGGGGCCTCGACTACGGTTTCGGCCCCCGCCTTCAGCAATTCGACGGTGGTCTGAACGTCGCCTGCCGACAGGATCGCGACCAGCGGCCAGTTCAGCCCGGCCAGCCGGATTGCCTGTTGCAAATCAACGCCCGGCCGCCCCGGCTGCCGCGCGTCGATCAGCACGGTCCCCGCCGCCAGCTTGGACGCCGCGCGCATAAAGGCTTCGCCCTGCTGCCAGAACCGCGCCAGAAAACCCGCTTCGACCAGGATCGCCATCACCTGACCGCGCAGATCGGCATCGACGATGACGTCGATATTCGCCTGTCCGCCGTCAAAGGCCAATTGCCCCGCCAGTCCCGACGATTCCGGGGGCAGAATGCTGATCGCCGGCTCGGCGGTGTCATTGGCGACCGGCAGGCGTATTTTCGTCGTCCGTCGCGGCCCGTCGCCTGGCGGGGTCGAGGACATGATTCCCCCGTCGCGCACGCCTGAGCCGGGCGGTGGCGATCGATCCCCGGTCGGGTTCCTGTTCGTCGTTCGAGTCTCGGTCATGCTCGCCCTCCCTGCTGGGACGAAAAACGCAATGACTGAACATTACCGATTCGCGATTGCGCGATCGCAAAGGCGAATGCCCGGCAGTTGTTCTCAACCCGACGCGAAACGCGAAGGAAACCGTGACCGCCGGTTGTTTTCCCGGTTCTTGCCCGATCGATATCGGGAAAATCCCCGATGCCTGCAATCGGGATGATTACGGATATATATCATTTCCGCCCCTTAGTATGCCCTTATTCAGGCAGGGGGTCTTCACGGGCCGCGATCCTTCAAACCGGCAAGCAAACCGGGTGCCGATCGAACTTCGTCAAACCGATCTCTAGGGGGCAGGCAATGACGTTCGACAGGCTGGGGAGCGCGCATCCCGGATGCGCGCGACGACACGTCGTGCGGGACGAAACCATCTTTCGCCAGGGCGATCCGGCACGCGGCTGGTACGAAGTCGTCGAGGGGATGGCGCGCGTCTGCCAGTTCCGCAGCGACGGTCGGCGACAGGTGCTCGCCTTTGCCGTGCCGGGCGACGTCATCGGCCTGGAACATGGCCGCCGCGACAGTTGCGCCGAAGCCCTGACCCCGATGCTGCTGATCCACCATCGCCTGGACGCCGGCGATGCCGATGCCGAACTGCCGTGGGACCGGGTCGTGCGCCACAATCATCAATGCTTGATGCTGATCGGCCTGCCGACCGCGATCGAGCGGGTGGCCGCCTTCATCCTGTCGATGGGGCAGCGGCTGGGCGGTCTTGCGGTCTTCGAACTGCCGCTGTCGCGTGCCGACATCGCCGACCATCTGGGACTGACGATGCACACGGTCAGCCGGATGATCTGCGATCTGGCGCGCCGCGGAGTGCTGCGGGTCGAGGCGCATCATCATTTCCAGCTGACCGATCCTCTCGGGCTGGCAGCCATCGCGGGAATCGATGGCTGGGAACTGGGGTCGGACGATCGACAATTGGTGGCGTAACGCAAACGACAGGAGGTGGATATGCGCGTTCGTTTTTCCGGCCGCTTCGCATCGGCCTTGGCTTTCACGACGATGCTGATGTGCAGCGCGGCCCCGCCCGCGCTGGCGCAGGACCAGCGCATCGCCGATGACATCCGCCGATTGGAGGCGATGATCCGCGACCAGCAGGCGCGTATCGACGCGCAACAGGCCGAAATCGAGGCGCTGCGAAAGATCGTGTCGGCCGACGAATTGGTGACCTATCGCGGCATGGGTTATCCGGGCGGAAACCGGTTCGCATGGATCCAGAACGCGCCGACGCCGTCATCGTCGCCTCCGCCGTCGCCGTCGCCGTCGCAGGATGTCGCGATGCCCGACGAACCGGTCGGCGAGCAGCGCGAGGTGGAAGCCGATACCCGCATTCAGGCAGCCGCAGTCCCGCAGGAACAGGGCGTGCTGACGCCGCGCGGCAAACTGGTGTTCGACCCCAGCCTGGATTACACCCAGTCGGCGACCGACCGGCTGGTGTTTCGCGGTTTCGAACTGATCCCCGGCATCCAGGTCGGCCTGATCGAGGCGAGCAAGGCGCGGCGCGATACCTTTGCCAGCACGCTGGCCTTTCGCTACGGCCTCACGTCGCGGTTGGAGATAGAGGCGCGGGTGCCCGCCATCCACCGCTACGACCGGATCGAGGTCGCCCAGCAGCGCGACGAAGGCATCGTCCGGTCGATCAGCCTGGAGGGCAACGATATCGGCGACGTCGAATTCGGCGCGCGTTACCAGCTCAACCGACAGAAAGGGCAGAACCCCATCTTCGTCGCGGGCCTGCGGGTAAAGAGCGATACCGGCAAGGGGCCGTTCGACATCGGCTATGATTCGTTCGGCGTCGCCACCGGCCTGTCGACCGGATCGGGCTTCTGGGGCGTCGCACCGTCCATCAGCATGTTGCTGCCGTCCGACCCGGTGGTGATCTTCGGCGGGGCCAGCTATCTCGCGCATCTGCCGCGCAACATCGACCGCACCGTCGGCGGCGCGTTCATCGGCCGGGTCGATCCCGGCGACGCGATCAGCGGCAATCTGGGATTCGGCTTCGCGCTCAATCCGCGCTTTTCCTATTCGATGGGCTATCGGCACAGCTATGTCTTTGCAACGACGACCGAGATCGGCGGCTCGATCGAACGGTCGCGGCCGGTTCAGGTCGGGTCGCTGACCTTTGGCATGTCGTACCGGTTGAATCCAAAATCGGCGCTGAACGTGGCGTTCGAGATCGGTGCGACCGAGGATGCGCCCGATATCGGCATCACCATCCGCGCGCCCTACACGTTCTGAACCGAGCGGGTGCCGCCGCGACCCGGCGGCACCCGCCCCCCCTTTTGCCATTTCATCGCCTGGCGGCCGGCGCACACGAAAAAGCCCGCGAACCCAGGGGGGTGGGTTCGCGGGCGCCCGGGCTTCGGCGGGACGTCAGGGAAGCGAGTCGATCGAGGCCTGTTCGATGGCTGTCGCCAGACCCGAAAACCGCATCGCCGCATCGACGCTCGCACCGAAGGCGTCATAGCCCGCAATATCGAGCGCGATGTCCGCTTCCTGGCGGATGCTCGTATTGCTGGCCGTGTTCAGGATGACGTTTTGCAGTCCCCCGTCGGTCCGATGGATCAGCGCCGTTCGCCCGTCATTGCCCAGATAGACGCTCTGGTCGCCGACCCGCATCGTGATGCCGTTGCCCGACAGGATTCCATCGCGCATCTGTTCGGCCGTCGCCTGGCTGATCGTCGCCGACGCCCATTCCTCTCTCGTGGCGCCGTCGGGTTGCCAGTTGACGGTGGTCCGCAACACCAGTTCTCCGTCGAGATAGGTGCGGAATTCTGCGCCCAGCGCGATGGTCATGCCAGCGATCGTAAAGCCACCGCGCTGTTCCTCGAGCAACTCGGTGTCCAGCGCCTCCAGCGCCGCCAGGTCGAGTTCCCCCGGCTCGACCGCCGCGACCGGCACGTCATTGGCGGCCAGCAACAGTGCGGCGGGTGCCGTCAGCACCGCGACGATGATCCTTCGATTGGCAAACATGTCCCGGCTCCATCAGTTGACCGTCCCGACCCGCACGTCGAGCAACATGGTCGGCGTGATCTGGTAATCGGGTGGCAGGAAAGTGGTGAGATCCCCGACCGTATAGTGAAGCGACGGATCGTCCTCCGTCGGCGCGCGCGACCAGGGGTTCCAATCGGTCGCGAGGTTGTAGACCGGGCGAACGCGCTTGGGGGTTTGCAAAACGGCCAGCACGATGCCGTTCCAGTAGCGCTCGAAATCGCGGGCGTCGTATTTGACGATCCCCAGCATCGGGTCGCCGGTCATCACCTGGCCGCCCTGCATGCCCTTTATGACGACGAAATGCTTGAATCCTTCCAGGTCCATCAGCACGATGACCGGTCGCTTCAGCTGGCTCAGCTGATCCATCGACAGCTTGAACCCCTCGGCGCGATATCCTTCGGAGATCAGGAAGGCGCGCATGTCGGCCAGGGAAAACCCCTGCTTGCGGATCGCCTCGCGGTCACCCACCCGCCACATCGCGGCAAAGCTTTGCCGTTCGTCCATCGGATGTTGGTAATGATGGTTCAGCAGGGTCGCGATCGCCGCCGAACCGCAGCTGAAATCATAACGCTGGCGCACCACCGTCCTGAACGGAATCGCCCACCAGCTCATGACGTAAATTTCGGCGTTGCCGCCCGCATCCGGTCCCAGACGAACCTGGGCCGCACCGGGCGTGGCCCAGCCCGCAAGCATGGCGGCGCACGCCACGCCCAACCATCGCGATCGCATATCCCCCATGGCCTGCTCCTGTCAGTCCGATACGTTGATCGTCAGGATCATCGCCGTTTGCAGGTTGTTCTGCGCGCCGGTGTTGATCGTGAAATTGCCGATCCCGGCGAAATTGGCGAAGGCGTTGTCCGCAAAGCTGATATCGCCCGCGACATAATCGCCGCCGATCACGTTGCCCGATGCAATCGCCGTCAGCGACTGGTTGTTGATGATCAGCGTCTGCCCGCCGCGCGTCGTGGCCAGTTCGGCCTCGCTCAGCATGATCGGGGGCGCATCCTGCGGCACATCGCCACCGGGCGATTGCTGTGCCAGCGCCGGCGCCGAAATCGCCAGCATCGCTGTTGCCGATAAGGCCTTGATCGCGTTCATTGACCCCACTCCCTGTGTTCATGGAAAAACAGGGCCGGGCCGCTTTCGCGACCCGGCCCCGCGGGGGAAGGCTTAATCTCCGCCACCGCCGCCAGTTCCGTCGTCGGCGCAGCAGCCCGACACTCCGAAATTGACGGTGCCCATCGCAGCGATGTTGGTCGCGGCCTGGGTGTTGTTGTTGATGCCGGTGTTCCAGGCATTGTTCGAAATGCCGGCAAACGCAGCGAATGCGTTGTCGTTGATCGAATTGCTGCCGGAATTATATCCGACCGGGGTTTCCGATCCGTCCTCGCCATCCAGATCGACGACTTCGTCGAGATATTGGTTGGTGTTGATCGCGTTGAGGCTTTGATAGGCCTTCACGACATTGTCCGAGCTGCTGTAGCTCTTGCTGGATGTCGAGCTCCAGCTGTAGCTGTCCGCTGCATTGTCGACCGCGAACACATCGAGCAGGTCGTTCACCAGAATATTGGCGCTGCCGTTCGACACGCTGTTGCCGCCGCCTGTGGTTTGGGCAAGTGCCGGTCCGGCGATCAGCAGGCCCGCTGCGGATGCGGCGGCCAGACATAGGGATTTCACACGCATGATCTTCTCCTGTTCGAAAGGCCGAGGCCCCCTGTGCGGTGCGATCGGCTCCACCCCCCACTTGGAGGCAAGGAACAGGTAGCCGGGATCGCGACGACCCGGCGTGCGCGCGGGCAAGCCACGTCTTGGTAAATCACCGGATAAGCGTTTGCCCTAAAGCAAATGCGACGGTCGCGGGATCAGGGAAGCGGCTGGATGACCCCTTCGTTCGGGGCATAGACCGGCTGGCCGGGACTGGGCGCCAGCCGCCGGTCAGCGGTCACGAAGGCAAAGCGTTCGCTTTCATACTGGTCGGCGGACACGGTCAGCACCGGCGGCGCGGGCGGAGGGCCCGCATCCTGCGGCATCCGCTGGTCGGTCACCAGCACCCGCCCACCCATCGCGGTCAGCCCGAACAGCCGCTTGGCGAACGCGTTGGGCATTCGGATGCAGCCGTGCGACGCGGGATAGCCGGGCAAGTCACCGCCATGGAGCGCGATCCCGTCCCAGGTCAGCCGCTGCATGAACGGCATCGGCGCGTTCGAATAGAGATTCGACCGGTGAAATTCGCGCTTTTGCAGGATTTCAAACAGGCCCAGCGGCGTCGCCTTGCCCTTCTTTCCGGTCGATACCGTAGTAGCGCCGATCATCCGCCCGCCGCGAAAGATATAGGCCATTTGCGCAGGCACCGAGATCACCATCTCCACCTCGCTGCCCTCCGTTGCGGCGAGCGCACGGTCGTCCCAGCCGAACTGGCCGTTCTTCAGATCGACCGCGCGCGGATCGTCGGCGATCCGCACCATCTGCGCGCTCGCCATCGGCGCCAATATCAGGCTGGCGGAAACCAGAAACGCGGCAGCGAAAGGCCGGATCGAACCCACGGCGAATCCCCTTTGGCAAACAGGCTATCGTCCCGATATTGCACGCCCAACGCCTGAAAAGGCAAATGGGTGCCGTCATCGTCCCGATCCGGGAATGCCATATATCGGCCATGATTGCGCGGCGAACCGCGCCGGACATGCGGTCGCTCGCGGATCGGAATTGCCTGGCGTTACCGACCGCTAACCCAATTCATGCTATAGCTTTGCGCATGGTAGAGAGCGTTGGGGAACAAAGGGCCCGGCTGGCGAGCGAATCGCATTCCCGCCGGGCATTCGTCAAAACCGCACTGGTCGCCGGTGGCGCGCTGGCGATACCGGGGTGCGTCAGCGCACCCGGCGGGCCGCCCCAAACCGCCGCAATCGCGCCACCGCCACCCGAGCCGACGCCCGTTCCCGCCCAGGCTAAGCGGGTTCACGCGACCCCGCCCGGCGTGCGGCACGAATTGTTCCAGCGCGCCATCGCCTCGCTCGAACGGCATGATCGCCACTTTCGCTATCACGACCGGATCGCGCTTGCGGATTTCACCCCCTTTTCCGCCAAGCCGCGCTTTCAGTTGATCGATCTGCACGCGGGCACCGTCCGCAACATGCTCGTCACCCACGGCATCGGATCGGACCGCGAGCATTCGGGCTTCCTCAAAAGCTTTTCCAACGTCCCCAATTCGGAAGCGACGTCGGAAGGTGCCTACGCCACCGCCAATTATTATTACGGCCAGCACGATCATTCGCAGCGGCTGCTGGGGCTCGATCACACCAACAACAACGCGCTCGACCGCGCGATCGTGATCCATGCCGCCTGGTATGCCAATGCCGACATGATCGCGAAGCACGGCATGATCGGCCGCAGCCAGGGCTGTTTCGCGGTCGGCCAGAGCGAGCTGGCGGGCTTGTTCGCATGGCTGGGCGAAGGCCGGTTGCTTTACGCGGGACGGGTGTGAGGCAGGGGTTTAGGGGGACACCCCCAATCCGTTCGCACTGAGCTTGTCGAAGTGCTGCACTTTTCTTCGTGCTAAGAAGGACAGTGCTTCGACAAGCTCAGCACGAACGGCTGAGGAGGCATTTCCTTTCAGTAGCGCCCCCGCCATTTCGCGCTTAAGTCTTCGCGCATGACCGCGAAGCCCTTTCATTCGATCCACACCCACGGCCTGGTCCGCGTCGGCGCGTGCACGCCGATGGGCACCGTCGGCGATCCCGCCGCCAATGCCGACGCCGCGATCACGCTGGCGCGGCAGGGGCATGAAGCGGGCGCGGACCTGCTGGTGTTCCCCGAACTCAACCTCACCAGCTATGCGATCGACGATCTGCATGTGCAGGACACGATCCTGGACGCGACAGAAGCGGCGCTGGCAACGCTGGTCGAAGCAAGCGCCAAGCTGTCCGCGGTTCTGTGTGTCGGTGCCGCGCTCCGCCGGAACAACCGCCTCTACAATTGCGCGGTCGCGGTGCATCGCGGGCGCATATTGGGCGTGATCCCCAAGACTTTCCTGCCCAATTACCGCGAATATTATGAAAAGCGCTGGTTCGCGTCGGGGATGGGACTGACCGGGCTGGACATAAGCGTGGCGGGTCAGGTCGCGCCGTTCGGAACCGACCTGATCTTCGCCGCTGACGATTATCCCGACTTCGTCTTCCACATGGAAATCTGCGAGGATTTCTGGGCGCCTACGCCGCCCTCAACGGCAGCCGCGCTCGCGGGTGCGGCGATCCTGACCAATTTGTCCGCCTCCAACATCGTCATCGGCAAGGCACGCGAACGCGCGATGCTATGCGCGGCGCAATCGTCTCGCGCCAGCGCCGCCTATGTCTATTCCGCCACCGGACCGGGCGAGAGTACGACCGACGTATCGTGGGACGGTCAGGGCATGATCTATGAACTGGGTGACGAACTCGCCCAGTCCGAACGCTTCGACCTCGCCACCGAAATCGTGCTGGCGGATGTCGATGTCGCGCG
>Ga0172374_1002298_pt1 | contig 12236 bp, 10 predicted proteins | sample LakKiv3m_FD_114536 | JGI IMG/M metagenome (GOLD analysis project Ga0172374, IMG submission 114536) | Freshwater microbial communities from Kabuno Bay, South-Kivu, Congo - kab_092012_10.3m | ecosystem: Environmental > Aquatic > Freshwater > Lake | place: Democratic Republic of the Congo... | reverse complement strand
TTGCTCCATCGGGCGAAGAAGCTGAGGCCGATGGCGCGGGCGTTCTTGCCGTGTTCGGACAGGGCCAACTCGCCCCAGTCGATACGGCCGCCGCGATCATGGGTCGCCTCGGCCATCATGTGCGCCAGCGACAGGCCGGAAATCCGCGCGGCATAGGCGTTCAGCAACAGGAAGGATGCGTCGTCTGACAGCAGGGCGGCGCAGTCTTTCAGCAGCCCCGGCATGTCCTCGAACAGGCGCCAGACCTCGCCGTTGGCGCCGCGACCGTATTTCGGCGGGTCCAGGATGATGCCGTCATACTTGCTGCCGCGACGGACTTCACGCGCCACGAACTTGCGGGCGTCCTCGACGATCCAGCGGATCGGGCGGTCGGCCAGGCCTGACAGTTCGGCGTTCTCGCGGGCGTAGGCGACCGACTTCTTGGAGGCGTCGACGTGGGTGACGTGGGCGCCCGCCGCCGAACAGGCCAGGCTGGCCACGCCGGTGTAGCCGAACAGGTTCAGGATCTTGGGTTGCTGCAGGGTGCGGACGCGCGCGTCCAGCCATTCCCAGTTGGCCGCCTGCTCGGGGAAGAAGGCCAGATGGCGGAACGGGGTGAACCGTCCCATGAAACGCACGTGGCGCCATTGCAGAGGGAAGGCGTCGATCGGGCCGTGGGCGTCGAAGCGCCAGCGGCCGGAATCCTCTTCCTCCTGTTGCGGGTCGAACATGGCGTTGGCACGCTCGAAGGCGTTCTCGTCATGCGCCTTCCAGAAGCACTGCGGCTCGGGCCGTACGACGGTGTAGCGACCGTAGCGCTCGAGCTTGCGGCCGTCGCCGCTGTCCAGAAGGGCGTAGTCCGACCACCCGCGCGTGACGAGGGTTTCGGGCGAGGATGAGAGAACCGGAGCCATGCGCGCTGATAGGCGCTCAGGCGGCCGCTCGTCCAGCGTCAGCACCGTCGATCATGGCGATATCAGGTTCGGGTTCAGCCTGATGCGGGGTCTTGTCCCAGTGATGCGGTTCAAAGATCAGTCGGATCACGGCATGGGCGAACGCCAGGCTGAGCAGGCACCAGTAGGCGAGGGACGCCAGCATGTCGCCCAGGCCATAGGAACCGCCTGCCTGTCGGACGCCCCGGTGCTTCAGCAGCCAGGCGGCGATGACGCCGGAGACCAGAACGATGCTGCCCAGCGGCGAAAAGTGAGGAAGGCGCCCGGCGACGATAGAGGTTAGAGCCAGACTGAACATCCAGGCGGCGCAGACGGTGGCGGCCAGCGCCGTCCAACCTCGCCAGCCCATCCCCTCACTGTAACGCGTATGGACCGCCAGGGTTTGCAGATACCCCTTCAGCCAGCGTGTGCGTTGGGGCAGCCACAGCGGCAAGGGGCCGGGCGGCGGTTCGTAGGTCGGCCTCTGGATGACGCCGAGCCGATAGCCGGCGCGCCAGATGCGAAAGCCCAGATCGGCGTCCTCGGTGACGTTCCAGGCGTCCCAGCCTCCCAGCGCCCGCAAGACGGGCACGCGGAAGTGGTTGCTGGTTCCGCCGAGAGGAAAGGGCAGGGCCAGACGACTCATGGCCGGTAGGGTGACCTCAAACAGGGCGGCGTATTCGGCCGCGAACTGTCGGTCGAGAAAGGGGCTGGCGCTGGCCTTGTTCCTGCAGCGGATGCGTAACGGCGCCTGAAGGCAGGCCAGGCTGTCGCCTTCATGGATGAAGCGCGTCGCGGCCTCGCGCAGTTGCAGCGGGTCGGGATCGTCTTCTGCATCATAGATGGTGATCAGGTCGCCGCTACAGCGCGCCAGAGCGTAGTTCAGGGCGCGGGGCTTGGTCTTGGGCGCGCCGGGCGGTACGATCAACACCTGAAGCCAGTCAGGTCTGGGCAGGTCCAATGCAGCCTTGATCGTCGCGACGTCATCCGCCTCAAGCGCGAGAAAGCCTTCGAGACGATCGCTCGGATAGTCGATGTCGGTCAGCCGCTCGATCAGTTGCGGCAGGACGGCCGTCTCCTGATACAAGGCCGCCACAACGGTGTAGCGAGGCCATGAACATGACGGGTCCGCGCAAATTTGCGGCGTGTCAGACAAGGGCTGGACACGGCTGTTCCAGAGCAGGAACACCCTCCATGCGGCCAAGCTCATGAAGCCGATCTGCAAGCTCAGAAGTACGACCGACCCCGACAGCGGGGCCATGGCCGTGGCGCCCAAAACGCCGGTGAGAATGAGGGTGAGACCCAGCGTCTGACGGGTTGTCAGCGTGGTCCGCGCAGACTTCAGAGCATCGTCGTCCGCCTGGGCGGTCGTTCCCCTTCGCATCGTCGCCCTCCTGCCCAGAGACCGACGTTATACTGACATTTCTGTAAAGCAATATATTTGGCCGGAGCCGACTTTTGCGGTTATCACTGGCCACACACGGGAGTTCAGCTTGGGGAGCATTCGAGTGTCGCTCGCATCTGCCGCATCGTCGCGTTCGACACGAAAACCCAAGGGTGAAGGGCACGAGCGCCGTGCAGAAATCCTGGCGGCGGCGGAAGGTATCTTCGTCGAGCGCGGCTATGAAGGCGCCACCATTCGCAAGATCGCGGATGAGGTGGGCCTGTCGTCGACCGCCCTCTATATGCACTTCGCGGACAAGGGCGAGATTCTCAACGAGATCTGTCGCAACGCCTTCGACACCCTGGCCGAGCAACACCGACGGACTTTGGCGGAGGATGCGCCTCCCTTGGCGCGGCTGCGGCGGATCGTCGAGAACTATATGGCGTTCGGATTCGCCAATCCCAACGCCTATCGCCTGGCTTATCTGACTCCGCAGGTCCATACGCGCCACGGCGCCGAGACCGTGGCGCAACAGAGCGGGGCCGACCTGTTCCGCGCCTTTGTCAGCGTGGTCGAGGAGGCTGTCGATCAGGGCGCGCTGCGAGGCGATCCGCGCACGCTGGCGCAAGTCATCTGGGCCAGCGCCCATGGGCTGGTCTCGATCATGACGACCAAGCCTTATTTCGATTGGGCGGATCGTGAGACCTTGGTCCGCACCCAGATGGACGCCTTGTTCGCGGGATTGACCGCCTCGTGAAGGTCGCGATCGCGGCCGTCGTTTCGGTGATGGCGTGTTGGAGCAGCGTCGCGGCGGCCGAGCCCTTGCGGGTCATGGCGCTGGATCAGTGCGCCGATCAGTTTGTCCTCGCCCTTGCCCCTGACGCTGAGCTGGGTCTGTCTCCGAGAGCGGATGATCCCGATTCCTGGCTGCGCGCTGACGTCCAGGGCCATCGGCGAGTGCGGCCGACGTTGGAGGCCGCTGTCGGCTTTCGACCCGATGTGGCGGTGCGCTACTGGGGCGGCGACGCCCGCCTTCTGGCCGCTTTGGAGCGCGATGGCGTCCGCACGGTTACGATATCCGACGCCACGGACATGGATGGGGTTCGCGCCAACATTCATGCCGTAGCTCAGGCTCTCGGCCGCCCTGAGCGAGGCAAGGCTTTGGTGCAGCGCATGGGGGCGCAGTTGGCCAAGGCCGAAAGCGCAGGCCGAGGGCGCAAGGCCGTCTATGTCACGGCCAGCGGCTTCACTGCCGGGCCGGGCTCCTTGATGGACGCTGTCCTGCGCGCGGCTGGGTTTCGCAATGCAGTTGAACGGCCGGGCTATCAACCTCTGGGTCTGGAAAGGGTGCTTCTGACGCCGCCCGCCCTGTACGTGAAGGGCTTCTTCGACCTGGCGCGTTCGGATTGGCGCGGAGCGGGGCGGCATCCGGTGATGCAGCGCGCCATGCGAGGGCGGACGGCGGCTGAACTGCCCGGCGCGACGCTGACGTGCCCGGCTTGGTTCGCAGCTGACGCCGCCGCGCAGTTGGCCGAGCAGGCGTCATGAGCAAGACTTCGACGCTGAATATCGGCCTGGCGACGGCGATCGCGTTGGCGATCGCACTGGCGGTGACGCTGGGCGAGACCCGTTTCAACACCGCCGATTATATGATGGCCTTGGGCGCTCCGGGCTCCGGACCTGGCGAGGTGCTCTGGCTCGTGCGCGCCCCCCGCGCGGTCTGCGCCCTGTTCGTCGGCGCAGCTCTGGGGCTGGCGGGGGCGGTGATGCAGGGGCTGTTGCGCAACCCGCTGGCCGAACCGGGCGTGCTGGGCGTGTCCGCGACTGCGGCCCTGGCCGCCGCGACGGCCATCGTGCTGGGTCTAGCGGCGATCCCCGGCGCGGTGGAAGTTTCGGCTCTGTTCGGCGCGACGGTCGGCGGCGGGCTGCTGATCGCTTTGGCCGCACGGGTGCGGACGCCCGAGGCGCTGATCCTGTTCGGCGTAGCTCTGTCCAGTTTCGCGGGCGCGTTGACCGCCTTGATCTTCAACCTGTCGCCGTCGCCGATCGCCTCGGCGGAGGTGATGAACTGGCTGTTGGGCTCGGTCGAGAACCGCAGTTGGATCGATGTCGCCTGGGTGGCGCCCGCCGTGCTGATCGCCGGCCTGCTGGCGCGAGGCGCGTCGCCGGGCCTGCGGATCCTGACCCTGGGCGAGGAGGCGGCGCGGGCGTCTGGCCTGTCGATGGGACGGATGCGCGTGCTGGCGCTGGCGGCTGCCGCCGTGGCGGCGGGCGCGGCGGTGGCTGTGGCCGGCGTCATCGGCTTCGTCGGTCTGGCGGCGCCGCATCTGGTGCGGGCGGCGGTGCGCGGCGATCCGGGGCGACTGCTTCTGCCGTCAGCCCTCGCTGGCGGTTTGATGTTGGTCGCCGCTGATCTGGCGGCGCGTATGCTGCCGACGGATCAGGAGTTGAAGCTGGGAGTTTTTACCGCCCTGGTCGGCGCGCCTTTGTTCGCCCTGATCGCCTGGCGCGCGGCGCGGGAGTGGCGACTGTGAGCTTTCTGCTGGAGCTAGAGAACGCACACGTCCGCGTCGGCGGGGTTGATGTGCTGAAAGGCGCGTCCCTGTCGGTGCGGCCGGGCGAGGTGGTCGCCCTGTGCGGGCCGAACGGGGCGGGCAAGTCGACGGCGGTGCGCGCCGCCTTGGGGCTGACGTCGCTGACGCAAGGCGCTGCGCGCCTGGGCGGCGATGAGGCGCGGCGTCTGACTGAACGCCAACGCGGCGAACGCGCTGCCTATCTGCCGCAGGACCGCTCCATCGCTTGGAACCTGCCGGCGGTCGAGCTGGCGGCGCTGGGCGCGCCCTTCCTGGCGGGCGCCGCCGCGCTGGACCGTGCGCGCGCCGCGCTGAACGAGGTGGGCGTCGGTCATCTGGCGGATCGCGGCGTGGCCGAGATGTCGGGCGGCGAGCGGGCGCGCGTTCTGCTGGCCCGCGCCCTGACGGTTTCCGCTCCCTTGCTGGTCGCGGACGAGCCGATCGCCGGTCTAGACCCTGACGCTCAGCTTCTGGTGCTTGAACGGCTGCGGGCGCGCGCAGGCGCCGGGCATGGCGTCCTGGTCAGCTTGCATGACCTGACGCTGGCCGCGCGCTTCGCCGATCGGATCGTGGTGCTGGATCAAGGGCGGACGGCGGCCGACGGCGCGCCGACCGAGGCCCTGTCGCCGCGCGTGCTGAAGACCGTCTTCAACCTCGACGCCGTTTGGCTGGAGGCCTTGGACGGGCCGCTGCTGGCGGCCCGCCGTCTGTCGTCCCAGTAGCGGATCAGGGTTGATAGGGACGCGGGCCGGTGTTGGGCGGCGTGCCTCGGGCCAGGTCCGCTGACGGCGTCAGCGGCGCCGAGCCGCCGTTCAGGCGGGCGCGATAGACCTGCATGTTCTCCATCACCCGCATCATGTAGTTGCGCGTCTCGGTGAAGGGGGCGCATTCGATGAAGTCGATGGGGTCGACCTGGGCCTGACGCGGGTCGCCGCAGCGCGCGGTCCATTGCGGCGGGCGCGCCGGGCCGGCGTTGTAGCCGACGGAGGCCAGCAGCGGAGAGCCGCCGAAATTGTTCATCAGTTCGCCCAGGTGGTAGCTGCCCAGGGTCATGTTGACCTCCGGATCCCACAGCTGTTCGGAGCTGAATGAACGGCCCATGCGGCGCGCTACGCCCTGCGCCGTTGCGGGCAGAAGCTGCATCATGCCCCGCGCATCGGCATGCGAGCGGACCAGAGGATCGAAGCTGGATTCCTGACGGGTGATGGCCAGGGCGAACTCGTTCGGCGCCATGCCCGGAACCTGTTGCGGCAGGCGGATCGGATACATGCGCTCCGGCATGACGAAGCCGCGCTGGCTGGCCGCGCGGCCGACCATCATCGAGCCGAACTGGTCGCCGTAGCCCTGCATCAGGTCGAACAGCTGCGACAGGTCGTAGGGCGACGGCAGCGTATCATCCAGATGATAGGCGAAGACCCGCATCAGGGTCTTCTCGCCAATCTGACCTAGGATGCGGGTGGCGCGCACCACTTCATTGCCCTCGAAGCGGTTCACGTCTTCCGCCGACGGCGACGGCTCGCCAGGCAGAGTCAGGGTCGTCGCGCCCGCCTTTTCCGCCGCGAGCTGACCGTAGAAGGTCTGCCAGTGCTCGGCGCCCGCCTGATACCAGCGCTGGGCGTCCTGTCGGTCGCCGCGCGCTTCGGCTGCACGGCCCAGCCAGTACAGGGCGCGGCCCTGGGTGATCGGGGTCGAGGAGGCGTTGCGCAGGACTTCGAAATGCTGCGCCGCCGTCGCCGGGTCGTTCAGCTTGGTAAGGGCGACCCAACCGGCGAAGAATTCGGCGTCGACCTTGCGCTCGCCTGAAGGGAAGCCGTGGCCGTTCATGGCGGCGTAGGCGGCGCGGGGGTTCCCTTGTTGCAGGGCGTCCAGGAAGTAGTTGCGGCGCTCGCTCCACAGGGTGTTCTGGCCGTCGGCGTGCGACGGCGCAGCGGGTAGGGCGGACAACAGAGGGAAGGCCTCGGACTGACGTCCAGCCGAGCGCAACAGGCGCACCCGCTCCAGCACCACGGCTGGATCATTGGCTTGGCTCTGAGACAGGCCGCTGACGATCACATCGGGAGCGTAGGCGGTGCGCAGCGCCATTACGGTGTCGGCGACAGCCTGGCGATCGGCCGGGACCAGGGCGACCATGGCGCGCGTCGCCGGGCCGTGCGGCCCCAGCAGCAACATGTCCAGCCGCGCCACATGATCGTCGCTGGTCAGCCAGCCGCTCCAACGCGCATAGATTCGGCTTTGCTGAGCTTCTTCAAAACTCTGGGTGCGCCACCAGTCGCGAATCAGGGCCTGGGCCTCCTGACGGCGACCCGTCTGCTCCAGCGCGCCGGCCAGGGCGATGGCGCCCTGAGCCGTGGTCGGTGCGGTTCCGCTGAAGAAGGCCAGGACGGCGTCCGGCGATTGACCCGCCATGTCCAGCGCGCGCTCGCCCGCCGCCCGACGCGAATCGCCGCGCGGCCAGTTGGCCAGGTCGGTCTGGGCCAGCGCCAGATCGCTGTAGGACATCTGCTTGTCCGAGGTGTCGACCAGCGCCCACTCGACCAGCTTGCGCGCGGTCGGATCGGAAATGCGCGCCATGATGGACTGCGTGCCCACGACGTCGCGCGCCCGCGCGGCCGTCAGCCCCTGCTGCACCAGGGCGGCGTCCTGGCTGCTGATGATCCCGCCCTGACTGGCGGAATAGGGCGTCGGCGTGCTGTTCAGCACGTCCTGAGCCGGTGGAGTCAGTATCGCCAGGGCGGCGGCCACGGTCGTCGCGATCATCAGATATCTGATCCTCATTCATCTTTGGTTGCGGCCAAGCGGCGGGCAACCTACCCTTTGCCGATTAGTGACGGGCGGAACGCCGCCCATTTCTCCGCGCAGGTATGTTGTTCCCATGACCGCCCCCTTGTTCAAGGGCGTGATCACCGCCCTGATCACACCTCTTCGTGACGGAAACGTGGACGAGGCCGCTTTCAAGCGCCTGTTGGAACGCCAGATCGCCGCTGGGGTTCACGGCGTCGTGCCGATGGGCACCACGGGCGAGAGCGCCACCCTGCACCTGGACGAGCATAAGCGCGTGGTCGAGCAGTGCGTCGAGATCGCCGCCGGCCGAATCCGCGTCATCGCCGGCGCGGGTTCGTCTGCGACGGACAAGGCGATCGAGCTGACCCGTTTCGCCAAGACGGTCGGCGCGGACGGCGCTCTGGTCGTCACGCCTTATTACAATCGCCCGTCGCAGGCCGGGATGCAGGCGCATTTTGAAGTCGTCGCCGACGCCGTGCAGTTGCCGATCCTTCTGTACAATGTGCCGGGCCGCACGGGCGTGGACCTGGCGAACGAGACGACGGCGGCTTTGTCGGCGCACCCGAATATCGTCGGCATCAAGGACGCAAGCGGCGACGTGGCGCGGGCCAGCTGGATGCGCGCCAACATCGACGGCGCTTTCGACCTGATCTCGGGCGATGATTCCAGCTATCTGGGCTATGCTGCCCACGGCGGCGTGGGCGTCATCTCCGTGACCTCGAACGTCGCGCCCGAGGCCATGGTCGCCCTGTATGACGCCATCCAGGCCGGCGACTTCGCCGCCGCCCGCTCGTGGCAGGAGCGCCTGATCGGCCTGCACAAGGCGCTGTTCCTCGACAATTCGCCGTCGCCGACCAAATACGCCCTGGCCAAGCTGGGCCTGTGCACGGAAGAGGTCCGCCTGCCGCTGTCGCTGACGGCCGACCCCGTGAAGCCCGCCATCGACAAGGCGCTGGCCGAGGCCGGGGTCGCCTGATGGCCGCAGACGCGCCCAAGCAGAAGACGATCGCCGAGAACCGACGCGCGCGCTTCGACTATTTCCTTGAGGACCACATCGAAGCCGGGATCCAACTGCTGGGCACCGAGATCAAGGCGTTGCGCGACGGTCGGGCCAATATCGCCGAAAGCTACGTCTCGCCTGAAGGGCGCGAGATGGTGCTGATCAACGCCGACATCCCGCCCTACAAGATGGCAAACCGCTTCAATCATGAGCCGCGCCGCCATCGGAAGCTGCTGCTGCACCGCAAGCAGATCGACAAGCTGATCGGCGCCGTTCAGCGTGACGGTCGCACCATCGTGCCAGTGCGGCTGTATCTGAACGAGGTGGGCAAGGCGAAGCTGGAAATCGCCCTGGCCAAGGGCAAGAAGCTGCATGACAAGCGCGAAGCCTCGGCTGAGCGCGACTGGCAGCGCGACAAGGCGCGCCTGCTGCGCGACAAGGGATAAGTGCAGTTCCGCTTTGCGCGCCGCGCGACGCGCGATAAACGACGGATCATGGGGCGCGTCTTGCGGAGTTCATGGTGAAGATAGCCGAACGCTGGTTCGTCATGGCGGGCGTGGCCCTGCTGGGCGCCATCGCCGTGGCCGGTGTGGTGGTGGCGATCTACGCCGCCTGGGTCTTGCACGACATGCCGGACGCCTCCGAGCTGGCGGACTATCGCCCGGCGACGGCGACGCGCGTCTATGCCGAGGACGGCACCCTGATCGGCGAGTTCTCGGATCAGCGCCGAATCTACGTCACCTATGACCAGGTGCCGCAGACGGTCGTTCACGCCTTCCTGGCGGCCGAGGACCAGAACTTCTTCAGCCACGGCGGTATCGATGTGTCCGGCATCGGCCGGGCCATGTTCAAGAACGTCTTCAACGTGCTGTCCGGTCGTCGCCTGGAAGGCGGCTCGACCATTACCCAGCAGGTGGCCAAGAACGTCCTGCTGACCAGCGAGACCAGCCTGAACCGCAAGCTCAAGGAAGCCGTCCTCTCCAGCCGTCTGGAAGCGACGCTGAGCAAGGAGCAGATCCTCGAGCTGTATCTGAACGAGATCTACCTGGGCTATCGCTCCTATGGCGTGGCCTCGGCGGCCTATAACTATTTCGGCAAGTCGCTGGATCAGTTGATGCCGGACGAAGCGGCCTTCCTAGCGGCCCTGCCCAAGGGGCCGACGAACTATCACCCCAAACGCTACCCCGAGGCCGCGCTGGGACGCCGGAACTGGGTGCTGGGCGAGATGGCCGACAACAAGTGGCTGTCGGACGAGCAGTTGCAGACGGCCCTGGCCCGTCCGTTGAACACCCGTTCGGCGCCGCGCCGCGCGGAATACGCCGACGCCGACTTCTTCGTCGAAGAAGCGCGCCGCCGTGCCATCGCCCTGTTCGGTCAAGAAGAGGTCAACCGCGGCGGCTATTACCTGCGCACCACCCTGGATCCGCAGCTGCAATCGGCGGCGCGCGACGCCCTGATGCGCGGGCTTGAGGACTACGACCGTCGTCACGGCTGGCGCGGCGCCTGGGGCACGACGGACTTCGCCGAAGGCTGGCAGGCCGAAGCTCAAAAGCGCACGACCCCGCCTGAGCGCCGTTCATGGCAGGCGGCCGCAGTCGAGAACGTCAGCGGAAGCACCATCCGGGTCCGCACGGCCAAGGACGATCAGACGGGCACGCTGCGCGCGGCCGACGTGACCTGGTCCAACGCGGGGCGCCGTCCGTTGAAGCGCGGCGACCTGATCTTCGTCGAGCGCCAGGCCGGCCAATTCGCCTTGAAGCAGGTGCCGGCCGTCAACGGCGCCCTGGTCGCCATCGAGCCGCAATCGGGCCGCGTCCTGGCGATGGTCGGCGGCTATTCCTACGCCCTGTCCAGCTTCAACCGCGCGACCCAGGCCCGCCGCCAGCCCGGTTCGGCCTACAAGCCCTTCGTCTATGCGGCGGCGCTGGAAGGCGACTTCACCCCGGCCTCGATCGTTCTGGATGCGCCGATCAGCTTCCCCGGCGGCCCCGGCGGTCGCGCCTGGACGCCCCAGAACTACAGCCGCCAGTTCTACGGCCCGCAAAGCCTGCGTCGCGGCCTGGAATTGTCGCGCAACGTCATGACCGTGCGTCTGGCCCAGGCGGTCGGCATGAAGAATGTCGTCGACCTGTCCAAAAAGATGGGCGTGGTGGACGACATGTCGCCGAACCTGGCCATGTCGCTGGGCGCTGGTGAAACGACGCCGTATCGCATCACGGCCGCCTACGCCGCCTTCGTCAACGGCGGGCGCCGGGTCGATCCCTATCTGATCGAACTGGCTCAGGATCGGAACGGTCAGACCATCCATCGCGCCGACCGTCGCCAGTGCCGCGACTGCAGCCGTGGTTTCAGCGGCCAGGAATCGCCGCGCCTCCAAGACCGCGGAACCCAGGTGATCGACCCGATCACCGCCTATCAGATGAGCTCCATGCTGGAGGGCGTCATCCAGCGCGGCACGGGCGCCCGCGCCCGAAGCCTGGGCCGCTGGGTCGGGGGCAAGACGGGCACGACCAATGAATACCGTTCGGCCTGGTTCGTCGGCTTTTCGGCCGACATCGTCGTCGGCGTCTTCGTGGGCTTCGACGACAACCGCTCCCTGGGTGGGGGCGAGGCGGGGGCTTCGACCGCCGTGCCGATCTTCATCGACTTCATGGAAGACGCCTTGAAGGAACGCCCGGCGCGTCCGTTCGTGAAGCCGAAGAACGCCATCTTCCGCACCGTGAACGGCATTGAGGAAGCCTTCCGTCCCGGCACCGAGCGCCAGTTGCGTGAAGAGGCGCCGCGTCCGGCTGCGCCGGAAGGACCGCAGAACTACTACGACGTCATTCGTCGCGAGCAGGAAGCCAAGTCGCAGGCCCCGGCGCCGGTCGCGCCGCCGCCGGTCGCGCCGCCGCCGCCCAAGAAGCAGCCTGCTGAGGACTTGAGCGACCTCTACTGACGCTCTAGGTAAGCCCACCACCCGGCGCGCCTGTCACCAGGCGCGCCGTTTCACCCTATGTCGCGGAGATTGCGATGAGACCGGATGTCGAGGCCATGAAGGCCGACATCGAGCAGAGCGTCGCTCTGCTCAGGAGGCGACTTTGACTGGGATGTCGCTCTAAGAAAGCTCGATGAGCTGAATGCGCGGGTCGAGGATCCGACGCTGTGGGACAATCCCGAGCAGGCCCAGGCCGTCAGCCGCGAACGCTCGCGCCTGGAAGCCCAGGTCAGCGCCGTGAAGGAAATGGAGCAGGGTCTCGAAGACGGGATTATGCTGGCCGACATGGCCGACGAGGAGGGCGATGACGCCACCCTCGAGGACGCGCGCGAGCAGTTGAAGGCCATCAAGGAACGCGCCGCCCGCGCTGAACTTGAAGCCCTGCTGTCCGGCGAGGCCGACGGCAACGACGCCTATCTGGAAATCAACTCCGGCGCCGGCGGCACCGAGTCCAACGACTGGGCCGGAATGCTGATGCGGATGTACAGCCGCTGGGCCCGCGCCCACGGCTATGAGGTCACGATCGAGGCCGAGGAACAGGGCGAACAGGCGGGCATCAAGTCCGCGACCCTGCAGATCGCCGGGCCGAACGCCTATGGCTGGCTGAAGT
>Ga0172374_1002295_pt1 | contig 12245 bp, 10 predicted proteins | sample LakKiv3m_FD_114536 | JGI IMG/M metagenome (GOLD analysis project Ga0172374, IMG submission 114536) | Freshwater microbial communities from Kabuno Bay, South-Kivu, Congo - kab_092012_10.3m | ecosystem: Environmental > Aquatic > Freshwater > Lake | place: Democratic Republic of the Congo... | reverse complement strand
TGGTCTATTTACAATATTGGATAATCAGCTCTTTTGAGGTCTTCAATCCCTTGGAAACCGCGATTGTCCAGTCATCGCAAGCTCCGGTAAGGTCGCCCATCTGCTTTTTTACTTTCCCCCTATTCTCATACGCATTTGCATATTCAGGATTCAGTCTGACAGCATTATTCAGATCACTAATCGCCATCTGAAAATCCTTTAGCACCATTTCCGCTGCAGCCCTGTTATTATATGCATTTGCATCAGTACTATCCAGTTTGATTGCTACTGAATAGTCCTTTACAGCGTCTTTGTAATTTCCAAGATAATGATGCATCATGCCACGGTTTGAGAAGACATCCTGAAATGTGGAATCCATCATTGCAACCGTATCATAATATATAAGCGCCGTTTTAAAATCCTGTTGTAAGAACTTAATAGCTGCCATATAGTTAAAGATAGACGGATCAGGATTTGTAGGATTCAATTCACATGCTTTCTGAAAGGTCTTGAATGCCGTGTCGTATTCCTTCTTTTCATAATATGCTATTCCGAGTATGGAACAAGCTTCAAAATTCTTGTACAGCAGGCGGAGGGCTTCTTTTGAATCTGCAATAGCGGAATCATACTGGTTTGTAAGCAAATATGCATAAGCACGTTTTGTATATGTAACCTGGCTTTTATTATAATACAATGATTTTGTAAAATCAATTATTGCTCCCTGGTAGTCTTTATCGTTAGCCTTCTTTACGGCGGATTGATAAAAGTCCCTCGCCTTTACTTTAGTGCTGTCGACCTGCTTTTTCAGTATTACCTTTTTGGGTTCTTTGCCCTCTTTTCCGGTAGCTTTTGACGGGGAACTGCTTTTTTTGATCTCACTGGTATCAAGTTTCAGTTCAATGGGGATGACCGTACTTTTTTTATTCTCTGTCTGTGCGAATCCTAAAGCCGGGATGACCGTATAAAAAAGGAACATGGAAAGGGTTAAAAATTTCATCATATTTTTTTTGAATATAAACTCAGTTTTTACTTAAATATTGTATTATCAGAGCGGCTGTTCGTTCCGAAGCACCCTCCCCGCCTAACAATTTGACAAGTTGTTTGTAGTTTTCCATTATCCTATCCTGAATTTCAGAATTGTACAGGATAATATTCAATTCCTCAATCAGATTAGCTACGGTTAAATTTTGTTGAATCAGTTCCTTGACAATAGATTTACCGGCGATAAGGTTGACAAGTGAGATGTGGCTAACATGAACAATTTTTTTAGCTATTGCAAATGATATAAAATTCCCTTTATAGCATACAACCTGAGGGACTCCCATCAGGGCTGATTCAAGAGTTGCGGTTCCGGAGGTCACCAGGGTGGCAATACTGTGCTTTAACAAATCATAAGTTTGATTTTTAAGTATCTTAACCGATGTTCCCTTAATGATTTCATTATAGAAGTTTTCAGGGATCGAGGGGGCGGCTGCTACTACGAACTGATATCCATTAAAATGAGGGACCATTGAGATCATTATCCGGAGAATTTTATTTATCTCCATCTTCCGGCTTCCGGGGAGTAAAGCAATGATGGGATCACCCGACAAACCATTAGTTGATAGGAATTCATCTTTACTCTGTAACGGCATCTTTTCGTTAATTACATCCAGCAGGGGATGTCCGACGAAATCAACCGGATAATCATATCCAACATAAAATTCCTTCTCAAAGGGGAGGATAACAAACATATGTTCGACGAACTTTTTAATAAGTTTTACGCGTGATGATCTCCATGCCCAGAGTTGTGGCGAGATATAATAGAACACCCTTATTCCATGCTTATGAGCAAACCCGGCAATCCGTAAGTTAAATCCGGGATAATCAACAAGGATAAGGACATCCGGTGCAAAATTCAGGAGATCTTTCTCACAAACCTTAAGATTCCCCATGATCTCTTTAAGGTGAGTTACCACTTCAAGAAAACCCATAAAAGCAAGGTCGCGGTAATGCCGTACGAGTTCTCCGCCCTGCTGTTGCATCATATCGCCTCCCCAGCACCTGAAAATGGCCGAAGGATCCTTTTTCTTCAATTCCTTCATCAGGTTTGAAGCATGCAAATCACCGGAGGCTTCACCGGCAATCAGATAATAACGCATCAGAACCAGTTTTGGATTTTTCGAATCTCATTGGTAGCTGTAAAATCAAAGTGTACGGGAACCACGGCAACATACCTGTTCTCCACTGCCCACTGATCAGTATCCACTCCATCTCCTATCTTGACGAATACACCTTTCATCCAGAAATATTTTCTTCCGCTTGGATCCTCCCGTTCATCAAAATCTTCCTGCCATGTTCCTTCCGACTGCCTGCATACTTTGATCCCCAGGATTTGTGATTCAGGAAGAGCAGGTATATTTACATTGAGACAGATACCTGCCGGGAGTCCATTCCCGATTACCTTCTCAGCAATATTGGTAACAAATTTCCGGGAAGGTTTAAAATCGGCGGTCAGACTGTAATTATTCAGCGAAAAGCCGACTGAGGGAACCCCTGCCATAGCACCTTCAAAGACAGCCGCCATCGTTCCTGAATAGATGATGTTTATGGATGCATTCGTACCATGGTTAATCCCGGAAAAAAGAAAATCGGGACGACGTTTCAGAATGACTTTAAAAGCCAATTTAACGCAATCGGCCGGTGTGCCGTTACAGCTATACTCTTCATAATCCTTTTCTTCGAAAAGAAGTTCCAACCGTAAAGGCAGGTTGATGGTAACGGCATGCGCCGTTCCCGATTGCGGCCGGTCAGGAGCGACAACAACTATCCTGCCAAGAGGTCTTATGTACTCAATCAATGCCCTCATTCCTGGAGCCTTGATCCCATCGTCGTTCGTAATAAGAATTAGAGGTTTAACCTTCATAAAAATTTATAAAAACAAGAATCAAAATTAGAAATATTTCATGTAGCTTTGAGGAGAATATCCACAAAGAATAATGCATTATTACTTATTCTCACTGTTGTTGTTTTGTTCCATAAACCTTTCAGGTCAGAACAGGATTATTAATCCCGGCTTTGAAGAAAAATCGGGTTGTCCTTCAAGACCAGGTCAGATTTACCTGGCAAATTCCTGGTTTTCTCCAAATAACGGGTCACCCGACTATTTCAATGATTGCAGCCCATCACTTGAATACGGCACCGAATTTAACAAAAAAGGCGGGAGACTTCCTCATTCCGGTCACGGATATGCGGGATTACAGTTTTATAACATGAACCGGAATGAATATTATGAATATCTGGAGACAATGCTCGACAGCGCCCTGACTGCCGATCAACTGTACTGTATCAGAGCCTTCGTCAGTCTGGGAAAAGCCACATATGCCTTTAATGAATTCAATGTAGTATTGTCGGTTGCGGAACTGAAATCAGCAAATCCCGTGAAACTCAATATCCCTCATATAACCATCGGGAATGGCCAAAACCTTACTGACAATCAACATTGGATGTGTATCAAGGGTATATATAAAGCAAAAGGTGGTGAACGCTATTTAACGATAGGAAATTTTTCTGAAGACAATGTGTTCTGGAATATCAGGACCAGATCCGTTACAGACTCTCTTTTTAAGTCGTCGTACTATTTTATCGACGATGTTTCTCTTGAAGCAATCTCCGCTGCAGCAGATTGTTCATGTAACAAACCCGACTGATAAAAGATTAAAATCTTATAAGCTGCTCATAAAGTTCTTTAACCGGCAGTCCCATTATGTTAAAGAATGATCCTTCGATCTTGCTTATCCCTATGTAACCGATCCACTCCTGGCATCCATACCCTCCTGCTTTATCGAAAGGCTGAAAATTATCGATATAGTAATCGATCTCTTCCATCGACAATTCTTTGAAATAGACAAAGGATATTGCATGAAAATTTACCCTCTTGTTCTTTGATTTCAGGCAGACAGCGGTTACAACTTCATGTTTTTTCCCGGATAGTTTCTGTAGCATACAAACAGCTTCACTGTAGTTATTTGGTTTGCCAAGAATTTCATTTTCTATGCTCACAATGGTATCTGCCGCAATTATAATGGAACATTGCGGGAGCCGGGCAGTGTCAAAACTATCCGCTTTAAGGCCGGCAAGATAAATAGCCACCTGTTCCGGCGTTAATCCTGATGGATATTCTTCCCTTATGTTTGATGTGAGTATCTCAAAATCCAGTCCAAGTTCCTTTAAAAGATACTGGCGTCTTGGTGATTCAGAGGCAAGAATCAGGTTATAATCTTTAAGGCGACGGTTGATCATATATGTCAAATGCTAATGGATAGAATCTGCATCGATAAAATACCGGCAAGCATGATGATCTTACAAAGACTGCTTAGAAAATGGAAGTCATTTTTTTCCTTTGCAAGGAATAATTTGATCAAAAGGTAGATCGTCGGAAATTGCACTGCAACTAAAAAGTACCAGAAAACCAATTGCCAGTTAAGGTGATACATCATGACCTGGCCAAAAACAAGCATGCAAATTGTGAAAACAATCAATCCCGCCACGATCCATCGTGTTGCGCGTATCCCGGCGACAATAGGAAGTGTGCGGCAGTTAAATGATTCATCACCTTTCAAGTCCTCCAAATCTTTGATAACTTCCCTGAAAAGAGAGACGAGGAAAGCAAACAAGCCATAAGAAAAAAATATTTTGCTCACAAATGAAAGTTCCATTCTTAAATTGACAAACATTTCCGGATTCAAACGAAGCCAAAAAAATTCAAAAAGCCAGGTAATGAAAATCACCAGTGAAGAAAGTAGAGCTACTATCAGGTTTCCCAAGACAAACATCCGTTTATATTTCGCCGAATAAAGCCAGAGCAGGCCTGAGATAAAAGGAAAAATAAGTCCGAAAGTCAGCGATTTTATATGAAAAGCCAGGTAGAATCCGATCAGGATGGCCGCTATATTTAAAATAATGTGCAATTTGATTGCTCTCCTTGCCGTGATAAACCTGTCCACAACGAGTTTATCGGGCTTGTTGACAGCATCGATCTTAATGTCGAAGTAATCGTTAATCACATAACCTCCTGTGGCGATCATTATGGTAGCCATGACAAGTAAAGCGAAATCGTACCAACGGCTCATCGCAGCCGGATCACTTTGATATAAAAACGATTCCATAATACTGTAACGGAGCATCGCCATTGTAAGAACCATAATAATTAAGTTCGGCAACCGGATCAGTTGCGATACCGACTTTAATTTAGCTATTCCATCCAGACCTGCCATCTTTCGGTGTTATTTTTCATTTTTCACTTTGTATTTTCACTTGACTTACCAATGGTGTGCATCATCATTCATCCATTGTCCCTGAACTTTCAGCACCTGTTCAATCACATCACGCACACAACCTTTTCCTCCCGGAAAATGGGAAATATATTTTGCAATCGATTTGATCTCTTCAGATGCATCAGCAGGACAGGCCGAAACGCCAGCCACAAGCATTAATTCATAATCGGGAATATCATCACCCATAAAAAGCACCTGGGAAGGAGTCAGGTGGTGTTTTTCGAGATATTTTTTATAGACAGGTATTTTATTTTCGATCCCTAAAAACAAATCCGTCACCTGCACTGCATTCATTCTGTGTATCATGGAAGGTGAATGTGCCCCTGAGATAACCGCAACCCTGTATCCTTTTTTAATGGCAAGTTGAAGGGCATACCCGTCCTTGACATTTGATACCCTGTAAGCTTCCCCTTCGCTTGTCATAATTACGCTTCCATCGGTCATCACGCCATCATAATCAAAAATAAAGGTATTGATGTGTTTAAGGAGTTCTTTGTAATTAGCCATGTAACTTTTTATATTTTATAATATTTTTACTTAGTAATTCATAAATCTCGCTGTATTCAGGATAACTTGCAAGGAGGATTATATGCTTCTTCATCACCCGGAAATTCTCCCTTATTGCCGGTCCTGTCTGATGTCTGAAGATATTTCCCCGGGTTGCATTAGTGGCAGTCTGTTCGATTAGAGGTACCAGCATACCGAATGGAATGTTATATTTTTTCAGCATATCTTCAGCAATTGTATACATAAAATTGGTAAAATTATTCGCAAAAACCGCTGTCATGTGAAGTATACTGCGTTGTTTGCCAGAAACAAGAAGTACATTCCCGGAAATTTCAGCAGCAAGTTCCATCAGCTTTTTTTCACCTCTTTTTGTATTGGATTCGATGCATAACGGTGTGTTCCGGAATCTGACAGATTTATGAACTGAGAAGGTCTGAAGAGGGTAAAAGACACCATAATTTGATGACGTCGTTTTCAGAACATTCATCGGAACAGCGCCAGAGCAGTGAACAACCAGCTTGTTTTTAAGTTTTATTTTTTTTGAAAGTTGAGGAATTACATGGTCGGAAACTGTGAGAAGATACAGATCGGCTTTTTTTGTGATCAGACCTGGATCTGAAATATAGTCAGCGCCGGTTTGTTTGGCTAATTTTTTTCCTTTATCCGGTGTCCGGTTATATACCTGGAAAATCCTGATCCCTTTACTGAACAATTCCCGGCCAAGGTGGGTTCCCAGATTCCCGGCACCTATAATTACTATTCCCGTTATTTTACCGGCGGCCATTTAAAATGTTTCCAAAGTACAAATATATGGTATTACCTTCGCACTATCCTAAACATTTAACCGTTCACTATAAAATGATTATAATGAAAAAATTAATTCTGACCATCTCAATCGTCATCATACTGACTTTGTCTAACGGATACAGCCAGACCCGGTCCATCACCTTTTCAGAGAAGCCGTGGGTTGAAATCCAAGCCATTGCCAGACAGGAAAATAAGCTTATTTTCCTTGATGCATATGCGGTCTGGTGCGGACCTTGTAAATGGATGTCGGCAAACATTTTTACGAACGATACTGTAGCAGATTATTATAACAGGACTTTCATTTGTGCAAAAATGGATATGGAGAAGGGAGAAGGGATCGCATTAGCCAAAAAATATGAGGTCAGGGCATATCCGACATTGCTCTTTATAAATTCTGACGGAGATATGGTACATAAAAAGGTGGGAGCAGCAAGAAAAATAAAAGATTATATCGATCTCGGAATTACTGCACAAGACGCTGATAACTGTTTCAGCGCTGTCATTAAAAAATATCAGGCCGGGAATAATGATCCTGCATTTATTTTCACCTATTTGAGAAGCTTACAGGACGCCTATCTTCCTGTATCAGAGCCTTTGAAAAAGTATATATCCACACAGAAAAGCGATGACCTGATAATCCGTACCAACTGGAATATAATATATAATTTTTCAAACGATATGGCTTCACCTGAGTTTATTTACCTTGTAAAAAACCAGAAAGAATTTGAACGAAGATACACCACAGATTCTGTTCTGGGTAAGATATCGGATGTTTACTCCTCTGAATTGAACAAGGTTATACGGAGTAAGCCATTTTCGGCTTCAAAATGGGGCGATTTACTTGAGACCATTAAACAATCCGGATTTTCAGGTTCGGATAAAATCATTCTGGATGCCCAACTGAGTCTGTATTATTCGAGGAAAGATACTGTCAGTTTCCTGAATCAGGCTGTCAGGGATGTCAATCCGGTTTACTGGAATGATTACAGCCGGTTGAATAATATAGCATGGCAGGTTTTTTCGATCACCGGAGACAGGAATATACTCGAAAAGACCGCTGAATGGGCCAAACGTTCCACCGAACTCAAGAACGAACCTTTCAACAATGATACTTACGCTACCATTCTTTTCAGACTTGGTAAAAAGGAAGAAGCGATCAGAGCAGAGAAAAAGGCTATTGAGTCAGCCCACAGGATGAAATTGCCCTCAAAGAAGTATGAGGATGCCCTGACAAGGATGGAATCCGTAAAATAAAAAAACTGAACTATCAGGCCTGGGCAGTCGGAACAGGGAAACTGTATGGAGGATCGCCTTCCGAATCTTTTATTTCACCATGCACCGACTCATATTTAGAAACATTCTCTTTCAGAGCCTTGAATAATCGTTTTGCATGCTGTGGTGTGAGGATAATCCTTGATTTCACCTTTGCTTTCGGCACACCCGGCATCATCTTTACAAAGTCGATGATGAATTCCGAAGGTGAATGTGTGATGATTGCCAGGTTGGAGTAAATGCCTTCTCCTACCTCATCCGAAATCTCAATATTTATCTGATTGGCCGGATTTTTTTTATCTTGCATAACCTTGTTTTTATTAATCTTCTTCTTTTGAAGCTAATAAGGTTTCGTATTCTTCCTTACTGCCGACGATAAGGTTTTCATAATCACGTAAACCTGTTCCGGCCGGAATCAAATGACCGACAATAACATTTTCTTTCAGTCCCATCAGTTCATCCTGGCGGGCATTGATGGCAGCCTGGGTGAGCACTTTGGTGGTCTCCTGGAAGGAGGCGGCAGATATCCAGCTTTTGGTCTGCAACGAAGCACGGGTAATTCCCTGAAGGATCTGGAAAGCGGTAGCCGGCTTAGCATCTCTTGCTTCGACAAGCTTCTTGTCTTTCCTCTTCAACATCGAATTATCATCTCTGAGCTTACGTGCGCTAATGATCTGTCCTGCTTTCATACTTGGCGAGTCTCCCGGATCTTCTACTACTTTCTTACCATAGATCCAGTCATTCTCATCCTGGAAATCAATTTTATTGACCAGTTCTCCTTCAAGGAACCGTGAATCTCCCGGATCTTCGACTTCAACTTTACGCATCATCTGACGGACAATAGTTTCGAAGTGTTTGTCGTTGATCTTCACTCCCTGCAACCGGTATACTTCCTGTATTTCATTTACTATATATTCCTGAACCTTCATCGGTCCCTTTATTGCAAGGATATCGCTTGGCGTCAGAGCTCCGTCTGAGAGGGCAGTACCCGCTTTTACATAGTCATTTTCCTGGGCAAGTATCTGCTTGCTGGTAGGTATCAGGTAACGTTTCTCCTCGCCTGTCTTGGATGTAATGATGACTTCACGGTTACCTCTCTTCAGCTTTTTGGCAAACGATACAACTCCGTCGATTTCAGAAACTATTGCAGGATCCGACGGATTACGGGCTTCGAACAGCTCTGTAACACGAGGCAGACCACCGGTGATATCACCTGCTTTGCCAATAGCTCTCGGAATTTTTACGAGAATCTCCCCGGCCTTGATTTTTGTACCGTTTTCAATAATGATATGCGCCCCGACAGGAATATCATATATTTTTATGATCTCTCCCGATGGTGAAAGTATATTGATCGCAGGATTCTTTGCTTTCTGACGCGATTCCACTACAACTTTCTCATGGTATCCGGTCTGTTCATCGGACTCAATCCTGAAAGTAACACCTTCAATGATATTTTCGAAACTTACCTTACCTGCTATTTCAGAGAGGATGACTGCATTGTATGGATCCCAGTCGCTTATAAGCACTCCCTTTTTTACCTCATCTTCATTCTTGAAATATAGCTTTGCACCATATGGGATATGTGCAGAGGTGAGTGCGATCCTTGTCTTTTTATCAACGATTCGCATTTCAGCGGAACGGCCGATTACAATGTTGGTTTTTTCACCGGCACCGCTTGTATATTCAACCGACCGTAGTTCGTCAATTTCAAGGATACCGTCATATTTGGCTTCGATACGTGAAGCGCTTGCGATATTCACACCTGCAACACCACCAACGTGGAAAGTACGAAGCGTCAGCTGTGTGCCGGGTTCGCCGATCGACTGTGCAGCAATTACACCCACTGCTTCCCCACGCTGGACCATTTGCCCTGTAGCGAGGTTACGACCATAACACTTGGCGCAGACTCCTTTTTTCGATTCACATGTTAAAACAGAACGTATCTCAACACCTTCAAGCGGAGAATTCTCAATTAATTCGGCGATCTCTTCTGTGATCTCATTCCCTGCAGAGATGATGAGTTCACCTTTCTGAGGATGGTAAATATCATGCAATGCGACGCGACCGAGGATACGGTCGTACAGTGATTCAACCACTTCTTCCTGTTTCTTCAATGATGTGATCGTCAGTCCCCGTAAAGTACCACAATCCTCTTCAGAAATGATCACATCCTGAGAAACGTCCACAAGACGACGGGTAAGATATCCCGCATCGGCAGTCTTTAATGCAGTATCAGCCAAACCCTTACGTGCCCCATGTGTTGAAATGAAATATTCAAGAACAGAAAGTCCCTCTTTGAAGTTTGCAAGGATCGGGTTTTCTATAATCTCCCCTCCTGAAGCACCCGATTTCTGTGGCTTGGCCATAAGACCACGCATGCCGCTGAGCTGACGGATCTGCTCTTTTGATCCACGAGCGCCGGAATCCAGCATCATGTATACCGGATTGAACCCCTGTTTATCTTTTGAGAGCTGGTTCATCAGCATGACAGTGAGCTGGGAGTTGGCATGGGTCCAGATGTCTATGATCTGGTTATAACGTTCGTTATTGGTTATAAAGCCCATGTTATAGTTGCTGACAACCTCATCCACTTCAGCTCCGGCATCGGAGACAAGCTTTCCCTTCAGTTCAGGAACGATAACATCATCTAAGTTAAATGATAATCCTCCCCTGAAGGCAAGGCGGAAGCCGAGATCCTTGATGTCATCAAGAAATTTTGCAGTCTTGGCTGTCCCTGTCTTTTTTAATATTGCCCCTATGATGTCGCGTAAAGATTTCTTTGTCAGAAGCTGGTTTATATAGCCATACTCTTCAGGAACAACTTTGTTGAAAAGAACACGGCCGGTGGTAGTTTCGATTATCTTTGACACCTTTTCGCCATTCTCGGTAAATGTATACCGTACCTTGATGAACGCATGCAGGTCGATCTTTCTTTCATTGTATGCTATAATAACTTCCTCGGGTGAATAGAAAGTCATTCCCTCTCCATTGACCTTTAAGTTGCCTTCACTCCTGCGTCCTTTTGTCATATAATAAAGACCGAGCACCATATCTTGTGAAGGAACGGTAATCGGAGCGCCGTTGGCAGGATTCAGGATGTTATGCGAAGCCAGCATCAGCAGCTGTGCTTCCAGGATAGCGGCGTTGCCCAGCGGAACGTGAACAGCCATCTGGTCACCGTCAAAGTCGGCATTGAAAGCCGTACATACAAGCGGGTGCAGCTGGATGGCTTTCCCTTCAATAAGTTTTGGCTGAAATGCTTGGATACCAAGCCGGTGAAGCGTAGGTGCACGGTTTAGCAGTACCGGGTGACCTTTCAGGATATTTTCAAGGATATCCCAAACGACCGGGTCTTTCCGGTCAACTATTTTCTTGGCTGATTTAACCGTTTTTACTATGCCTCTTTCAAGCATCTTGCGAATGATGAACGGCTTGAAAAGCTCGGAGGCCATATCTTTCGGCAAGCCACATTCATTCAGTTTAAGTTCGGGTCCGACCACGATCACGGAACGTCCTGAATAATCAACACGTTTTCCAAGAAGGTTCTGACGGAACCGTCCTTGTTTCCCTTTAAGGCTGTCGCTCAACGATTTGAGTGCGCGGTTAGATTCTGTCTTAACGGCACTGGCTTTACGGGAATTATCAAAAAGTGAATCCACTGCCTCCTGTAGCATACGTTTCTCATTCCGGAGTATTACATCCGGGGCTTTAATTTCAATAAGCCTTTTCAGACGGTTATTCCGGATGATAACACGGCGGTATAAATCATTCAGGTCGGAAGTGGCGAAACGTCCACCATCCAGCGGTACGAGAGGACGCAGTTCGGGAGGTATTACCGGAACAACCTTTACGATCATCCACTCCGGATGGTTCTCCAGCCGCTTCTGTGCATCCCGGAAAGATTCAAACACCTGAAGTCTCTTTAATGCTTCCGCTTTACGTTGCTGTGATGTCTCGGTATTTGCCTTATATCTTAACTCATAGGATTCCTTATCAAGCTCGATCCGGGCAAGAAGTTCTGCAAGGGCTTCAGCCCCCATCTTTGCAATAAATTTATTCGGATCATTATCATCAAGATACTGGTTTTCCTGAGGAAGCTTTTCCATGATATCGAAATACTCTTCCTCGGAGAGAAAATCAAGGTAATTGATCCCGTCGGCCTGTTTTATTCCTGCCTGTATTACAACATATTTTTCGTAGTAAATGATTGTCTCCAGCTTTTTGGTAGGCAATCCGAGAAGGGAACCTATTTTATTCGGCAGTGAGCGGAAGAACCAGATATGTGCTACCGGTACGACAAGCTGGATATGTCCCATCCGTTCCCGTCTTACCTTTTTTTCCGTGACTTCCACACCGCAACGGTCG
>Ga0172374_1002294_pt1 | contig 12247 bp, 10 predicted proteins | sample LakKiv3m_FD_114536 | JGI IMG/M metagenome (GOLD analysis project Ga0172374, IMG submission 114536) | Freshwater microbial communities from Kabuno Bay, South-Kivu, Congo - kab_092012_10.3m | ecosystem: Environmental > Aquatic > Freshwater > Lake | place: Democratic Republic of the Congo... | reverse complement strand
GCATTGAACTCGAAATTAAAATAGAGCCCCTTCGCGTTCGGTGCTACAAAGAATTCCACACAGGAATCTTCGTACACCTCATCATTGGATTGGGTGTGCTCCGCCTTGGTATAAGGTTCAGTCACATAATACTTGATGTAGATTTCCGAAGATCCGTAAGCCAAATTGAACTTAACCAGCGGCCTGTTATCGTAACCTGCCCAATTGATTACGTCGATCGGATTTCCGGGTCCCAGCATATCCAACGCGTTTGAAATCCTGCTCATACCTGCGTGCGGCTCTGACAAAGCAAGAAACGGAACGATTATCGCCTTCATTGTCAACTCACTAATTATCTGCCAGACCCCGGACTGAAGTCCGGGGTTCGTCACCTGATCTCTTTCCAGGCAAGACCGCTGGCGCCCAGTATCGCGGCATCCGCCTCTTTCAGGCAGGAAGGAATGATTTTAAACGACTTGCGGTAGTACCCCATGATATTCTCATCCACGTACCGGTTGAGAGGATCCAGAAGCAGGTTTCCCGACTGGGCCAGTCCACCGAACAGGAACACGGCTTCAGGACTGCAAAAGGCGGCAGCGTTGTTAATGGCGGTGGCCAGCATTTCAGCCGTGCGTTCGAAAGCTTCCAGGGCTATCGGATCCCCGTCGGCTGCTGCCTGGGCAACGGCCTTGGAGGTAAGTTCGTCAGCCGGTAAACTTCGAAGGGGGCTTGGATCACGGCGTTCGGCAAACAATTCGAGGACGGTCTTGACGATCCCCGTTGCCGAGACATAGGATTCGAGGCAGCCTTCGCGGCCGCATCCGCACTCCCTCCCAAAAGGTTCCATGGTGAGGTGTCCCATCTCCCCGGCGAAACCGGTATGCCCGTAAACCAGTTCGCCGTTGATGACGATGCCGCTGCCCAAGCCGGTTCCCAGGGTCAGGATGATGAAGTTCTCCATTCCCTTTGCCCCGCCATAGACCATTTCGCCTAATGCGGCCGCATTGGCATCATTGGTCAGGACCACCGGCACGGGATAATATTTCCGGAACATCCCAGCCAAAGGCACAATCCCTTTCCAGTTGAGATTGGGTGCGTGCTCGATGGTACCTCTGTAGTAGTTGCCATTGGGAGCCCCGATTCCGATGGCCTTCATTTCCACCTGCCCCGCATCCCTGAGCAACCCCTGGATTTCACGGTGAACCGCTTCAACAAAATCCTCCGGTAGTTTATAGATAGCGGTTGATACCTTGCTCTGAGCCAGTATCCTTGCATCACGGTCAACCACACCGATCTTGGTGTTGGTGCCGCCGATGTCGATTCCGATGGTTACGTCTGTCATGTTGTATTACTCTATCCCCGGGTTTCGCCCGGGGTTACTTTCTTGAGGTCACTCCGCTTTGATTACCATCTTGACCAGTCCCCTTACATTGATGAGGTTCAGGAGGAAGGCAAGGATCAAAGCAGCCATCAGGAGACCGAGAAATCCGATCCACCAGGCTATTTCAAGCTGCGCGGATCCGATACCCATCAGGATGGTGATGGCAATGTATATTATCAGCTTAAAAATTAGTTTATAATTCAAGCCGAAATTAAACTTCCGGGCTGAAATGACATATTGGGAGAATCCGGCAAAACCCTGGGTTGCCAGGCAGGCCAGAGCCGCTCCGAAAGCATGATATTTTGGTATCAGTATCAGATTGAACATTAAGTTGATAAGCAATGCAATAGCGGAAGTAATATTCAATACCCGAAGGCTACCGTTAGCCGTCAGGAGTGTTCCGTAAATAATGGTTCCGGCCATCCCCAGGAAGGCTATCATCAGGATGCCGAAGAATGCGGCAGATTCGCCGATATTGTTGTCATACATCAGGCTCATGATTTCGGTCCTGTAAATCTGTGAACCGACGGCCAGTGCAATCATCGGGATAAAAAGAAGAAGGGACGAAAGCAGGGTCAGCTCGTGTATGTCCTGTTTTTCCTTGATCATCTTGCTGAAAATAGGGAGCAGCAAAACAGCAAACAGCAGTGCGAACTGATAGGCAGCGTCAAAAATCCTGAATCCGTTCTGGTATATTCCTGCAGCGTCGGGGTTGATCAGTTTTTCCAGAATGATGACGTCAGAACGGGTATAGACGGACATCAGGAGGGTTAACAAAGCGAAAGGGGCACTCTGTTTCAGGATCACCAGGAAAAATTTCCGGTCATAGCGGAATTTCGGAAACCGGGATTTCCAGGCAACGATCAGAAAACAGGCGGCAGCGGTGACGAGATAGGCGGCTGTCTGGGCATAAACAAACCATTCTATACTGATCTGAAATCCACTGATGCGGCCCCACAAGAGTAAGCCGCAGATCAGGATCATGAGGGCGCGGTCGAGAACCGAAATGACCGAATTCATCGTGTGCATCTGCATGCCTGCTATATTCGACCTGAGATAGAGTGTAAAAGACACCAGCAGCTGGTTCAATGCCATGAAAGCCAGCAGGTTCAATTCTCTTCCGGAGGTATAGCCGAGGAACAGGGCGAGTGCAAAAACGACCAGACCGTAGGCCGCTGCGAGAATGAATTTCAGCAAGACGATGCTTGAGAAATGCTTCTGCAGGAGCTGGTGATTCTGCGATATATTACGGTTATTGAAGTTGGTTATCCCGAAGTCAAGGATGATATTCAGCAGGAGGGACAGGTTGAAAAGGGTTATATACAATCCGAATTCGCCGGGACCCACCAAAACCTGCACATTCCTGTCGATCCCGAAAATCCAGAGAGGCTTGACCAGCAGGTTAAGGAGGATGATCAGAACCAGGTTGGTTACGAACTTCTTTTTTACTATCGTTTGGTTTTTCACTTTCCTTCGCAGACCGGCGCTTAGTCAATTGGCCAAATGTACTAATTTTAACTATTGCAATTGATTGGCCTATTTCTTTCATCCGATTAAACAACCCATCATGAAAACCATCGCTTTTCCCATGCTGGCGGTCTGCTTGCTGGTGTCCTGCGCCGGCCCGGAAGGTCCCTCCGTCAAGGTTGAAAGCCGCCCGGTCTTGTCCAAAACCGAATTACTGAACAAGATCAAGGGAGGCTGGGCCGGCCAGGTGATTGGCTGTACCTTCGGCGGCCCCACGGAGTTTGGTTTTCAGGGAACCATGATCCAGGATTACCATCCGATACTCTGGGACAGTAGCCGGATTGCCTGGTATTTCGAGCATGCTCCGGGATTGTATGATGATGTTTATATGGACATAACTTTTATCGAGGTGATGAACAAGGAGGGCATCGATGCCCCGGCTGCCAGTCACGCCCGCGCCTTTGCCCATGCCCTTTATCCTCTCTGGCACGCTAACCAGGCAGCCCGTTTCAACATACTTTCCGGGATGCTTCCGCCTGAATCAGGCTATTGGATGAACAATCCCCATTCGGAAGATATTGATTTCCAGATTGAGGCTGATTTTGCCGGATTGATGTCGCCCGGCATGCCGAATGCCGCCGCCGAAGTCTGCGACAGGGTCGGGCACATCATGAACTATGGCGACGGATGGTATGGCGGGGTATATATGGCTTCAATGTACAGCCTGGCATTTGTCAGCCGTGACGTCGAATTCATTGTGACCGAAGGCCTGAAATCCATCCCCCCGGAATCGGATTTCCATCAATGCATCCAGGATGTAATATCCTCATACCGGAAAGACCCGGGAGATTGGAAAGCCGCCTGGTTCGCAGTTGAGAGGAACTGGACCTCTGATATCGGTTGCCCGGACGGGATATTCGACCCCTTTGATATTGATGCCAAGGTCAATGCCGCCTATGTGGCCATCGGCTTGCTTTACGGCCGGGGTGATTTCACCCGGACGGTTCAGATTGCCACACGCTGCGGCCAGGATTCCGATTGCAACCCTGCCAGCGCGGGAGGGATCCTGGGTACCATGCTGGGCTACGACCTGATCCCTCCGCAATGGCGCAATCCGATCAAACCGGTCGAGAACAAACCATTTTCCTTTACCAGCCTTTCCCTCAACCAGGTGTATGAATCAAGCTACCGGCATGCCCTGGCCATGATCGAGGGCCACGGTGGCACCGTTGACGGTGAATCCGTCAGCCTGGTTTATGAGAAACCATCGCCCGTCAGGCTGGAGAAGGGTTTTGAGGGGTATTACCCGGTTGAAAGGAAAAGAATCAGAAGCAATCTCGAAACCACCTGGGAAACCTCCTTTAAAGGCACCGGCTTTATCCTTACCGGTGAAGCCCTCATTTCGGCGACCAATAAAGACAATACGGGAGTCATACATGTCGAAATGACCATTGATGGCGGGGACCCGGTTCAGTTTGCGATGCCATTGGACGACCTGGGGCGGAGGCTGGATGTGGCCTGGAAGTTCGGGCTGGCTGACACCCCTCACCGGATAACCCTGAAAATCCTCAATCCCTGGGAGGCCGGGTTTGTCAGGATAAACGACCTGATCAGCTTTGCTCCCCGGCCGTATTCTTCCGGCATCTAATACTTATCTTTGTTGGATGGTTATCGCGGTCAATTGCCGGCTTTTGTTAAAGAACAAGCTTGAGGGGATCGGCTGGTTCACGTATGAAACCCTTAAACGGATAACCCGTGATCATCCCGAGCACCGGTTCATTTTTATCTTCGACCGTCCCTATTCCCGGGAATTTATTTTTTCCGATAACATTACCCCTGTGGTTGCCGGTTTTCCCACCCGGCACCCGATACTCTGGTTGCTTTGGTTCGAGCTGGTTATTCCGCGGATACTAAGGAAATACAGGGCTGATGTTTTCTTTTCTCCTGACGGCTTTCTATCCCTGAGGACCAAGGTCCACTCGGTACCGGTCATCCATGACATCAGTTTCGTTCATCGCCCGGAAGATGTCCCCGTAGCCGCAAGGATTTATTACAATTACTTCTTCCCGCGTTATGCCAGGAAAGCTTTCCGGATATGCACCGTATCCGTTCACAGCCAAAAGGATATCAGTAAGACGTGGAATGTCGCACGGTCGGTCATCCGGGTAGTCTACAACGGGGCCAGCCAGGCCTACAAACCCTTGAAACCTGATGAAATCCGGATCGTCAGGGAAAAATATGCAGGTGGCAAACCCTACTTCCTTTTTGTTGGCTCCCTCCACCCGCGAAAGAATGTCGGTAACCTGCTGAAGGCCTATTACCGGTTCATCGAACAAACCCGGTCTGAGGTCCGGATGGTGGTGGTAGGGGAAGTGATGTGGAAGAAAGACCAGAGACGGGAGAAGGAAGACCAGAGACGGGAGAAGGAAGACCAGAGAATATCGTCTGTTATCTATACGGGCCGTTTGGAACCCGATGAACTGCGCCTGGTGATGGGTGGAGCACTGGCGCTGACTTTTGTTCCCTGGTACGAAGGCTTTGGAATCCCGGTGGTGGAGGCTATGTCGTCGGGAGTTCCGGTACTGACTTCAAATATCACCTCGTTGCCTGAAGTAGGAGGCGATACCGTGCTGTACACCGATCCCGGATCGGTTGGCAGCATTGCTGAAGGAATGGGTAGGCTGGCTCACGATGAGAACCTTCGTGCCATCCTGGTGAGTAAAGGTCTTGAACGGTCGCGGAGTTTTACCTGGGAAAAGACGGCAAAAAAAGTGTGGCTGACGATCGAAACGGTGATCACAGCGATACGGAACTATGAATAGGCCTCGCAAGCTCGGCTAAGAGGTTCGCTGATGCTCACTAATTATGATTAATGTTAAAAGGAGTAAATAAATCTACCCTGCGGCCTTTCCTGAAAGCCGGCAGGCTTGAGGCGGGGTGCGACGAGGCCGGGCGGGGTTGCCTGGCCGGTCCTGTTTTCGCAGCAGCCGTGATTCTGCCCGTCGGGTTCTTTCAGCCGGATCTCAACGACTCCAAGCAGATAACCCGGAAGAAACGGGATCTGTTACGTTCGATAATCGAACAGTCGGCTGTCGCCTGGTCGGTTGCATCGGCGGATGCGAGGGAGATTGATGAGATCAATATCCTCAATGCCAGCATACTGGCCATGCACAGGGCCATATCGGGATTAAAAATTAAACCTGATTTTTTACTGATCGACGGCCACCGTTTCAAGCCCTTCCCCGGCATTAAACACCAATGTGAGATCAAGGGTGACGGACGGTTTATGAGTATCGCCGCCGCCTCGGTTCTCGCCAAAACCCACCGCGACGAATACATGCTCGGCTTACATCGGGAGTATCCCGCCTATCACTGGGATCACAATATGGGTTACCCAACCCGGCAGCATCGTGACGCGATACGGGAACGGGGAATCAGCCCGTATCACAGGAAGAGCTTCAGGCTACTGGATGAACAGTTGGTAATACCATTTTTGAGTGACAAGTGACGGAAAACGTGACGCGTGACGCGTGATACGGAACTTATTCTATTTTCGTTGGAGGAGGAACCATGAAAAAAATTGTGCCGATTCTTGCTGTTTGCATGTTGGCCGGATGCAGTCCTGAAGAGAAGCTGACGCCGGAACAGATCACGGAAGCGTGGACATCGGGTACCACTTTAGAGTTGTCAACTTTTAGAAAGTTGACAACTCTAGGACGGTTGACAACTCTACCGCTGTTCGCCGAGCAACCGGTTAAAAACGACAAAGGATACAATGTGCTGGTTGATTTGGCGCATGAATGCACTTTTTACCAGATGTGGACGGTTCCAGAGCAACTGAACATGCTGGGGTATCGTTCCCTTGGCAGCCATGCCACCCTGAATACGGTTCTTGACCGTGATGGAGAAAGCCGTGTCAGGGTTCTCTGGGACACGGTCAACAAGGTTTATCCTTTTGCCTGGTGGCCCAACCCGAAATTACACGTGGTGATCACCGGGCAGTTCAATCCGGAATCACAGGAATATACCCAACAAGAGATTTCTGCTCTGAAGGATTTTGTTAAGAAGGGAGGCGGGCTGATTATTCAATCGGATTACCGGAAGTTGGCAACTCCCGAAAGCGGTACAACCACTCCTGATACATCTTGGTCGGTTCATCGGTTGATCAAGGCTTTCGGTATCATACCGGGTGTAGCTCCCACAAGAGTTGAGTTCGGGAAAGGCAGGATCATCCTTACCGGGAATCCAAAGGAACTGAAATATCCGAGGGATGCCACCATTTCACAAAAGGATTCAGTGGACCTGATCGTTGCTGAATGCCTGGATTGGCTGACTGCCAAGCAGAAACCGTTAAAAGGCAGGCCGATATTGCCCCAGGCCATGGAAGGTGGCGGTCCGATCTATCCGGAACTGGAAGATCATTTCAGCAATATCGTGTTTTATTATGCAGCCAATCAAAAACCGGAACTATTGAAGGTGGTCAAGGAGGATGTACCCAGGGCCCAGGAATTCATTGAGCAACGTCTCCCTTCAACCCCGTCTGCTGAACCGATGTACTTGATCCTTGCGGCAGGAGGTGGCGGCGGATGGGCGGTCAATATTTACAAACCGAAGGAAAACGGCATCATCAGCCTGGATGGTTTTGGTATCCTGTCGATTTTTGGTCATGAGCTGGCTCATACCATGTTTGGTCCAGCCGGCGATGACGGCGGGACTGCAGGCATCGCCCCGATACCCGACAGGGGGGAAGCCCATGCAGGGTGGTACCAGGGTAAGGTTAACGCCTTCTTCAAGCCGGAACTGAAGGACAAACCCAACCGCGACTGCAACCTGATGTTTGCCTTTGATCCAAAGGGCAATGCAATGGACCTGGCCACCTGCTACGAAAATGAAGCCATGCATAAGAAATGGGGCTATGGCAAGGATTGGATCAAAACCTGGTACATCTGGCAAAAACTGGACGACCGGTATGGCCCCGGCTGGTACCCCAAATGGAAATACGTTCAACATACCCGGTGGAAAAACGACCCGGAACATTACCTGTCATGGGACGAGATGGTGGAAGATATGAGTATCGCCGTGGGTGAAGATCTGTTCCCATTTTTCAGAAAACTGGGAACAACTCTGCAAAAAAGCAGGCTTGAGCGGATTGAATATAACGGCGCGACAATCATACTCCCCGTTGCCCCGATCGAGGTGACACCGGCGGGGGCTGTAAGGATTGAACTATAGCCACTTTCTTCTGCGCAGTAGCATTACTCCTGCAATGGAAAGGACCACCGAGATCACCAGCACGCCTATGAAGGCAACCGGTGTCTCCTGACCGGTTCCAAAGGGCAGCTTGACGTTCATTCCGAAGAAGCTGGCCACCAGGGTCGGGATCATCAGGATGATGGTCACAATGGTGAGTTGCTTCAGCACCATGTTCAGGTTATTGGAGATGACCGAAGCAAATGCGTCCATCATCCCGGAGTTAATGTCGCTGTAAACACGGGTCATCTCAATGGCCTGCTTGATCTCTATGATGACATCCTCCACCAGTTCCTCATCGACCTCATTCTTTTTAAAGTACCGGGAATTACGAAGCTTGGAAAGAAGGATCTCGTTGGAACGGAGGGAGGTGTTGAAGTAAACCAGGCATTTCTCCATCAACAGAAGCTTATGGAGTTCCTCGTTCTTGGTTGATTTCTCAAGGGCCTGTTCAATCTTGTTGGTTTCGGAGTTGATCTGCTTCAGGAATTTCAGGTAGGATATGGTCGAATAATCGATGATATGAAACAGGAATTCGATCTTGTTCTCATAATCCACCTGTTTCTTGATGTTTTTTGCGAATACTTCGGCCAGTACATCGTTGTGCTGATAACCAATAACGATCAGGGCCTCATCGGAAAGCATGACTCCCAGGGGCATGGTTGAAAATGGCAGGCTGCTGGTCGCACTGTAAACCGGGATCCTGTATATCAGGTACAGGTTACCGTTATCAACCTCCATGCGCGAACGTTCGTCCACGTCCATGATGTCATTCAGGAAATCCTCATCGATCTTAAAGGTGTTCTTCAGGATATTCAGCTCTTCCGTGGAAGGGGAGACCGCATTGATGACAGCGCCTTTGATGTACGTCTGTAAGGGAAGCAGGCCGTTCTTAACGATTTGCCAGTATGTAATCATAAGCAACCTCCGATTTTACGTCCGCAAGAGGCAGCTCACCTGGCCTCCGGAGGACTAATTACACCTGAAACTCTCCGCGTGACTGTCGTCCATATGCAGTTATAATGCGCTGCAAAAATAAAACAATTTACTATTTACGATCAACGATTATAATTTTTTTTGGATTTGGGATTTTAGTTGTTGGATTCGGGATGCTGGATGTTGGAAATCCAAAATCTCAAATCCCGAATCCCGAATCTTTTTCTGTACCTTTGCGCGCTCATTTCACGGAATTGAATACTTACGAAATCAGAAACATAGCGATCATTGCCCATGTTGATCATGGCAAGACCACCCTGGTGGATCGCATCCTGCATCAGGTCAAACTGTTCAGGGACAACCAGGAAGTCGGTGACCTGATCCTCGACAGCAATGACCTGGAAAGGGAGAGAGGGATCACCATCCTGGCAAAAAACGTATCGGTCCGTTATAAAGGGGTCAAAATCAATATAATAGATACGCCCGGCCATGCCGATTTCGGCGGCGAGGTGGAACGGGTGCTGAACATGGCCGACGGGGTTCTGCTCCTGGTAGACGCTTTCGAAGGTCCGATGCCCCAGACCCGGTTTGTCCTGCAAAAGGCTTTACAACTGAACCTGAAACCGATCGTGGTGATCAATAAGGTGGATAAGCCCAACTGCAAGCCTGATGAAGTGCATGAGCAGGTTTTCGAGTTGATGATGCATCTTGATGCCAACGACGAGCAACTCGATTTCCCGGTGGTTTATGGTTCTTCGAAACAGGGATGGATGGGGCCCGACTGGAAAAAGCCAACTGAAGATGTAACCTATCTTCTGGACACTATTCTGAGCTATATTCCGGCATCACCTTTCAACGAAGGAACGCCGCAGATGATGATCACATCGCTCGATTACTCATCCTATGTGGGCCGGATTGCAGTGGGGCGCCTTCTTAGGGGAACCCTGCAGGCCGGGATGTTCGTATCGCTGGTCAAGCAGAACGGACTGATCCAGAAAGAACAGATCAAGGAGCTGTATCTCTTCGAAGGCCTTGGCAAGGAAAAGATCAAGACGCCGGTACAATCAGGCGAAATCATAGCCATCATGGGCCTCGAGGGGTTCGAGATCGGCGACACGGTTGCCGATGCGGAAAATCCGGAGGCATTGGTCCCGATAAAGGTTGATGAGCCGACCATGAGCATGCTGTTCACCATCAACAATTCCCCGTTTTTCGGCCAGGATGGCAAGTTTGTCACCTCCCGCCACCTGCGTGAACGGCTGTTCCGTGAAACCGAAAAAAACCTGGCCCTGCGGGTTGAAGAGACCGACTCTCCCGAAATGCTGAACGTATTTGGCCGGGGTATCCTTCATCTCTCGATCCTCGTGGAAACCATGCGCCGCGAAGGCTATGAGTTTCAGATGGGGCAACCGAAGGTACTCCTGAAAGAGATCGATGGCGTTATCAACGAACCGATTGAAAATCTTGTCGTCAATGTTCCGGAACAGTTCCAGGGAAAAGTCATCGAAGCCGTTTCGGCCCGAAGGGGCGAACTGATCAGCATTGAGTGCAAGGGAGATCGGAACAGCCTGACCTTCCGGATCCCGTCGCGCGGATTGATGGGCCTTTCGAACCAGGTTCTGACCCTAACCGAAGGACAGGCCATCATTGCCCACCGGTTTGATTCGTACCAGCCCTGGAAAGGAGACATTTCGGCCAAGCGAAACGGTGCGCTCATCGCGCTGGAGGCCGGGACAGCCATTGCCTACGCGATTGACAAGCTCCAGGACCGCGGCACTTTCTTCGTACCGGCCGGCGAACCGGTTTACATGGGGCAGGTCATTGGTGAGCATATCCGTCCTGCCGACCTCGTGATCAATGTGTGCAAAACCAAGAAACTGACCAATATGCGAGCCTCCGGATCAGATGAAAAAGCCTCCATCCCCCCGCCCCGCCGGTTCTCCCTTGAACAGTACATGGAGTATATCGGGGAAGACGAATACCTGGAGGTAACACCCAAAAACCTCAGGCTCAGGAAGATCAACCTGAGGGTGAAAGTCTGAGGAACTCACAACCACACTCATACTGACACCCACACCCGCCTCACCCCAGACTGAAGTCTGGGGATAGACAGAGAGAGCGGTACACACCGAGGGAGGTGCGTGAACCCCAGACTGAAGTCTGGGGATAGACAGAGAGAGCGGTACACACCGAGGGAGGTGCGTGAACCCCAGACTGAAGTCTGGGGATAGACAGAGAGAGCGGTACACACCGAGGAAGGTGCGTGAACCCCAGACTGAAGTCTGGGGATAGACAGAGAGAGCGGTACACACCGAGGAAGGTGCGTGAACCCCAGACTGAAGTCTGGGGATAGACAGAGAGAGCGGTACGCACCGAGGAAGGTGTGTGAACCCCAGACTGAAGTCTGGGGATAGACAGAGAGAGCGGTACACACCGAGGAAGGTGTGTGAACCCCAGACTGAAGTCTGGGGATAGACAGAAAAATCCCGGGTTAATCATGGATCAGATCCCAGCGGAATCGTTTACTATAGTTGTCAATGGTCTTGAAGAATGCGCGGAGCTCGCTTTCGGTAGATTTATGTCTGTGATGAATGTCCTGATCCCGGATATAATCCCGGACTTTATCGAGGATGCCGGGACCGACTGACACTGCATAATATTCATGTGCCCACCTGAATCCCTGACACTCAGGTATATGAGAATTGATCCATCTGGAAGACTCTCCTTTCAGTCCTCTCATTACTGCAGCCAGAGTTTGATTGGGCTGTAAGGATAGCAAACAATGGATATGATCCTTGTAACCGTTGATAAAATCAATGGAAATGCCATTATCTGCAGCATACTGCATTATGTGTTTCATTATCTGACTTCTGTTCGCAGCAGTGATAAAGGGATAGTGCCTTTTCGTAGCCCATACGCAATGGACCAGATTATTTACATGTGACATACCTGTGTTTTTTCCATATAGACGTTTTTTACTAGCCGAAATGGAGAATCCGACTATACCGATATGTCCATCCCCAGACTTCAGTCTGGGGTATCGCAGCTGCTCTGTCCATCCCCAGACTTCAGTCTGGGGTAAGGCAGGACCGGGTGTGAGGATGGTGCATGGCGATCTGTCCATCCCCAGACTTCAGTCTGGGGTAAGGCAGGACCGGGTGTGAGGATGGTGCATGGCGATCTGTCCATCCCCAGACTTCAGTCTGGGGTAAGGCAGGTGAGGGTGTCGGTGTG
>Ga0172374_1002293_pt1 | contig 12252 bp, 10 predicted proteins | sample LakKiv3m_FD_114536 | JGI IMG/M metagenome (GOLD analysis project Ga0172374, IMG submission 114536) | Freshwater microbial communities from Kabuno Bay, South-Kivu, Congo - kab_092012_10.3m | ecosystem: Environmental > Aquatic > Freshwater > Lake | place: Democratic Republic of the Congo... | reverse complement strand
TATCTGGTCCAGGTCGAAGGCATTCCCGATCAGGACGCGATCGATCGACTCATGCGTGGCGTCGCCCTGAAGGACGGTACGACTCGCCCGGCACAGGCGCGGACGATCGATCCCCCCGCGTTATGGCCGCGCAATCCGCCCATTCGCGAGCGGAAATCGATTCCCGATTGCTGGCTGGAACTCACGATCCGCGAAGGAAAGAACCGTCAGGTCCGACGGATGACCGCCGCCGTCGGCCATCCGACGCTGCGCCTGGTCCGCTGGCGGATCGGCAACTGGACGCTCGACGGGCTCGCTCCCGGCGAATGGCGGATGCTGGAACTCTGAAAAAAACGCGCCGATCCCCGCCGTGATGGTCGGGGAGACAGGATTCGAACCTGCGACCCCCTGGTCCCAAACCAGGTGCGCTACCAGCCTGCGCCACTCCCCGACATCGACGCGCGCTTTGCCCGTTACCGGCGGGCAGCGCAACCCGGTTGCCGAATGAAATATGCGGCTGGTGGGCCCGGCAGGACTCGAACCCGCAACCTAGCCGTTATGAGCGGCCAGCTCTAACCGTTGAGCTACAGGCCCCTCCAGCGGCGCGAGCGATAGCGGATGGAACGCGGCCGCCGCAAGGGGCTGTCACCCCGCGCGGTCGAGCGCTTCGATCAGTTCATCATGGCTGGCGCTGCGCACGCCGAGACGATCGAGCTGCGCCAGCACCTGATCCCACCAGCGATGAAATGCGGTCAAGTCACCGGCATCGCGGACGAAACTGGTGTGGCCCGGCGCGACGCTGGGCGAATGGAAAGAGAAATTGAGCAGCGGCTCCCCCTCCCCGATCGCGATGCGTATAGCCTCCAGCGCATCGGTCAGCGGCATATCCTCCGGCGTCAGCGCCACCCGCGCGAGCAGTCCGCTGCGCGCGGCGATGGCCGGGCCATAGGGAACCCGCGCCAGCATGGGATGGAGTGCCGCGCCCGACTTGCGCAAGCGACCAGTGAAGACGCTGGTCAGCGGCAATTCGAGCAGGTCGCGGTCGATCCAGAACCCCGCATTGCCGATCGCGCGATAATCGGGGCCGCCAATGCCCGAATAGTCGTAACGCGCGCGCATCGAGCTATCGATTCGATAGCCATGTGCGATCAGGCTGGCGGCGCTGTCCGGCCCCAGCCCATAGCGCCCGGCGCGGTAAATGAGCGGCGCGACGCCGAATGCGGAAACGATCGCGGCGGTCAACATTTCGATCTTGACATGTTCGAGCCGCGAATCGAGATTCCCCGCAAAGCTGTTGCGATCGTTGACGGTTTCATCGAACGGCGGCGTCACCCAGGGATGAAGCTGCGCGCCGATCGCCGATCGTCCGTCGCGCAGCAGCTCGTTCAGCGTTTCGACGGCAAGAGGTGAAGTAGCGATTGGATGATCGACCAGATAGGTGATCCCGATCCCGCGTTCGGCAAAGCGGCGATGCGCGTCCGGCAGTGCCGCGATCGCCTGAGTCGATCGGTTGTCGCGACTGAACGGCGCGGCCCAATCGAATTCCTCTTCGGTATCGACCATGATGGTGAAGCGCGTCCCGAAATCGTCGGGCCACCGAACATGCCGGTCGATCGCAGGAGGGTCAGGCCGATAGCCGCGGGCGTCGCCGGTCATTCACGGTTGATGCCGCGATCCGTTGGTGGCCGCAACCCGGCTTGCGGCGGGGAGGGTCAGGCGCAACCGATCGGCCCCGATCTCGAACGTCCCGCCCAGTTCGTGCGCCAGATTGCGCGCCAGTCGCAGCGCGAATTCGGCGCCGAGCAGGACCGCGTCGCGCGTTTCGCCTTCCGCCGAATCAAGCGCTTCGATGTCGAGGCCCATCGGGCGTGCAATGTCGACCGCGACGACCGCGCCCGCTTGTTCGATCCGAACATCGATCCGCTCGCCGCGTCCTGCGGCGGCGGCCAGGGTGGCAAACAGTCGGCCGACCAGCCGTTCGATCGCGCGTCGGTCGCCATCGATTTCGGCGTCGCCGTCCTCGATCGCGAACGCCGCGCCGCGCAGCGCGAGCAGATCGCCCAGATCGTTCGCGACGCCGCGCATCAGATCGCCGACCGCGATCGTCTGCGGACGCAATTCCAGGCTGTTTCCTTCGATCCGCGCGGCGAGGTCGAGATCGTCGATTGCGGCGATCAACAGGCTTGCCTGTTCGCGGATCACGGTCGCCCGTTCGCGATAGATACCGGGGACCGGCCCCAGGATTTCGCTTTCGATCATCTCGGCGAAACCGGAAATGGCGTTGGCCGGGGTGCGCAGTTCGTGGACGAGCTGACGCATCGATTCGGCGGGCGGACCGGAAGACCGGTCGGCGCGTTCATGTCCGCGCGGTCGCCGGGCTGTGCCGCGATAGCCGATGAATCGCCCGCTGGCCGGATCGAACGCCGGAACGCCCGACAGCAGCCAGTCGCCCGCCGCATCCGACGCTCCGCCCACCCGCAGCCGCGCATCGCGGAATGACGCGCGGCGGCGAAGCGCGCCTGCAACCACCGCGTCGCCACCGACATGATCGCCGCCGGGTTCGGCCAGCGACAATCCGATCGTCGCGCTGCGGTTGATCCCGTCGACCCAGTCGATCACCCCGGCCCGGTCGGTTTCGAACCGGAAACTGTCGGCGCGCGGCGCGGGGGCGGGCACTGGCGCTGCCGGAGCCTGTTCGCGTTCGCGCTGATAGGCATCGATCCGCGCGACGACTTCGGCGATGTCGAACGGACCTTCGGCGGTCGCTTCGGCGCGGCGCACGGCTTCGGCGACCACCGGCATGTCGAGCGCTACCGAACCCAAGGAGACGAACGAACGCGACTTGCGGACCGGTGGCGCGGCGGCGGGCTCGGGAACCGGCGCAAGGGACGCACCCGCATCCCCCGCGGGCAGCACCATGTCGGTCGAGCCATAGGCTTCGAGCCCCCGAGCGACCGCCGGGGCCAAATCGCGGCGGTTGCGCAGCACCGCTCGCGCAGGCGGAGTCAGTTCGGGGAGCAGCGCGATCCATGTCGCATCGCTCAACCGCGCGCCCCGAAGCAGCGGCAGTGCCACCGCAACGTCGTCGGTTGCCAGAAACGCGATCAGCGCGGCAGGCGGGCTAGCGGCCTCAAGCGCCTGAACGCTGGCCACCCGGATGGCGCGGGGCACGCGCGCGCGGAGCGATTCGAGCCGGTGGCGCGCGCGATCGTCGAACGGCGCACGTCCCCGTGCGACCAGATCGACGATCTGCCGCCAGGCCGACTGTGCCGCCACGCCGGAATCGACGTCGCTCGCCAGTACCGTTTCGAAACTGTCGTCGAACCGCACCTAATTCGCCCGCATGTCGCCGCGAGAATCCGCGCCGTGTCCCGGGCCATATCCAGCGTTGTACCGGTTTGACACCGGCATTTTTTGGGACGTTGCATAGTGGGACAATTGCGTTTGGCGGCAACTATCTTATGTTCCGGCACGAGCCGATGTTCGAATCCTTCGGCCGTGAAAGGGAGTCCCGAATGGCGTTCGACCGCATCGACCGGCAAATTCTGTCGCTGCTTCAGGAAGATGGTCGAATGACCAATGTCGAGCTGGCCGAACGGGTGGGCCTGACTGCCCCGCCCTGCCTGCGCCGGGTGCGCGCGCTGGAAGAAGCGGGCGCGATCCGCGGTTATCACGCTGATCTCGATCCCGTGTCGCTCGGCTTCGGCATCACGATCTTCGCGCTGGTGTCGCTGCGCAGCCAGGCGGAAAGCGACCTTGCGGCATTCGAGGATCATATCCGAACCATTCCCGAAGTCCGCGAGTGCCACATGCTTAACGGCGAGATCGATTTCATCCTGAAGATCGTGGCGACCGATCTAAAGAGCTTTCAGGAAATCCTGACCACCAAGCTCACGACCGCGCCCAACGTCACCAGCGTCAAGACCTCGCTGACCATCCGCACGGCCAAGCAGATGCCCGGCATTCCCGTTTCCGAACTTTAAGTGCCGGCGACTAGGAGGTTCGATCAAACCTCGACCGATATCATGTCATCCTGATTGGCGATCAGCAGAAAGGGGCGCGAAACCATCGTTTCGCGCCCCTTCCCGTTTCCGTGACTGACTGAAAAATCAGCTCTGCGTCGCGGTCGTCGTCGGTGCCGGGCCGGTCGAACCGGTGTCCAGCCACAACTGCCAGAAGCCAGCGATCTGACTGCGCGGCGCACTGGTGACCTTGGCGAAGGCGGCCTTTGCCTGATCCTTCTGGTTCGACATGGCATAGGCGATGCCAAGGCGGGTGTTCACCTCGTCGGCGTTCACGCTGCCCTTTTCGAGTGCAAGGTTGAGCAGTTCGATCGCCTTGGGATAATTGCCGCTCGCCAGATAGGCGTTGCCGGTCGATGCCGCCGACGTGCCGTTGGCCGCCGCGCGCGCCCGCTTTTCGGAGGCGTCGAGCGATCCTTCGGCGCGAATGCCGTTATTGGCCTGGGTCAGGATTTCGTTGGCGATCGCGTTGCCGCTCGGCACCTTGCCGTTGGCGCGACCGTGATCGATCACGGCCTTGGCTTCCCAAGGGAGGCCGGTTCCGGTCGCGGCATCGCCATATTCGATATAGTCGGACAGGTTCGCCATCGAATTGGACGCGCGTTGCAGACGATACAGATCGATCGTCTGGCCCTTGTCCATTCCGCTGGCGCCCTGGCGATACACCGCGATCGCCTTGTGCCAGTTGACGGCAGTCGGATAGGCCCTGATCTGGCGTTGCAGCCATTGGGCGGTGCCCGCCTGATCCTTCGCGGCGTAGAGGCGCGACACGGCAAGGTTGTACCAGGATTCGGGCGCCTTCTGGCCAGCAGCTTCGCGTGCCTTGATCGCCTGATCCAGCGCGGCCAGACCCGCCGGGAGATTGTTGGTCTGAAGATTCGCCGACGCGATCATCACCGGCAGGTTTTCGTTCTGGAAACCGGCCTGCTGCGCCTTTTGCAGCAGCGGCAGCGCGGCGGCATAGTTCTTTGCTTCGAATTCAATGTTGCCGCGCAGGAAGGTGTAGCGCGGCACGTCCGCCGGGGGTGTGCGCGGGCTTGCGATCAGCGCATCGAGATAGGTCGCGAGCGTCTTGTTGTCTTTCAGGTTCGCAGCCACCGGCACGCCGAGCGCGGCAACGAAATAGCGCTCGTCATCGGTCTTGGCGATGCCGCTCGCGGTGGCGAGCGCAGTGCGCGCCGTGTTCCAGTCCTGCGCCTTGACGGCGGCTTCCGCTGCCGTGGCTGCCGTGCGGAATTCCTCGCTGACCGTGATCGCGGCCTGTTTTTCCTGCTGGGCGACGGCGGGGGCCGAACCCAGAGCGACGGTCACGGTGCCGGCGGCGACGGCCGCGGCGAGAGTGGCCTTTACGAAACGCATTTTATGTCTCTCCTCAGGGGAAATCTTGGAACAACCTTTGACTGGGAGGGCAAAGGCTTCGGGGCGCTCCCTAAATAACGGCGATGCAAGGGTCAAACCCGCATCCGGGCCGCGTCGGATAGTCCGTGCGGCCTGAACGGTCATTGAACGCCCCGCCCCGCGATCGGCTCCGCCGACCGTGTGAATGCCGCGCGCTCGCGCCCGCGCGTACCCGCGCGAGGCTTGGCTTTGACGCCGCCGACCGCTAGAGCAGTCGCATCACTGAAACACAGCCCGAAAGCACCAGAATTTGACCGACGAGACGCTCCTCGCCGACCCCAGCGACATTTCCCCCATCTCGATCGTCGACGAGATGAAGTCGAGCTATCTCGACTATGCCATGTCGGTCATCGTCGCCCGCGCGCTGCCCGATGTGCGCGACGGGTTGAAGCCGGTGCATCGCCGCATCCTGTTCTCGGCGAGCGAGAGCGGCTTCACCTACAACAAACCGTACCGCAAATCGGCGCGCATCGTCGGCGACGTGATCGGTAAATATCACCCCCACGGCGACAGCTCGATCTACGAAGCACTGGCGCGCATGACCCAGGACTGGGCAATGCGCGTGCCGCTGATCGACGGTCAGGGCAATTTCGGTTCGATGGATCCCGATCCGCCCGCCGCAATGCGCTATACCGAAGCGCGGCTGGCGAAGGTCGCCAACGAACTGCTGTCCGATCTGGACAAGGACACGGTCGATTTCGTCCCGAACTATGACGGGTCGGAAAACGAACCGTCGGTACTGCCCGCGCGCTTCCCCAATCTGCTGGTCAACGGCGCGGGCGGCATCGCGGTGGGCATGGCGACCAACATCCCGCCGCATAATCTGGGCGAAGTGGTCAGCGCCTGCATCGCGACGATCGACCGCGCGACCGAAGGCGGCGATTCGCTGACCAGCGAGGAACTGGCCGAAATCGTCCCCGGCCCCGATTTCCCGACCGGCGCGATCATCCTGGGGCGCAGCGGCATCCGTTCGGCGCAGGAAACAGGGCGCGGATCGGTGATCCTGCGCTCGCGGCATACTACCGAGCAGCGCGGCGACCGGCGTTCGATCGTGCTCACCGAAATCCCCTATCAGGTCGGCAAGAACGGGCTGGTCGAAAAGATCGCCGAGGCCGCCAAGGACAAGCGCATCGAGGGCGTCAGCGACATTCGCGACGAATCGAACCGCGAAGGCGTACGCATCGTCATCGACCTGAAGCGCGATGCCACCCCCGACGTCGTGCTCAACCAATTGTGGCGGCACACGCCCGCGCAATCGAGCTTTGCGTCGAACATGCTCGCGATCCGTGGTGGTCGTCCCGAACTGATGGGGCTGCGCGATATCCTAAGCGCGTTCATCACCTTCCGCGAAGAAGTCATCACCCGCCGGTCGAAATACGAATTGGCCAAGGCGCGCGACCGGGCGCACATCTTGCTCGGGCTGGTGATTGCGGTCACCAACCTCGACGAGGTGGTGAAGATCATCCGCGGATCGTCGTCGCCGGTCGAGGCGCGCGCGAAGCTGAGCGAACGCGAATGGCCGGTCGCCGAAATCGCGCCCTATATCCGGCTGGTCGAAGCGGTCGAGCATGAGGTCGAGGGCGACACCTACAAGCTGTCCGACGTTCAGGTTCGCGCGATCCTCGACCTGCGCCTCCACCGCCTGACCGCGCTGGGCCGCGACGAAATCGGCGACGAGCTGAAGGGGCTGGCGGATTCGATCGCCGAACTGCTCGAAATCCTCGGCAATCGCGCGCGGCTGTATGAAGTGATGCGCGAGGAGCTGGTCGCGGTGCGCGACGAATTCGGCACCCCGCGCAAGACCGAGATCGGCGCCGCGATCGACGGGATCGAGGACGAAGACCTGATCGAGCGCGAGGACATGGTCGTGACCGTGACCATGCAGGGCTATATCAAGCGCACCCCGCTCGACACGTTCCGCGCGCAGAAGCGCGGCGGCAAGGGCCGCGCGGGGATGACCACCAAGGACGAGGATGCGATCACCTCGCTGTTCGTCACCTCCACCCATACGCCGGTGCTGTTCTTCTCCACCCACGGCAAGGTGTATCGGATGAAGGTGTGGCGCCTCCCCGAAGGCGGCCCCGCCACGCGCGGACGGCCGATGATCAACCTGCTGCCGCTGGCGAATGGCGAGACGATCTCGACCGTGCTGCCGCTGCCCGAGGACGAGGCAAGCTGGGCCGATCTGCACGTCATGTTCGCGACCGCCAAGGGTTCGGTGCGCCGCAACTCGATGGATGCATTCGCCAACATCCGCACCACCGGCAAGATCGCGATGAAGTTCGAGGAAGGCAGCGACGACCGGTTGATCGGCGTATCGCTGCTGACCGAAGCGGACGACGTGCTGCTCGCCACCCGAAACGGGCGCGCGATCCGCTTTGCCGCGACCGACGTCCGCGAGTTCCAGAGCCGCGATTCGACCGGCGTGCGCGGGGCAAGGCTGCTGGGCGATGACGAGGTGATCTCGCTGTCCGTGCTGCGCGGGTTCGAGGCGTCTCCGCAGGAGCGAGAGGATTATCTGCGCGCTGCCCCGTGGAAGGAAGGCGACCGCGAAGTCACGCTGTCGCCCGAGCGCATGGCCGAGTTCGAAGCGGCGGAGGAATTCATTCTGACCGTCACGTCGAACGGGTACGGCAAGCGCACCTCTGCCTACGAATATCGCCAGACCAATCGCGGCGGTCAGGGGATCACCAACATCGTGACGTCGGACCGCAACGGACCCGTCGTCGCCAGCTTCCCCGCGCATAATGGCGAGCAATTGATGCTGGTCACAGATCAGGCGAAGCTGATCCGCACCACCGTCGGCGACATCCGCATCGCCGGGCGCAACACGCAAGGCGTCACGATCTTCCGCGTCGCCGACAACGAGCATGTCGTGTCGGCGGCCAAGATCGAGGAAACCGAGGAAGAGGCCGAGGTCAATCTGGGCGATGGCGTCGAAGGCGGCTTGCCGACTCCCGACGGCGACACCGGCACCGATCTGGCAGCAGGACCGGAGGACGGCGAATGAGCCGTCCCGTAACCGCGTTCAAGGTGCTGACCGCCGACCAGATGGCGGCGCTGGAGGATGACGACTTCGAAGGCGCGCCGGTCGACATCGCCGACGGATATATCCATTTGTCCACAGCCGAGCAGTTGACCGAAACGATCGACAAGCATTTCGCCGGGCAGAATGACCTGTGGGTCGCGGCGGTCGATCTGGAAGCGCTGGGCGAGCGCGTGAAATGGGAGGAGTCGCGCGGCGGGCAGCTGTTCCCGCACATCTATGGCGTGCTGCCGCTGGCGGCGGTGGTCGCCTATGGCGCATTGAAGCGCGATGAGGATGGCAAGGTGCGGTTGCCGGTCGCGGGTTAGGCGCGTCCTTTCCCCGTTCGTTTCGAACGAACGGAGAGGGAAATTTAGGTAAAGAGGTCGATGACCTCCGCCCCCTCACCCTCCGCTTCGAGCAACAAGGTGCGGTGGCAGCATCCCGGATCGCGTTCGTAGCATAGCAATGCCGATCGCTTCTCGCCGGCCAGCGCGCGCATCGCGGCAGCCTGTGCCTGCGCTTCGGGCAGTTGGAGCTGGACGTCATAAACCGCCTCCAGCGTCGCATGATCGCCCTTTTTCGCGGCGTCACGACCGGCCTTCGGCGTGCCGAGCGCTTTCAGGTGCACATAGTCGATCCCGGCTTCCCCGAGCGATGCGGCGAGCGTCGATTTCGAGAAACCGGGTCTGCGAGATAGGGGCAGCGCCCGCACGTCGATGACCTGTTCCACGCGTGCCTGCGTCAACGTAGCCAGGAACTCGTCCATCGTCGCGCCTTCATATCCGATCGTCCAGATTTTCATGGCTGCGATATGGGGTGCCGGAGCCGAAAATCAGCCCCGCATCGGCTGGATGCCGACGTAACGCCGCACCGCCAGCGTTTGGACGACGCCGTGGGCGATCAGCGCCTGGCCGGCGAAATAGAGCGGCCAGACCAGCAGTCCGGGCAATGCGCTGGCTTCCATCGGCCCCATCCGCGCGAGGATCAGCAGGTCGGACGCGACGAACATCACCGCGCCCAGCCCGGTGCGATAGCGCGGAAAGCGGCTGGTCCATGCCGCGCCCGCCATCGCGCCCAGCCCGATGGCATAGAGCGCGATCATCCATTCGCCGGTGATGAGCCAGGTGATGAGCGGCGTGCCGACCAGTAACGCGGCACCGAGCAGGCTCTGGCTGGAGGTCGGGCGGCTCCGGCGATTGCCCAGATAGAGGACCGTGGCGACGATATGCCCGGCGAGGAACGCGATGCCGCCGACGGTAAAGCCCGAAGTCTCCAGCAGCACATCGCCCAGCGCGCCCAGCGCCAGCACCAGCGCAATGACCCAGCCGTCGAAATTGCTCGCCCGTGTCGCTGCCCAGATCGCGAGCAGCCCGACACCCGCGCCTTTCCACGCCACCATTGCCACGCCTTCCAACCCGATGCGATCCGCCACGAAATAGCTGATCCCGGCAATCAGCGCCGCCCACCAGATCGCCCGCATCGCATCCCCCGGTCTGTAATTCCCGCCCGCGCCCTGCTAGGCGCGACTCGGCCCCCTGCCCTTGGCCTAACCCACATCATTCGTTTCACTCGCGCAAGGTTCCCGAGATTTGAGCACGCCGTCCACGCCCCACGACATCCACATCATCGGCGGCGGCCTTGCCGGATCGGAAGCCGCATGGCAGCTTGCCCAGGCCGGATTGAAGGTTCGCCTGTCAGAAATGCGCGGCAGCGGCGAGATGACGCCCGCGCACCATACCGATGGGCTGGCGGAACTTGTCTGTTCGAACAGCTTTCGGTCGGACGACGCCGAATCGAATGCGGTCGGGCTCCTCCATGCTGAGATGCGCGCGCTCGATTCGATCATCATGGCGCAGGGCGACGTCCACAAGGTGCCGGCGGGATCGGCGCTGGCGGTCGATCGCGACGGGTTTTCCGAAGGCGTCACCGCGAAACTCGCCGCGCATCCCAATATCGAGATCGTGCGCGAACGGATCGACGCCTTGCCGACCGAGGGGCTGACCATCGTCGCCACCGGCCCGTTGACCGCGACGTCGCTGGCCGGAAGCATCGCAGGCGCGACCGGCAGCGATCACCTCGCCTTTTTCGACGCCATCGCGCCGATCGTCCACCGCGACAGCATCGACTTCGATGTGGCGTGGTTCCAGTCGCGCTGGGACAAGGGAGAGGGCAAGGATTACATCAACTGCCCGATGGACCGCGACCAATATGCGGCCTTCCATCAGGCGCTGATCGATGGCGAAAAGACCGAGTTTCGCGACTGGGAAAAGGACACGCCCTATTTCGAAGGCTGTATGCCGATCGAGGTGATGGCCGAACGCGGGTTCGACACGCTGCGCTTCGGACCGATGAAGCCGGTAGGGCTCGACGATCCGCGCACCGGGCGCTGGCCGCACGCGGTCGTACAGCTGCGCCAGGACAACAAGGACGGCACGCTGTGGAACATGGTCGGGTTCCAGACCAAGCTGAAATATGCCGAACAGGTCCGCATTTTCCGCACGATACCGGGGCTGGAAAATGCCGAATTCGCGCGCCTGGGGGGCTTGCATCGCAACACCTTCATCCAGTCGCCGATCCTGCTCGACCGGCAACTGAGGCTGAAATCCGCGCCGCACATTCGCTTCGCGGGCCAGATCACCGGGTGCGAGGGCTATGTCGAAAGTGCGGCGATCGGGCTGCTCGCCGGGCGATTCGCCGCAACCGAGATACAGGGCCGCGCGATAGAACCGCCGCCGCGAGAGACTGCACTGGGCGCGCTGCTGTCGCACATCACCGGGGAGGCGGAGGCCGAAACCTATCAGCCGATGAACGTCAATTTCGGGCTGTTTCCGCCGATACCCGGCAAGACGAAGAAGGCGGATCGAAAGAAGATGTACACCGGGCGGGCGCGGGAAGCGCTGGCGGCGTGGCTGACGGAATAGCCGCAACGTCGCATCGGACGAATGCAGCGCCATTATGGCGATTTCGTCGATGCCCTTGTGGCTTAACCGGCCAAGGCGTTACAGCCACCCCATGCCGCGCCTGACCGTCAACAATCAGCCTGTCGAATATCTCATGCCAGCGGAAACCCCGCTGCTGTGGGCGCTGCGCGATGCATCCAACCTGACCGGCACCAAATATGGCTGCGGCAACGGCGATTGCGGCGCGTGCATCGTCGATGTCGATGGGCAAGCGGTCAAGAGCTGTCGCTTCACACTGGAGGCGGCGGAGGGCACGTTCGTCACCACCATCGAAGGCCTGTCGCGCGATCGCACCCACCCGATGCAACAGGCGCTGCTCGCGTCGAACGTCGTTCAGTGCGGTTTCTGCATCCCCGGCATCGTCATGAACATGGCGGTGCTGATGAAGCGATCGCCCCGCCCTTCGCAGGACGAGATCGAACGGGTGGTCACCAACATCTGTCGCTGCGGCATCTATCCCCGACTGGCCGAAGCGATCCAGCAAGCGATCCGCATCGCCGCAGGCGACGAGACGGTCGCCCCCGCCCCGCGCCCCGGCATCGAGCCCGAGGAAGCCGCGCGCGACGTCCCCGCGCTCGTTGCGCCGCGCTAACGATTCCTTTCAATTGGCTGACAGGCGAGTTCAGCCAGCGATCACTCGACTCGGCGTAGAAAGGCTTCATCCTAAGGGCCGGCTCGTGCGCCGGTGAGCGGAAAGAAGAACCATGAAAAAGTCCCTATTGATCGCATTGATCGGCGCGACCGCCCTGGTCCCTGCCGCAGCGCTTGCGCAGGATCGCGGCGAACGCGGCAATCGCGGCCCGCGTGCGGAACAGGTGCAGCAGCGCCAGCAGGCACGCGAAGCGCGTCAGGCCCAGCGTCAGGC
>Ga0172374_1002290_pt1 | contig 12254 bp, 16 predicted proteins | sample LakKiv3m_FD_114536 | JGI IMG/M metagenome (GOLD analysis project Ga0172374, IMG submission 114536) | Freshwater microbial communities from Kabuno Bay, South-Kivu, Congo - kab_092012_10.3m | ecosystem: Environmental > Aquatic > Freshwater > Lake | place: Democratic Republic of the Congo... | reverse complement strand
TGGGAAGTGAGCTGGCAATGCAGATTGCTTCAATACCTGCGCATGATGTAAAAGAGTTGGTCAATCAAGAATACATCCGTGATCCTTCCAAAAAAGTCGACGATCTTATCAAAGAAGCAGCGATCAAATTCGGAGAAAATATCAAAATCAGTAGATTTTTACGTTGGTCTCTGGGAGAATAATAGATATTAACATGGACTACGTAAATAGTTTCAAAAAAGAAGCCGAAAAGGTTATCGCAGGTTTGAAAGAAGAACTTAAACTAATCCGTACCGGCAGAGCCAATCCCGCACTCGTCGAGAATCTCATCGTAGAAGCCTACGGCGGTCAATCAAAACTCAAATTATTTGAACTGGCAACTATTACTAATGAAGGACCAATGGCTTTGGCAGTAATTCCGTTTGATCCATCCACTCTTTCAGACGTTGAAAAAGCCATATTGAAATCTCCCCTTAACCTTTCTCCCCAAACTCAGATGAATCGCATTACCCTGCGTTTACCCCCCCTTTCTTCTGAACAGCGTGAAAAATTAATCAAACTTCTTAACCAAGAAATAGAGGAAAGAAAAGGAATAATAAGAAATCATCGGGATGAATCGAGAAAAAAAATTAAACAGGCTTTGGAAAACAAAGACATGACTGAAGATGAAAAATTCCGTTTGGAAAAGGAAATTGATAATATTACTCAGATCTACATGAAAGAAATACAAACAATAAAAGAGAACAAAGAAAACGAAATAATTCAGATATAATATTTTTTTATGTCAATAATCATATTTATACTCATCCTTGCGGTGTTGGTTTTAGTACATGAGTTTGGTCATTATATTACTGCCAAAAAAAACGGTATTTTAGTGGAGGAATTTGGATTCGGCTACCCTCCGCGACTATTCAGCATTAAAATTAAAGATACGGTTTACAGTATTAATTTGATCCCTCTTGGAGGTTTTGTTAAGGTTTATGGAGAAGAATATCATGAAAAAATCAACCCCAAATTAAAGAAAATGAGTTTTTCTACTAAAAAACCTTATCAAAAAGCGCTCGTCTTGGTTGCCGGCATCATCGGCAACTTTATTCTTGGTTGGGTATTAATATCATATCTGTTTACTCAGGGCGTTCCCACTCCTACCAACAAAGTAATCATCGAACAAATCCAGAAGAATTCTCCGGCGGAGACCGTCGGCATCAAACCGAATGACATTGTCATTAGAGTTGCGGATAATACGGGCAAATCGTATCTTGTTAAATCAAGCGATGAATTTATTTCATTTACCAAAAAAAATTTAGATAAACCAATCGTTTTGGAAATTGATCGCCAAGGACAAACAATAAAAAAGACATTGGTTCCACGCAGCAAATATCCCACCGGCCAAGGTCCTCTGGGAGTAATTATAAGCTCGTTTATTGAAAAAAAATTCCCCTGGTATCAGGCGCCATTTTATGGATTAGTCGAAGCTTTTAATATTACCTATAGAATTGTTGTTGAACTGTTGAAAACCATATTTCAGTTCATAACCTTACAAAAACCTAAAGCCAAAGTTGCCGGCCCGATCGGTATTGCTTACTACACCAGTCAGGTGATCAAATTCGGAAAAAATGCTGTCCTGGAACTGATGGCCTTACTGTCTTTGAATTTGGCTGTCGTCCAATTACTGCCGTTTCCCGCGCTTGATGGAGGACGGTTGGCGTTTGTAATCTACGAATGGGTAACTAAGAAAAAAGTCAATCAAAATTTCGAAAAATATTTGAATCTTATCGGATTTGTTTTATTGATCACTTTAGCGATCGTCATTTCCGTTAATGATATAATAAGAATTTATAAATAATATGAAGTTAAAATTCAGCAAAATTACCGTTTCGGGTAGAATTGCCACCGGAACAACCACTCTTGCTACTCATCTGCAAACTATTCTTAATTGGAAATACTGCAATGCCGGACAGATCCAAAGAGATTATGACCGTAAACACGGAATCCATGAAAACAAACAAGGGGCTTTTTCCCGGCCGGATAATCATGAAAAAGATATTGATGCCATGACAAAGCAGATGCTCGGAAAAGAAGAGTGTCTGATTTATGAGGCGTGGCTTGCCGGATTTATGGCACAGGGAATCCCTAACGTACTTAAAGTGTTGGTCGTCTGCTCCCATGAAGATATTAGGATCGATCGGGTTGCCAATCGCGACAACATTACGATCGCCGAAGCAAAACAGTGGATTAAACAACGCGAAAATGAGAACTTTAAAAAATGGCAAAAATTATATGGACCTTATAGCTTTTGGGATCCGAAATATTTTGATGTTGTCGTCGACACTTACTCCTCAGGACAGATGGAAACCGTCGGCAAAGTTCTAGACAAATTAGGATATAAAGGCAAGCTTTACAAATGAAATATTCCAATATAACCATCTCCGGTAAAATCTGCACTGGAAAATCCACTCTGCGTAATTTATTAGTCAAAAAACTTTCCTGGAAGACTTTTTCCACCGGTGAATTGTTTCGCCAATACGTCAAAGACAATCATTTAAGCTTGGAACAAGCTGATGAACAGAATGAATATTTAACCAAAAAAATTGACAATCAGGTTCGCCAAATACTAAAAACAAAAAAACAACAGATTGTTGACAGCTGGATGGCTGGAATTACGGCGAAAGGAATCCCCAACGTCCTGAAAGTATTATTAATATGTAAAGATGATATCCGTTATAAACGCTTTGCCAAACGGGAAAAACTCAGTTTTCAAAAAGCGAAAACTATGGTTGACGAAAGGCTTTTTAACTGGGCAGGAAAAATCAAAAAAATTTATCACCGCGACGATTTCTATGACGAAAAACATTTTGATCTAATTATTGACACTTCCTACATTACTCCTCAAGCGGTTTTGAAAAAAGTTTTTAATTTTTTAGATTAATTATCCTTTTTGAGAGCCTTGTGCCGACCTTCCTCTAACCGCTTCGGTTAGAATTAGATTGGTATAATAACTTCTTTATAACAATTTGTAGTCGATCGTCCATTGACATTTCTTTAAAAAATAAATACTCTGATTAATAAATTGAGAAAATATTCATTTAAATCTGGGTGTTTTTTCCATGTATTTAACAAAAGTATTGCTAATTATTCAATTTTAAAAGACCTTAATAACTCACAACGGTTTGTTGACATTCTTGATTATTACAATAATTTAGAAGTAAAACCAAGTTTTTCCACATATTTAAAGGCAAATCTAGAATTTAAGAATCAAATTCTAATTCCTCGCTCCACAGCAAAAATTAAATTTATTACTTATTGCATCATGCCCGACCATTATCATCTATTAATAAAAATTCTTTGTGATTATACTCTCTCAAAATATATAAATGATGTCGAAAACAGTTTTACCAGATTTTTTAACATTAAGTTTGAACGTAAGGGACCGCTTTGGCAATCAAGTTTTAAAGCAGTTAAAATTAAAACTAATGAACAATTATTGCACGTCTCGCGATACGTTCATATCAATCCTACAACCAGCAATTTAGTAACCAAGCCTGAAGACTGGGTTTTTTCTTCATATCGTAATTTTATAAGCACCAAAGAAACGTTAAAAAATATTTATGAAATTTCAATTCGACGATCTGATGCATACAAAAAGTTTGTCGATAATCGTATAAACTATCAAAAATCCCTGAAAATAATAAAAAAATTACTTATTGAGTAAATCTGGGCTGTTGTGCCAATCTTCCTCTAACCGCTTCGGTTAGAACTGGAGGGTGGCAACAATACAAAAATGGTGTTAAAATAGATTTATGAAGATTGGAATAAATTGTATCGGAGTTACGTGTGTTTTCTACTGCTATGACGGAAAAGGAAACCTTCTTCTACACAAAAGGACTGATAAATGCCGCGATGAACACGGGCGTTGGGATTGCGGTGGTGGGGCAATGAAATTTGGAGAAACGTTTGAACAAACAGTTAAACGTGAAATTTTTGAGGAATACTGCGCGAAACCTCTCAAAATACAGTTGGTTGGGGTAAATAATCTTCTAAGATTACACAATAAGATAAAAACTCATTGGATAGCGGTTGTTTTTGCTGTTAAAGTTGATCCCAAAAAAATAGAGATTGGCGATTCGAAAAAGATGGAAAAAATTGGTTGGTTCAAACCAAATAAACTTCCTAAACCTCTTCATTCCATGTACCTAACCCATCTTCAGTTTGTAAAAGATGACGGAATAATTTAAAATTACAGAATATGCTTTATTCAAAGCTTTTTGGTAAAACAGTTCGAAATGCTCCAACCGATGCTGTTAATGATTCTTACAAGCTTCTTCATCGCGCAGGTTTTATCCGCGAATCAACATCCGGCAGATATTTCATTCTTCCCTTGGGACAATTAGTTCAGCAAAAAATAATAAAAATAATTAAAGAAGAAATGGATCGGGCAGGAGCCCAAGAAATGCTATCTCCGGTTCTTCATCCTTTGGAACTCTGGAAAGAAACTAACCGTACTAATACAACCGGATTTGAGCTTATGAAAGTTAAAGATCGACGGGAAGCAGAGTTTGCATTAGGTGGAACAGCCGAAGAAATGTTTGTTGACGTCGTAAGGAAATTTCAAATCAGTTACAAGAATTTACCCTTTAACATCTATCAATTTTCTTCAAAGTTTAGGGATGAACTAAGAGCCCGCGGTGGTCTTTTGAGAGTTCGTGAGTTTATTATGAAGGACGCTTATTCTTTTGACGTGGATGAAAAGGAATTCAAAAAAGAATATCAAAACATGTGGAATACTTATAAGCGAATTTTTGATCGACTTGGTTTAAAAACAGTTGTCGTCGAATCAGATAACGGCTATATCGGTGGCGATTATTGCCATGAATTTGTAGTTGAATCACCGGTCGGAGAAAGTAGATTTTTTATTTCAAATGATGGAAAAATTGCTATTCATGAGGAAATTGCTAAAAAAAAAGGCATCGATGTCTCGAAACTGGATGAAAAAAGGGGAATCGAAGTTGGTAATATATTTCAACTTGGATATTACTATTCTAAGAAAATGAAAGAGGCAACGTTCATCGACAAAGACGGAAAAGAAAAACCTTATTATATGGGTTGTTATGGAATCGGTATTGGTCGCTCCATTGCAACTGTTGTAGAAATTTATCACGATGATAGGGGAATAATCTGGCCGGAATCTGTTACTCCGTATCAAATTCATTTGGTCGGTCTTAACCTTGATAATAGAGCAGCAAGAGAACAAGCGGAAAATGTCTATAAAAAACTACTTGATAATGAATTTACAGTTCTTTATGATGACCGAAGCGAAGTAACGGCAGGCGAAAAATTTGCCGACGCGGACTTAATCGGCATTCCTTACCGCCTGGTGGTTTCGACAAAAACCAACGGAAAGATTGAATTTAAAAAAAGAACCGAAAAAAAATTCGAATTATTGGACTTTGATCAACTGCTAAAAGTGATATAATAGTCTTTCTTTATGAAAACTATCATTACTCATCTTTCACCTGATCTCGATGCGATCAGTGCAACTTGGTTAATCAGAAAATACCTAAAGGGCTGGAAAAATAGCATGATCAAACTTGTTCCTGCCGGAACTACACTAAATAACGCCGATCCTGACGCTGATCCAAATGTTATTTATGTTGATACCGGTTTAGGTAAATTCGACCATCACCAGACTAACCAATATACATCTGCATCTGATTTGATTTTTAACTATTTAAGAAACAGTTTATTAATTCCAGACAAAGACCGTGAACCCTTATCCCGAATGATTGAATTAATAACCTTTGTTGACCATTTTCAGGAAGCAACCTTAGAAAACGCCAGTGATGATATTTTTGATTCCTGCTTGCATCAATTAATCGAAGGAATTAAGATTACCCAATCTGAAGATAAAAATCGTCAATTTGAATTGTTTTATATTCTGCTGGATAGTCTATTTGTCAATTTAAAAAACAAACTTATTGCTGAAAACGATATAAAAAAAGGGTTCGTTTTCCAATCGCGCTGGGGAAAAAGTCTTGCCATTGAAACCAAAATCGAAAATTGTAATAAGGTAGCCGTTAAAATGGGCTATGATTTGGTAATTAGGCGTAACCCGCAAAGAAATTATTTAAAGATCAGTCTTCATCCAAGCAGCAAGATGAATCTCGAGCTCATTTACCAGTTGTTAAAAGAGAAGCGTCCTCACGCAAGCTGGTACTTGCACAGTTCCAGAAAATTGCTTTTTGACGGTAATAATAAAAATCCAAAGTTTGCCCCTTCCAATTTATCATTAAAGCAGATCATTGCAATCGTTAAAAAAATTTAATAAAATTGTAAGTAAATTTCATACTTAAAAAGGAGGTGCGATTATGGTTTATGTCACAAAAAGAAAAGGAGAAACAAAAGAAAGTTTATTTAGAAAATTCACCAAGAATTTTATCGATGAGGATATCGTGACCGAAGTCAGAAAAAAACTTTTTTACAAAAAGCCCTCTTTAATACGCAAAGAGGAAGAGAAGGAAAGAGGCAAAAAAAAGGTAAGAAAATATGGTCAACGTCGTCTGTCCATCAAGATATAAGATTAACCGATCAAGGATAAGATTAACCTCCAATGAAGCATTGCAGAAAAATGGAGTGGATTCTCATTATGCTTTGAATATTATTTTTATTGGCCGGACAAAAATGAAATCAATCGCCAGCAAATATAAGAAAGAGCGGGAAGCACTACCGGTTCTATCTTTTGCCTATGATCATGAAAAAGACAATCTCTTGGGTGAAGTTTTTATCTGTTATCCGCAAGCGGTTCTTTTGGCCGCCGAACGCAACAAAACGGTTGAAGTTATAATTAACAGCCTTATCGAACACGGAATAGAGAACATATTAAAATAGTTTTTATTTCTTAGTTCTTATTCAGTTCTTAGTTTCTAATGTTTAAAAACTAAAAAATAAAAATTGATTAAAAACTAAAAATTAAGAACTTATGATGTTTTACCTAAAATATCGTCCGAAAACGATTAATGAGCTAGATAATTCTAAAGTACGAGAAATCGTCAGTAAAATTCTCGCATCTAAATCTTTATCACACGCCTATCTTTTTGTCGGCCAGAAGGGGACCGGCAAGACTTCCACCGCCAGAATATTCGCAAAAGCAATCAACTGCCAAAATAATCTTTTTGCTGATAAGAAAAATCATTCATTTGAACCATGTAACCATTGCGGAAACTGTCTCAGCGTTGACCACGGAAATTGCGTAGACGTCGTGGAAATGGATGCTGCCTCAAACCGGGGAATAGATGAAGTGAAAAAACTGATCTATGAATCCAATTTCATGCCCATGACAACCCGTTATCGAGTATTTATTATTGATGAAGCTCACATGATAACTTCGGAAGCTTTTAATGCTTTTTTAAAAACTCTTGAAGAACCGCCACCATCTGTAATTTTTATTTTTGCAACAACAAATAAAGAAAAAGTCCCTAAAACAATTATCTCGCGATGCCAACTGGTAAACTTTGGTCGGGCCAGCCAAAAAGATATTATTAATATGCTTGAGCGTTGTATCAAGGGAGAAAAAATTATCATAGATAAAAAACTATTACCGTTAATCGCTTCTCATAGCGATAATTCTTTCCGTGATGCCGTAAAAATATTGGAAGAATTAGTGATCCAGCAAAAATTACAATTCGAAGACGGAAACATATTCTTGGGTTTCTCCCGAAAGAATTTTCTTGAGGTAATTGATAAAAAAAATCTAAAAGAAATATTGTCTTGGACTGATGAATTTGTGCAATCCAATGGAAGCGTTAAAACGCTGATTGAACAAGTCCTGGAAGAACTAAGAATTCTTCTTTTTAAACAGGCCGGCTTAACCTTGGAAGAAGCTCCAGATGTTAAGTTAAAGAAAAGAGAAATTATTCTTTTAATAAAACTGCTGACAACAGCTTATCAAAACCTGAGATCGTCTCCAATCGAATCATTACCGCTTGAGATTGCTCTTGTAGAATTTTATAATGAAGTTACTCAGTAATTAGAAATTATTATATTTTAACTATGTTTAATCCATTAGGTGGCTTGGGAGATTTACAAAAATTACAACAACAAGCGCAATTGATGCAAAGCGCTCTGCAAAAAGAACAGGTTGTGGTTGAAAAAAACGGTGTTAAAGTGGTGCTGCGCGGCGATCAGGCAATTGAATCGGTTGAAGTCGATGGAGTAATAGAGAATCGAATTGCGGACGCGATCAACGAAGCGATCAAGAAAACCCAGGAACTGGCCGCTCGCAAACTGATTGAGATATCGTCACAACAAAAATAATGATGTTAAAATTATTTTCTGGTTCTTCAAATCCGGAGTTGGGAAGTGAATTGGCAAAATCATTAAAGATATCTTTGTCAAAAGCAGAAATTTCTGTTTTTCAAAACTCCGAAATCAAAGTGACTCTTCAGGAAACGGTTAAAGATAAAATCTGCGCAGTTATTCAATCCACCTCCAATCCCACCAACGATAATTTAATGGAGTTATTTTTGTTTGCGGATGCGTTAAAAAGAAATGAAGCGAAAAAAATTATTGGGATTATTCCGTATTTTGGTTATGCCCGACAAAATATTCAGCATCGGCCTGGAGAATGCGTTTCAACCAATGTTGTCATCAGATTTATGGAAACCATCGGGTTTAATGAAATTTACACGGTCGATCTTCATAATGAAGCCACGGAAGGAATTTTTACTATTCCCTTTAAAAATCTTTCTGCGTTTCCCATCCTGGCGCAAACAATCAAAAATTATTTATCTGATTCGATTAAAACCACGGTGGTTGTTTCACCCGATCAGGGAGGAGTAGAACGAGCCAGGCTATTTGCCGTCAACCTTTTTGGCAAAAAAAATTCTGAAATTTCCGTTATTGAAAAAAAACGCGATCTAAATAAAATTCATCAATCAACCGCAATTGATTTGTACGGAAACGTAAAAAACAAAACTGTCGTACTTGTTGATGACGTTGTAACCTCCGGTGGAACGTTGATAAATGCCGCCAATCTTTGTTTAGAACGGGGCGCAAAAGAAGTTCTTGTCGCCGTAACGCATCACGACTTTACTGATCAATCAACAATTAAACTACAGCAATCTTCGATTACAAAAATATTTACAACCAACACTATCGCTTTAAAAACTTTTCAAAAAATTCCTAAATTGACTGTCGTGTCTGTAGTAAAATCATTAATATTGGCTCCGGTTTTCCAGTGATTTTTTAAGCGTCATGTAATCGGCATACTCAAGATTGGCTCCAATTGGAAGTCCATACCCAAGCCTCGTAACTTTGAGCTTTGAACTTTGAGCTTTGAACTTGTTTTTAATGTATATCGCCGTTGCCTCTCCTTCCATGTCCGGATTGGTCGCCAGTATTATTTCCTTAACTTCCCCAACCCCCCCAACATCCCTAACTCTTTTCATTAGTTGTTCAATATAGATGTCGTCCGGTCCGATGTTGTTTAAAGGATCAATCCGGCCATGCAGGACATGGTATATACCCTGATAAATTCCGCCCTGTTCAAATGACAGCAAATCAAGCACGGTTTCAACCACTGTAATAATTGATTTATTTCTTTTGTTATCTATGCAGATCGGGCACAATTCTTCTTCAGTAAAGTTCAGGCAGTTTTTGCATAACTTTGTCTTTGATTTTAATTCTTCGACGGCTTTTCCGAATTCCTTTAAGTCAGCCTCAGGTAACCTGAGTAAATAAAAAGCCAACCGGTTGGCGGTTTTTTCGCCAATCCCGGGAAGGCGCTCCAAAAACAAAGAGATCTGTTTTAAACTTGAAGGTAAATTGGCCATTAAAGCAATGTTCTAATTTATATTTGGATTATTTCTACCGCTACCAATGGGTTTCTGCCTCTTTCCTTGTAAAATAAGTTCTCTAATTCCTTGATTAACTCCCTTTTGGCATTGACAAGATTAATCCTGTTACTGCCACGTGGCTTAACTATTTTTTCAATTAAAGCACTGGTTTTTTTATACAGTTCTCCTTCTTCTTTTTCAAAAACAAAACCGCGAGACAAAATCTTCGGTGGAGTCAGTGTCCGACCCTGGTTATCAACCGTGATCACGACGACAACCATACCTTCCGAAGATAAGGTTTTTCGGTCACGTAAAACGACATTACCAACATCTCCAACACCATATGCGTCAACATATATATTCTTCGTCTCAATACTGGTACTGATATTGGCTTTATCTTTCTCGAACCAGACCGCCTGACCTTCATCTAAAGTAAAAACTTTATTTTTGTCATAACCGAGTTCATCAACCAACCGTTGATACTGTCTTTGATGTCTCACGGTCCCGCCGATCGGAATAAAATATTTCGGATCAACAAATCTGATTAAAAATTTAAGATCTTCCTGATTGGCGTGACCTGATGCGTGTAATTGGTCTGAAATGTCTGGATAAACCACATCCGCTCCTTTTAGAATAAGATCTTCGATTAATCCATAAACCTCGACTTCATTTCCCGGTATCGGGTCAGAGGAAAAAATAATTTTATCACCGGGGTTGATCTTAAAATACTGATTCTGGCCGCGTGACAGTTTGGATAGGGCAGAATCATATTGTCCTTGTGATCCGGCAACAATAAGACAAATTTTATTGGGCGGATTTTTCAGTAAATCCTTGTCGTCAATAAACAGGTTGCGCGGGATGGAAAGATATCCTATCTGTGAAGCCAGCTGGGTGTTTTCTTTCATTGACCGTCCCAAAAAACAGATTTTTCGGTTGAATTTTATGGCTGCTTCAACGCACTGGCGGATGCGCGAAATATTTGAGGAAAAGGTCGTCATGATAAACGCTCCCTTGGTTTTTTTTATCTCGTCTTCGAACTTTAAACCGACGATATTTTCCGATAAAGTCAGTCCTTCACGCTCTGACCCTAAACAATCGGATAATAAACACAATATTCCCTGTTTACCTGCGTTGGTAATGGCTTGAAAATCCGGTGGCGGTCCATAAGGTGGAGTCAAATCAAATTTAAAGTCGGCTCCATGATAAATATTGCCGACCGGCGTTTTGATCAGTATATGCATCGTGTCTGGAATCGAGTGGGTAACCCTGATAAATTCAATTTGGAAATCACCCAATCGATAGCTTTTTTTATAATCGACTTCGTTGATGTTAACTTTTTGATTGAATTCTTTAAACTTATTTTCCACAAGCATTCGGGTAAGTTTACTCGTATAAACCGCTGGTCGCCGTAATGCCTGGTAATGATAAGGAAGAGCGGTTATATGATCTTCATGTCCATGGCTTAAAAGAATACCTCTGATTTTATCTGTTTTATCTTCGAGATAGGAAATGTCCGGAATCACAAAATCTACGCCTAATTCTTTTTCCGTCGGAAACCCGATGCCACAGTCAACAATAATTATATCTTGCAATTCCCAGTTTTCTGCTCCCGGTTTTGAACTTTGAGTTTTGAACTTTGAGCTTTTATACAGTTCATAGACGTACATATTTTTTGTAACACCGACAATCCCTCCAAGAGGGATGAAACGCAGTTTATAATTATTCATAAGTAAAACTATTTTAAATTATTAAGTTTTGAGCTTTGTTCGCCAACTGGCGAATTGAACTTTATTTAATTATACTTTACCTATGAAAAAGATTACGCAGAAATTAGTTTTTGAGAAGTTGTCCACTATCATGGATCCTGAACTGAATATTCCTATCACAGATCTGGGTTTGATTTACAAAGTCTTAATCAACAAAAAGAAAGTTAAAGTGGTGATGACGCTGACGACCTCCGGTTGTCCGCTTTTTGAAATGATTGAGTCGGAGATTAAAAATCAAATCAAGATACTTGGCTATAAAGAAAAAGATATTAAAATTGAGTTAATTTTTGATCCGCCCTGGTCAATGGACAAAATGACCGCCCGCGGAAAAAAGTTGTTGGGAATTTAATTTACAATATGCCAAAAGGCAATATCCTCAGTGATTCATTCGAACAACTGGCAGAACTTGGCCAGACAACCGTTAAACAGGGGAGTAAACAGATTGCCCAAACCTTTAGTCCGCTAAAAATTTTAGAGACCATCAACCCCCAATCTCCCCAATCACTCGAATCCCCCAAATCACCCGAATCCCCCAAAAAAGATAGTACAACTCCTCTGGATTTCAGTAAATTGCAAAACAGTTACAAAAATCAGGAAAAAGTCAAGATGGAATCGCTACGTAACCGTCTTTTTCAAATGGTTAAACGTGAAGATGAAAAATCTTTAGAAAGAAAAAAAG
>Ga0172374_1002289_pt1 | contig 12258 bp, 10 predicted proteins | sample LakKiv3m_FD_114536 | JGI IMG/M metagenome (GOLD analysis project Ga0172374, IMG submission 114536) | Freshwater microbial communities from Kabuno Bay, South-Kivu, Congo - kab_092012_10.3m | ecosystem: Environmental > Aquatic > Freshwater > Lake | place: Democratic Republic of the Congo... | reverse complement strand
GAGGCGGCGACGGCGAATGCGGCATAGAGGACGAGCGGCAGCAGGCCCAGCCAGCCGTACGGCCAGCCGGCGGCGAAGACCAGCGCGAGGCCTGCCGCGAGACCGGCGACGACGGCCGGGAGCAGCAGCAGCGCCGGGACGTGCGACAGGCGCAGGGCTTCCGGGTAGAGTCGGGCGAGACGGAGGCGGTACAGGCCGAAGCGCGCGTACTGGCGGGCAAGGCCGGCCGCGCGGTTCCGCGGGTAGTAGGAGACGCGGATCGCGGGGTCGACGACGATGCGGCCGCCCGTCCGGCGACGGAGGCGGATCGACAGTTCCATGTCCTCGGCGACCGCGAACCGGCCGTCCCAGCCACCCGCGTCGAGCAGGACGGAGCGCCGGAAGGCGCCGGGGAAGACCGTGTCGGCGTCCGTCCGTCCGGTCGCGGTGCGGAAGGTCGCGCCGCCGACGCCGAGCGGAGAGCGGAGCAGGTCGGCGACGACGCTCGACCCGAAGTCGTAGCCGACCGCGCGCGCGGTGCCGCCGCAGTCGACGACGCCGGGCTCCTCGAGGAGCAGCGCGACGCAGCGTTCGAGATAGTCCGAGGCGTACTCGGCGTGGGCGTCCCAACGGAGCAGGAACTCGCCGGTCGCGAGCTCCAACCCTAGGTTCAGCGCGTGGACCTGCAGGCGTCCGGGGTTGTCGACGACGCGGGCGGCGCAGGCGAACCGGCGCGCGGCGAGGAATTCGCGCGTGCCGTCGGTGGAGCCGCCGTCGAGGAACAGGACCTCCAGCCGGTCGGGCGGCCAGGTTTGGCGGTCGAGCGTGTCGCAGAGGGCCTCGATGAAGCGCCGCTCCTGGTAGACGGGCACGAGCAGCGTGATCGTGGGGCGGGCCGGGAGTGCCGAGAAGGCGGGTCCGCGGGCGGGGTCGGTCTGCGGCATGGGAGGTTCCGTCCTTTCCTGGAGGGCACTTCGGGGGGCCTGTTCCCATCATAGCATCGAGCAAGCCCATCCTGGATGGTATAATATCCTGAGATTTCGGACGAAGGAGAGCGAATGAAGATCCTGACCGTAGTGGGGGCGAGACCCCAGTTCGTCAAGGCAGCGGCCCTGTCCCGGGTGCTTCGCGTCCGGCACCGGGAGATCCTGGTGCACACCGGACAGCACTACGACGAGAACATGTCCGACGTCTTCTTCGAGGAACTGTCGATCCCGCGCCCGGACTACAACCTTGGCGTCGGTTCGGACCGGCACGGCCGGATGACCGGTCGCATGCTCGAGGGCATCGAGGAGCTGCTGCTGGAGACGAAGCCGGACGCCCTGCTGGTGTACGGCGACACGAACTCGACGCTGGCCGGCGCGCTCGCGGCGTCCAAGCTGCGGGTGCCGGTCGTGCACGTGGAGGCCGGGCTGCGCAGCTACGACCGCCGCATGCCGGAGGAGCAGAACCGGATCGTCGCGGACCACCTCGCGACCCTGCTGTCGTGCCCGACCACGACCGCCGTCGAGAACCTGCGCAAGGAGGGCGTCGTGCAGGGCGTGCACCTCACGGGCGACGTGATGCTCGATGCGACGCTGCACTACCGGGCTCTCGCCGAGGAGCGGATCCCCGACGCCGCGGTCCCCTCGGCCCTGGCGCCGGTCGCGGCCGGCAGCGCGCCGCCCGCGCACTTCTCGGAGATCCCGGGCCCGGGCGGGTACTACCTCGCGACAATCCACCGCGCCGAGAACACCGACGACCGGGGGCGCCTCACGACGCTGTTCGATGCGTTCGCCCGGCTCGACCGCCCCGTGGTGCTGCCGCTGCACCCGCGGACGCTCAAGTTGCTCGCCGACTCCGGGATCCGGCCGCGCAACGTCGTGGCCGTCGAGCCCGTGGGCTATCTCCTGATGCTGCGGTTGCTGTCCGGGGCGGCGAAGGTCCTCACGGACTCGGGCGGCCTGCAGAAGGAGGCGTACTTCCTGCGCATCCCGTGCGTGACGCTGCGCGGGACGACCGAGTGGACCGAGACCCTCGCGGATGGCTGGAACACGCTGGCTCCGATGGAAGCGGACGGGATCGCTCGACTGGCGCGAACGCCCTTCGACCGGACGGCGGCGACGAGTCCCGCTGCATTCGGGGACGGGCGCGCGGCGGAGCGCATCGTGGAGATGATGGAGACGGCGGTCGGGGGATGACCCGAAGCACCCGGACGGGCCGAAAGGAGATCGACGCATGACGACCTTGAAGGCGAGGATTCTCGACCGCAGCGCGAAGCTGGGCGTGGTGGGCCTGGGGTACGTGGGGCTGCCGCTGGCGGTGGAGAAGGCGAAGGCGGGGTTCACGGTGCTGGGATTCGACGTGCAGGCGTCGAAGGTCGAGCTGGTGAACCAAGGCCGCAACTACATCGGGGACGTGGTGGACGCGGACCTGTCGCGGCTGGTCGCTTCCGGGCGCCGGTCGGCGACGACGGACTACGCGCGCATCGCGGAGCTGGACTGCGTGAGCATCTGCGTGCCGACGCCGCTCGATGCGCACCAGCAGCCCGATATCAGCTACGTGCGGTCGTCGGCGGAGGAGATCGCGAAATACCTGCACATGGACATGCTCGTGGTGCTGGAGTCGACGACGTACCCGGGGACGACGGAGGAACTGCTCAAGCCGATCCTCGAACGGTCGGGCCTCGCGTGCGGGACGGACTTCTTCCTGGCGTTCTCGCCGGAACGGGTGGACCCGGGAAATCTGTTGTACAAGACCAAGAACACGCCCAAGGTCGTGGGCGGGGTGACGCCGGCGTGCACGGACGTGGCGGCGACGATGTACGAGTGCGTGCTGGAGGCGCCGATGTTCCGGGCGTCGTGCCCGGCGGTGGCCGAGATGGAGAAGATCCTGGAGAACACGTACCGCAACGTGAACATCGGGCTGGTGAACGAGCTGGCGATCCTGTGCGACCGGATGGGCATCAGCATCTGGGAAGTGATCGAAGCGGCGAAGACCAAGCCGTACGGTTTCCAGCCGTTCTATCCGGGACCGGGCCTCGGCGGGCACTGCATCCCGCTGGACCCCTACTACCTGTCGTGGAAAGCGCGCGAATATGGATTCCACACGTCGATGATCGAGGCGTCGATGATGGTGAACGACCGGATGCCGGAGTACTGCGTGGAGCGGGCGTCGAAGATGCTCAATCGCCGGAGGAAGGCGCTGAACGGGTCGAAGGTGCTGGTGCTGGGCGTGGCGTACAAGCAGGACATCGACGACTACCGCGAGAGTCCCGCGATCCGCGTGATCGAGCATCTCGAGAAGGAGGGCGCGGCGGTGTCGTACTTCGACCCGTTCGTGCCGAAGTATCGCGACCATGGCGTCGAGAAGTCGGGCGAGCCGGCGCTGACGGCGGCGCTGGTCGAGTGGGCGGACCTCGTGGTGGTGACGACGATGCATTCGAACGTGGACTACGCGTTCGTCCAGGCGCACGCGGACCTGGTGTTCGACACCAAGAACGCGATGAAGCACGTGGCCGACCGCTCCAACATCGAACTGCTGTAGGGAGGGACGAATGACGAAGCGCATCTGCGTCGCCGGCGGGGGCCGCTGGGGACAGAACCACATCCGCACGCTGCATGGGATCGGCGCGCTCGGGGGCATCGTCGAGAGCGACCCGGCGCGGCTCGCCCAGCTTGTCGCGCAGTACGGCTGCGCAGGGCACGCGGGGCTGGACGAGGCACTCGCGGCGGGCTACGACGGGTTCGTCGTGGCGACGCCCGCGCCGACGCACTTCGCGTTGGCCGCGCGGATCCTCGGGGCCGGCGTGCCGGCGCTGGTGGAGAAGCCGATGACCCTGTCAGCAGGGGACTCCGAGGAACTGCTGCGGATCTCGAAGCGCACGGGCGCCGCCCTGATGGTCGGGCACCTGCTGCTGTTCCACCCGGCGATCCGTGCGGTGGTCGACGCGGTGCGGGCGGGTCGGATCGGCAGGCTGCGCTACGTGTCGTCGTCGCGGCTGAACTTCGGCACGGTGCGCACGGAGGAGAACGTGTTCTGGTCGTTCGCGCCGCACGACCTGTCGATCGCCGCGGAGCTGACCGGCGCGCCGTTCGAGCGCGTGTCGGCGCACGGCGTGCGGGCGCTGGAGCAGGAGCCCGAGGACACCGTGACGGCGCACCTGTCGTACCCGGACGGCGTCGAGGCGCTGGTGCACGTGTCCTGGCTGCACCCGTACAAGCGGCAGGAGCTCGTGGTGGTCGGCGACGCCGGCATGATCGTCTACGACGACGCGTCGGTCGCGAAGGACGTGCGCCTGTACCCCAAGCGGTTCGTGTTCGAAGGCGGCCTGCCCGTGAAGAAGGAGAGCCCCGAGGAGACGATCCCGTACGAGGCGACGCAGCCGCTCGAGAATGAACTGAGGTACTTCCTCGCGCACCTGGACGGGAGCGGGACGATCGCGGACGGGAACAACGGGCTCGAGGTCGTGCGGGCGCTCGAGCAGGTGGACGCGGCGCTGGCCGCGGGCCGGAAGGGATGAGCATGGAAGGGATGAAGGAGAAGGACTGGTTCGCGCACGAGTCGTCCTACGTGGACGAAGGCGCTGCGATCGGGAAGGGCACGAAGATCTGGCATTTCTCGCACGTGCAGTCGGGCGCCGCGATCGGCGAGAACTGCACGTTCGGGCAGAACGTCAACGTGGCCGGCAACGTGAAGGTCGGGAACTTCTGCAAGATCCAGAACAACGTGTCGCTCTACGAGGGCGTGGAGCTCGAGGACTACGTGTTCTGCGGACCGTCCATGGTGTTCACCAACGTGCGCGTGCCGCGGTGCAAGTACCCGCAGCGCGGCGCGGGCCACTACCTGCGCACGCTGCTCAAGGAGGGCGCGAGCGTGGGGGCCAACGCGACGATCGTGTGCGGGCACACGCTGGGGCGCCACGCGTTCATCGCGGCGGGCGCCGTGGTGGCCTGCGACGTGCCGGACTACGCGGTGATGATGGGCGTGCTGGCGCGGCGGAAGGGCTGGGCGTGCGAGTGCGGACAGTTCCTTTCGGGCGGACCGGCGTACACATGCCCGAAGTGCGGATTGAAGTACGTGGAGAAGGACGGCCTGCTGGCCGCGGAGGAGTAGACATGCAGTTCATCGACCTGGCGGCCCAGTACAGGGCGCTGCAGACCGAGATCGACGCCGGCGTGCACCGCGTGCTCGAGCACGGCAAGTACATCATGGGACCCGAAGTGGCGGAACTCGAGGCGGCGCTCGCTGCCTATGTGGGCGCGAAGCACTGCGTGACCTGCTCGAACGGCACCGACGCGCTGCTGATGCCGCTGATGGCGTGGGGCGTCGGCCCCGGCGACGCCGTGTTCTGCCCCCCCTTCACGTTCAACGCGACGGCGGAAGTCGTGGCCCTGCTGGGCGCGACGACCGTGTTCGCCGACATCGACCCGGCGACGTTCAACCTCGACCCGGACGCGCTCGAGGCGGCGGTCCGGAAGGTCGAGAAGGAAGGGAAGCTGCGGCCCGTGGCCGTGATCCCGGTCGACCTGTTCGGTCAGCCGGCGGACTACGACGCGCTGGAGCCGATCGCGCGGAAGCACGGGCTCAAGCTGCTCGAGGACGCGGCGCAGGGCTTCGGCGGGGCGATCCGCGGCAAGCGCGCGGGCGCGTTCGGCGACGCGGCGGCGACGTCGTTCTTCCCGGCCAAGCCCCTGGGCTGCTACGGCGACGGCGGCGCGGTGTTCACCGACGACGACGCGCTGGCGGGCGTGCTGCGCTCGATCCGCGTGCACGGCCAGGGAACGGACAAGTACGACAACATCCGGGTGGGCTTGAACGCCCGCCTCGACACGATCCAGGCGGCGGTGCTGATTCCCAAGCTGAAGGCCTTCGCGGCCTACGAACTGGAAGCGCGCGACCGCTGGGCGACGAAGTACTCGTCGCTGCTGTCGGACCGCGTCACCGTGCCGGTCGTGAAGGACGGGTACGTGTCCTCGTGGGCGCAGTACACCGTGATGGCCCGCGACACCGCGGAGCGCGACGCGATGCAGGCGAAGGCCAAGGCCGCCGGCGTGCCCACCATGGTCTACTACAGCCGTCCGCTGCACCTGCAGACGGCGTACGCCGCCCTCGGGCACCGCCCGGGCGACTTCCCGGCCTCCGAGGCCGCCTGTGCCCGCGTGTTCAGCCTGCCCATGCACCCGTACCTCGACGACGCGACGGTCGAGGCCGTCTGCCGCGCGATCCTCGGGTAGGCCGGCGGCGGAAGAACGCGCCGCGCGGATCGACCCGGGTCAGCCCTCCAGCAGCGTCCCGTAGCGCCGCGCCAGTTCCGGATACGCGTAACGGCCGACGACCGAACCATCGGGCTCGATGCCGAGCGGCCGCCCGGCCTGCACCGAACGCCAGCCCTCGAGCACGAACCGCTCGAGAGAGGGTCCGTCCTGCGCGTCGTTCGCCTGCTCGTAGACGAAGCCGGCCCGGGCGTCGCGGACGAGCCGCGCGACAGCGCTGCCGGGCACGTCGCCTCGCACCAGCGCGAGGATGGGTCGCTTCGAGAGGAAGTACTCGTAGATCTTGCCGGTCATCACGCCCTGCTCGTCGCGGTAGTTCCAGCTGAGCAGCAGCAGCAGGTCCGCGTCGCGTTGCAGCGCGAGCGCGCCGGCGCGGGGGAGGAAGCCGTGGTCGACGAGGAGCGCCGCCTGCCCGCAGGCTGCGGCCTGGGCGTGCAGGACGTCGAAGTTCTTGCCGGCATAATGGAGTCGCACGGCGTCCACCGGCAGGTCGCTCCGGGCGACGAGGGCTGCGATTGCGCGGAAGAGAGGCGAGGCGTCGCTGTTCGCGCCGTAGAGGTAGCCGGTGTAGACGAGGTGCAGGCGCCCGTCCCGCGAGAGGCGGGTCGCGCCCGGGGCGGCGGTTCCGGCTTCCTCCGGCCGCACGAGGTCCTCGGGGTCGTAGCCGTTGGAGACGACGTCGATGCGGTCGGCGAGGTCCGGCTGGCGCACCGTGCTGGCGTATCGAGCGACGAGGCGCTCCTTCATGCCGTCCGACACCACGACGATGCGGTCCGCGCGCTCGACGTACCGCCGCTCCAGCCACGCGTCGAACCGCTGCATCAGCCGGGACTGCCGCGCGTTGACGACGGGGTCTCGCAGGTCGGCGACCCAGCGCAGGCCAGGGCGCAGGCGTTTGGCGTAGAGGCCGAGCCAGAGCGCGAAGTGGGGGCCGTAGGAAGTGAGCAGCGCGTCGGGCGGATCCTGCCGGAAGAGCGCACGGACGGTCCCGCGGCAGCCGCGGTAGATGCCGTACAATCTGAGGAGCGAGCGCGCGCGGAGGAAGACGACGAACGGACCGCGGCGGGTCACCCCGTGCTCCTTGCCGAAGAGCGTGACGGCGACGAGATCGTGCCAGACCTTCGTCGGGCGGGGCGGGAAGTGCACGATGCGGATTCCTTCGGCCGCCGGGTCGACGAGCGGGGAGCGGGCCGACGCCTCGGCGCCCGCGAGGACCGCCTCGGGGTCGAACGTCGCCACGGTGACGGCGTGCCCCTGGCGCGCGAGGTACTTCGCGAGCTTGCCCACGCGCACGGAGGCGATCACGTTCACGGGCGAGAAGAAGGCGGTCACGATCAGCGTCCGGACGGGCATGGCGGTCCTCCCTGGCGGCGCCGGGGGTGGGGGGTCGAGCGCCCGACGGGGCCGATTCCATTCTATCGGCGGCGCCGTCGAATCGCAAACGCCGGGCGTCCGCTCCGCTTGACACCGGCGCGGCCTCGAGGCTAATGTGGTCTAGCATGAAGATCAGCTGTTTCCTGATCACCCGCGACCGCGCCGACGACCTGTGCGACTGCCTCGACCACCTCGAGGCACAGGCCGTCGCGCCGCACGGCATGGAGATCGTGCTGCTGGACAACGGCTCCTCCGACGGCACGCGCGAGCGTGTCGCGCGGGAGCACCCGGGCGTGCGGCTCCTCCTGTCGGATGCGAACCTCGGCGTCGCGGGGGGGCGCAACGTCGCCATGAAGGCCTGCACGGGCGACCTGCTGGTGGGGATCGACGACGATGCGATTCTGGATGACCCGACGTTCCTGCGGCGCCTGGCCGCGGAGTTCGAGCGGGACCCGGCGCTCGGCTGCCTGTCCCCGAAGATCGTGAACTACCACACCGGCCTGCAGGACCCCAAGGAGATTCCCTCGAAGGACAAGGTCAAGGCGGACCGACGCTTCGAGACCTCGTACTTCATCGGGTGCTTCTTCGCGATTCCGCGTGCCGTGCTCGACGTCGCCGGCGACTTCCCCGAGGGGTTCTTCTACGCGGGGGAGGAGTCCGACCTCGGCTTCCGGATCTTCCGGGCCGGCTACCGCATGGTCTACGAGCCCTCGTTCGTCGTCCGGCACAAGGTGTCGCCCGTCCGCACGACCGGCAGGTCCAAGTACCGATTCTACATCCGCAACCGGATCTGGCTCGCCGAGACCTACTACCCCGCGCGCTACCGGCTGGCCTATTTGGCTTTCTGGATCCCCGCGCTGTTCGCGCTCTCCCTACGCGACCGGGCGGCGCGCGAGTACTTCGCCGGCCTCGCCGAGGGCTTCCGCGGACTCGCCCCCTACCGCGTCCGGCGTCGGACGCTCCTCCTCGACCGCGACACGATCCGCCGCCTGAAGACCGTGGAGAATCGCCTCCTGCGCTGATCTTCGGGCTTCTTTCGGAACGGTTCCGCGATTCCGTCCACGGACGACCCCGTTTTCCACGCGTGGGTCGTCGTAATTATCAGTAGCAGGGTCACCCGCTGAAGGAACCCTGACGAACACAAGAAGGAAGTGTGCAATGAAGAAGACGATCGCATCGATCCTCGCCACGCTGGTGCTTTTGCTGGCGATTCCCGCCGTGCTGGTCTTCGCCTCCCCCGAAGGACTCTCGTTCCTGTCCGCCGACCCGACCACCGATCCCTCGATCGGGCCGACCTCCGATCCGACTTCCGAACCGACGGTCGCGCCGACCGACGAACCGACATCCGGACCGACGCCGGGGATCACAGCCCAGCCGACCGAGGGCACGGGCCCTGCGGACCCGACCGTCACGCCCGAACCCTCCCGGTGCCCGAACGCAACGACCACCCCGCCGGCCCTCGAACGCGTCCGCTCGGCCCACTCGCTCGGCATTCCCCCCGGGCGCCTCCTGCACATCGACCGCCTCGCCAAGGTGCTCGGCTGGACGCGGGAGCGGACCTGGACCCGCTACAGGGACACCTCGATCCAGGACCTCATGAAGCTGACCAACCAGCTTCGCCATTCCGGTCAGGGTCGCCACCCCATCGTGACGCCGCTTCCGAGCCCCGTCCCGACGCTCGAGCCCACGGCGACCCCCACCCGGGAAGTCCCTGCCGTCTAGCTCTCCGTTCGACTCCGCCCCACCCGGGAATCCCATCTTCCTCTTCGAGGGAGGTGGGATTTCCCATTTCCGAATCATCGTCGCACGGTATACTGGAAGTGCGGAACGTCTTCCCGGGCGATCCGGCGCACCGAAGGGTTGACAGGAATCGAGGGAGCCGATAGAATCCCGATAACGGTTCATCGATTTACTTAGGTAAAGCGATAAAGCGGCGACGAGCTGGACCCGACCCCGCGACCCCGACCCCGGGCGACGTACCCCGGACCTGGAGGAACGAATGGGCGATTGGCGATTCCACACCCCCGACGGAGTCCAGGACGGGCTTCCCGACGACTGCGCGCGCAAGCGGCGCATCGAGTCCGCCCTCCGCGCGGTCTTCGCCTCGCGCGGCTACCTCGAGGTGGAGACGCCCGGACTCGAGTTCTACGACGTCTACGCGACCGGCCGCGGGCTCGCCCCGCAGGAGTCGCTCTTCAAGCTCTTCGACCCGCAGGGCCGCATCCTCGCCCTGCGCTACGACGGCACCGTGCCCGTCGCCCGCCTCGCCGCCACGCTGCTGAAGGACGTGGAGCCCCCGCTGCGGATTTCCTACGTCGGCAGCATGTACCGCTATGCCGGCGCCGGCGGCGGCAAGCAGAGCGAGTTCACCCAGGCGGGTGTCGAGCTCATGGGACCGCGCACCGCCGAGGCCGACGCCGAGGTGATCGCGACGGCGATCGAGGCCGCGCGCGCCGCGGGCGTCGAGTCGCTGCAGGTCGCGGTCGGCCAGGTCGAGTTCTTCAAGGCGCTGCTCGAGGAGTGGGGCCTGTCGGACGAGGACGCCGGGCCGCTGCCCGGCCTGATCGACGCCAAGGAGACGCTGGCGCTCGAGGAGATCGCCGACCGCACGGGACTTCCCGACGCCGCGCGCGAGGCGCTGCTGCTGATGGCCTCCTTCGAGGGGACCTTCGACACCCTGGACCGCATGGAGGCGCTGACCCGCAGCCCGCGCGCCCTCGCCGCGCTGCGCAACCTGCGCGACGTGCTGCGCCTGCTCGAGGAGGATGGACTGCTGCGCTACGTGTCGGTCGACCTCGGCATGCTCCAGAGCCTCGACTACTACACGGGCATCATCTTCAAGGGCTTCACCTACGGCATCGGCTTCCCCGTCCTGTCGGGCGGCCGCTACGACAACGTCGTGTCCGAGTTCGGGCGCGCGCTGCCGTCGACCGGCTTCTCGCTGGGGGTGAATCTCGTGATGGCCGCGCTGCGCCGGCAAGGGTCCGCGCCCGCTTTGGCCGGCCCCGACGTGCTGTTCGGGTACGACCCGGCCGTGCGTGCGCAGGCGAACGCCGCCGTGGCCGCGGAGCGCGCCGCGGGGCACGGCGTCGCGGTCGACGTCCAGCGCCGCTCCGAGGCGGAACTGCGGGCGGAGGGCGCGCGGCGCGGCATCGCGCGCGTGCTCTACATGGACGCCGAAGGGACGGTGCGCTGACATGGCGACCGGAAACGACACCTTGACGATCGCCCTCTCCAAGGGCCGCCTCGCCGAGCAGACGCTCGACCTCCTCCAGGCCGCCGGCTACGACACGAGCTGCGCGCGGGCCGGTTCCCGCAAATTGATCCTCGAGGATGAAACAGCGGGGCTGCGGTTCATCCTGGCGAAGCCCGCCGACGTCCCGACCTACGTCGAGTACGGCGCCGCCGACATCGGCGTCGTCGGCAAGGACACGCTGCTCGAGGAGGGCCGCCGCCTGCACGAGGTGCTGAACCTCGGCTTCGGCGCCTGCCGCCTGTGCGTCGCAGGGCCCGCCTGGATGGTCGGGAAGCTCGACGGCATCCCCAACAAGCGCGTCGCGACCAAGTACCCCCGGATCGCCCGCGAATTCTTCGAGCTCAGGAAGCGGGAGAGCGTCGAGATCATCAAGCTGAACGGCTCGGTCGAGCTGGCCCCGCTGGTCGGCCTGTCCGAGGTGATCGTCGATATCGTGGAGAGCGGCCGCACCCTGCGCGAGAACGGCCTCGAGGTGCTCGAGACGATCGCCGACGTCAGCGCGCGCATGGTCGTGAACCGCGTGAGCCTCAAGATGAAGTCCGAGCGGATCGGGGCCCTGGTCGCCGCGGTGCGCGCGGAGCTGGCCCGGACGGGGGTGAAGGGGTGAGCGCGCTGAGACCCCGGATCCTGGAGGCGGCGTCGACGGCGGAAATCGAGCGGGCCATCGAATCGCTCGGCGTCCGCGGCAAGATGGAGCGCGGCGACGTGGTCGCGACGGTGCAGGGCATCCTCGACGACATGCGCGCCCGCGGTGACGCGGCGCTGTGCGATTTCACCGAGCGCTTCGACAAGGTGCGCCTGCGCCCGGAGGACCTGCGCGTGCGGCCCGAGGAGACCGAGGCCGCCCTCGCGTCCGTCGACCCGGCGCTTCTCGCCGTGATGCGCCGCTCGGCCGACAACATCCTCGCTTTCCACGCGCGCCAGCGCGAGACCGGCTTCGGCGCCGAGGACCTGCCGGGCGCCTTCGTCGGCGTGCGCGCGACGCCCCTCGCCGTCGCCGGCATCTACGTGCCGGGCGGCACCGCCCCGCTGCCGTCGTCCGTATTGATGAACGCGATCCCCGCCAAGGCCGCCGGCGTCGAGCGCATCGTGATGTGCACGCCGCCCCGCGCGGACGGCACGGTCGCGCCCGTGATCCTCGCGGCGGCCCGACTCGCCGGCGTCGACGAGGTCTACCGGGTCGGCGGCGCGCAGGCCGTCGCGGCGATGGCCTGCGGAACCGCTTCGATTCCGCGCGTCGACAAGATCTGCGGGCCCGGCAACCTCTGGGTCAACACCGCCAAGCGCCTCGTGTACGGCCAGGTCGACATCGACATGTTCGCCGGCCCCAGCGAGATCCTGATCGTCGCCGACGAATCGGCCGACCCCGCCTTCGTGGCCGCCGACCTGCTGTCG
>Ga0172374_1002288_pt1 | contig 12260 bp, 10 predicted proteins | sample LakKiv3m_FD_114536 | JGI IMG/M metagenome (GOLD analysis project Ga0172374, IMG submission 114536) | Freshwater microbial communities from Kabuno Bay, South-Kivu, Congo - kab_092012_10.3m | ecosystem: Environmental > Aquatic > Freshwater > Lake | place: Democratic Republic of the Congo... | reverse complement strand
GTCAGCGTCCCGATCGCCGGCGTGATGGCCGAGGCCGACACCCTCATGAGGTCCGACGGCATGCTCGTCTTCTTCGCCGGCGTCCCCAACGGCACGTTGGCGCCGCTGAACCTCAGCGCTGTCTACCTCGACAACGCCCAGTACACGGGGACCTCGGGCCTGACCATCCACGACCAGCAGCAGGTGGTCGACCTGGCCACGGCGGGGGAGCTGTCCCCGGGGTCCATCGTGGGCGCCGTCGGCGGCATGCTCGCGGCCAAGGACGGCCTCCAGGCCCTGGTCGACGGCCGCTACTCCGGCAAGGTGCTGATCTTCCCCCAGGTCCACGACCTGCCGCTCACGGGGCTCGACGAGCTGACCGAGACGCTGCCGGAGGTCGCGGCGAAGCTCGGGCCGGGTGGCACGTGGAACGACGAGGCGGAGAAGGCGTTCCTGGACAGCCAGCTCGGTTAAAACCACATGGTCGGGCACGATTTGTGCCCGAATGCTTGGCAACGGGCCCGTTCGTGAGGTTTAATCCAGACATCGTGTGACGGGGGTCACCCCCGTCGAGCTCTCCTGGAGGACACAAGCATGGCGACCACCTCGAACCCCGCGGCCCGTACCGGCGCCCGGGTGCACGTGCAGCGATTCGGCACGTTCCTGTCCAACATGGTCCTGCCCAACATCGGCGCCTTCATCGCCTGGGGCCTGATCACCGCCCTGTTCATCGAGAACGGCTGGCTCAACCTCGGTGGCGGCGACAACGCGTGGCTCTCACCCGGCAGCTGGGTGGCCGAGTTCGGCGGCTGGGGCGACTACGCCGGCGGCGGCATCGTCGGCCCGATGATCACCTACCTGCTGCCGTTGCTCATCGGCTACACCGGCGGCCGGATGATGTACGACGACAACATCCGCGGCGGCGTGGTCGGCGCGATCGCCACCATGGGCGCCATCGCCGGCGCCGGCGTGCCGATGTTCCTCGGCGCGATGATCATGGGCCCGCTCGGTGGCTGGTCGATGAAGAGGCTCGACGCCCTCTGGACGCACAAGATCCGTCCCGGCTTCGAGATGCTCGTCAACAACTTCTCCGCCGGCATCTGGGGCATGATCCTGGCCATCGTCGGATTCGTGGTCGCCGGCCCGTTCGTGTCGTGGTTCAGCGAGCGTGCAGGGGAGATCATCGACTTCCTCGTCGAGAACAGCCTGCTGCCGCTGACGTCGGTCTTCATCGAGCCGGCCAAGGTGCTGTTCCTCAACAACGCCATCAACCAGGGCATCCTCACGCCGCTCGGCACGGCCGAGGCCGCGGCCGACGGCCAGTCGATCCTGTTCCTGCTGGAGGCCAACCCGGCCGCCGGCGCGGGCCTGCTCCTGGCGTTCACGCTGTTCGGCAAGGGCGCGGCGAAGGCCTCGGCCCCCGGCGCGCTCCTCATCCACTTCGTCGGCGGCATCCACGAGATCTACTTCCCCTACGTGCTGATGAAGCCCAAGCTGATCCTCGCGATGATCGCCGGCGGCATGACCCAGATCTTCATCAACCTGGCGTTCAGCTCCGGCCTGCGGGCTCCGGCGGCACCGGGGTCGATCATCGCGGTCCTGATCGCCACGCCGGGCGGCAGCTACGTCGGCGTGATCCTCTCGGTCATCGGCGGTGCGGCTGCGTCCTTCGCCGTGGCGGCCTTCCTCCTCAAGACCGACAAGTCCGAGGACGAGGGCGACCTGACCGCGGCCACCGCGAGCATGGAGTCGATGAAGGGCAAGAAGTCCTCGGTCGCCAGCGCCCTCGGTGGCGGCGCCGCGGCCACCGCCACCGAGACCCGCGAGATCCGCAGCATCGTCTTCGCCTGCGACGCCGGCATGGGGTCCTCGGCGATGGGTGCCTCGGTGCTCCGCAAGAAGATCCACGACTCCGGTCACCCCGAGGTCACGGTGGTCAACAAGGCCATCTCCAACCTGACCGACGACGTGGACCTGGTGGTCACCCACCAGGACCTCACCGATCGGGCACGCCTGAAGACCCCGTCCGCCGTCCACGTGTCGGTCGACAACTTCATGGGCAGCCCGCGCTACGACGAGATCGTGGCGATGGTCCAGGAGAACAACCGGGCCTGACGCCCGGGACCCTGGGCTCACCTGACCGTCCGGCCCGGCTCTCCATCCCCCGGGAGGGCCGGGCCCGACGTTCTCGGGCCGGATCGTCGCCGCGACGGTGTGGTCTGATGAGCAGCACCTGAAGACACGCCCCGAGTGGCACCACCACGACACCTGCGAGGAAAAGAGGCGCCAGATGAGCGACGTACTGAGCCGGGAAGCGATCGTGCTCGGCGGACAGGCCAAGGACCGTGACGCAGCCATCACCGAGGCCGGTCGGCTGCTGGTGGCCGCCGGTGCCGTCGACGATGCGTACGTCGACGCCATGCACGAGCGCGAGACGTCGGTCTCGACCTTCATGGGCAACGGCCTCGCCATCCCGCACGGCACCAACGAGGCGAAGGCGCTGATCCGGCGTACGGCGATCTCGTTCATCCGCTACGACGAGCCGATCGACTGGAAGGGCAGCCCCGCGACGTACGTCGTGGGCATCGCCGGCGCCGGCGACGACCACCTGACCGTGCTCCAGGCGCTCGCCGGCGCGTTCACCGACGACGCCCAGATCGCGGCCCTCGACGCGGCCCGGACGCCCGACGACGTCCTCGCCGTGCTGGGCGACGTCAGCGCCTGACGTACGCCCCGCACCACCGCCCCCGCCCCCGCGCCCCCGCCCCCGCACCCCCGCCGACGGTCCCGGTAACGGGTCCGTCCTCCCGCTCCCGCCCCCACCGATGGGGGCGGGAGTGCTCATTTCGGGCAGTTGCCAGCGGACGAGCCGGCCCGACACGCCCGGCATGGCCAACGCACGCCGCACTACTACGGGATGCGTAGTAGTGTGCGTCGCATGGATCAGACCCAGCTCCTCAAGGGAGTGCTCGACCTGGCGGTGCTCGCCGTGGTGCAGGGCGACGACGGCTACGGCTACGACATCGTGCGCAGGCTGCGCGACGGCGGCCTGGCGGAGGTCGGCGACGCCTCCGTGTACGGCACCCTGCGCCGGCTCTACGCGGCCGGCGCCCTCACGTCCTACGTCGTGCCGTCGGAGTCCGGGCCGCACCGCAAGTACTACGGCATCACGCCCATCGGCCGCGAGCAGCTCGCCCGCCAGCGCGACGACTGGCACGCCTTCTCGTCCACCCTCGACGGGCTCCTCGCCGGACCCGCCGCCACCTCAGCCCGAGGAGCCAGCGCATGAACACCACCGAACTCCCCGTCCGTCCCGACGTCGCGGCCTTCGTCGCGCGGGTCCGGGAGCTGCTCGCCGACCTCCCCGAGGAGGAGCGGCTCGAGCTGACCGAGGGACTCGAGGCCGACCTGGCCGACCAGGTCGCCGAGCAGGGCGGGGGAGCGCTCGGCGACCCCGAGGCGTACGCCCGGGAGCTGCGGGCCGCGGCCGGGCTCGAGCCCGCCGCTCGGCGCCGCGTGCGACTCCGGCGGGCTATGTCGGTGAGCGAGGCACTCGACGACGCCCGTACGCGGTGGGACGCGGTCGTCGGGCACCCGCGGGTCGCCCCAGTCTGGGCCATCGTTGCGGCGCTGCGTCCGGCGTGGTGGGTGTTCCGGGCGTGGGTCGCGGCGGTGCTCGTCTGCATCGCCCTGCCCGGCTACACGGTTTGGGGGTTCACCTGGCTGCCCGGCGTGAGCAACGAGGTCGGCCTCCTGGTCCTCGCCGTGTGCGTCGTCGGCAGCACGCTCGTGGGCATGGGGCGGCTCGTCCCGGGTGGCGACCGAGGTACTCCGATGCGGATCGTCCTCATCGGGCTGAACCTCTTCGCGGTGGCGATGATCCCCGTCGCCGAGCAGCACTACCAGGACGCGGAATGGGCGCAGACGCGTGAGTACGGCTTCACCGGCACCGTGTCGACCGGCTCGGGGGTGACCAACCGGGGTCGGGAGGTCTGCAACATCGCCGCGTACGACGCGGAGGGGCAGCCGCTGGTCGGCGTCCAGCTCTTCGACCAGGCCGGGCGCCCGCTCGACGTACGGTGCTGGCGCCAGCACGACCGCACCGTCCCGTGGGTGCTGGGCGACGTCACCCGGTGGAACGTGTTCCCGCTCGGTGAGCGGGAGCAGCCCGCGCGCACGCAGGAGCAGCGCGAGGACCTCCTGGGCGCCGCGTTCCCGACGCCGGACCGGGCCACGACGCCCGCGGTCACCAACCCGCTCGTCCCGGCCGACGCCGAGGTCAGGCCGACCCCAGCACGTGAGAAGGACCGGGACCGCAGGGAGCGCGAGCGTGAGGGCGGCGACGTCAGCAGGCGGTGACCTCGACCGGCACGCCGTTGAGCGCGGCGTTGCCGGACACGTCGAGGCGCTCGGGGTCGGTGAGGTCGTTGACCGAGGCCCCGGGTACCTCGCGGCTGCGGCCCATCAGCACGCCGTCGACCGCGTGGCCGTAGCCGTGGGGGAGTGACACGACACCGGGCATGAGGTCGTCGGACGCGGCGACCTCGACCTCGACCGAGCCGACGCGGGAGGTGACCCGTACGCGTGCCCCGTCGGCGATGCTGCGGGCGGCGAGGTCGTCCGGGTTCATCAGCAGGTGGTGCCGAGGACGTCCCTTGGTGAGCCGCTCGGAGTTGTGCATCCACGAGTTGCAGTCGCGCTGGTGGCGACGGCCGATGAGCAGCAGCCCCTCGCCGTCGGGCGCCGGCTCCGCGGCCAGCCGCTCCACGTCGGCGACCACGAGGGCCGGCGCGAGGTCGAGCCGCTTGCCCCTCGACGGCAGCCGCCCGGGGAGCTGGCCGCCACGCAGTGGACCGAGGTCGATGCCGGCCGGGCGGGCCCGCAGCTTGGTGAGGGTCACCCCGCTCGAGCCGCGGCGCAGCAGCTGGCCGACGAGGAAGGTCGGGCTCGCCGTCAGCCGCGCGCGCTGCACCAGGCGCTTCTTCAGGGGTGCCTTGCGGGTCAGCCGGGCAGTCGTGCGCAAGGTGATCTCGCGGAAGATCTGCCAGTCGTGGCGCTGGTCGGGGTCCTTGGCGAAGACCGCCGGGGTGAACCGGGCCGTGTCGCGCACCGCCAGCAGGTGGAACACCAGGTCGTAGTGGTCGCGCTCCAGCGCCGTCGTCGGAGGCAGGATCACGTCGGCGTGGCGCGTGGTCTCGTTGACGTAGATGTCGACCGCGGCCATGAAGTCGAGGCCCCGCAGCGCGGCGTCGAGCCGCGCTCCGTCCGGGGTCGAGAGCACCGGGTTGCCGGCCACCGTCAGCATCGCCCTGACCTGGCCCTCGCCGGGCGTCTCGATCTCCTCGCGCAGCGCCGCGACCGGCAGCTCGCCGGCGGTCTCGGGCAGGTCGCGCACCCGCGAGCGCCAGGCGTCGTGGTGGCCGCGCCCGATCAGCCCGGTGCCGACCGCGTCGATCGCCGGCGTGGTGAACATGGCGCCGCCCGGCCGGTCGAGGTTCCCGCTGAGCACGTTGAGGCAGTTGACCGCCCACTGGCAGACGGTGCCCCAGGGCCCGGCCGAGACGCCGATGCGGCTGTAGACGACCCCCGCGTCGGCGGCGGCGAGCTCCCGGGCCAGGCGCCTGATGTCGGCGGCCGGCAGCCCGCTCACGGCCTCGGCGCGCTCGGGGGTGAAGTCCGCGACGAGGTCGACCACCGTCGCGATGCCGTCGACGTACGGCGCGGGGTCGGGTGTGGTCTCGGTGGTGAGGACGTGGAGCATCGCCAGCAGCACCCACGCGTCGCTGCCGGGCCGCACGAAGTGGTGCTCGTCGGCGACCTTCGCGGTCTCGGTGCGGCGTGGGTCGAGGACCACCATCCGCCCGCCGCGAGCCTTGAGGTCGCGTACGCGCTGGGGGAAGTCGGGCACCGTCATCAGGCTGCCGTTGGAGGCCATCGGGTTGCCGCCGACGACCAGGAACCACGACGTCCGGTCGATGTCGGGGATCGGCAGGAACAGCTGGTGGCCGAACATCAGGTGCGCCACCAGCTGGTGGGGGAGCTGGTCGACGGACGTCGCGGAGTAGCGGTTCCTGGTCCGGAACGACTTGAACATCGCCGTGCCGTGGGTCATCGAGCCGAGGCTGTGGGCGTTGGGGTTGCCCAGGTAGACGCCGAGCGCGTCGTCGCCGTGCTCGTTGACCACCCGCGCGATGTTGTCGGCGACGAGGTCGTACGCCTCGTCCCAGCCGATCTCCTCCCAGCGGGCGTCGGCGCCCTCGCCGACGCGGCGCACCGGGCGTCGCAGCCGGTCGGGGTCGGCGTACACGTCCGCGATCGCGACTCCCTTGGGGCAGACGTGGCCGCGCGAGAGGGGGTCGTCGGGGTTGCCGCGCACCCCGACGACCTCGCGACCCTCGATCGTCAGCTCGAGGCCGCAGATCGCCTCGCAGAGGTTGCAGACACCGATCCGCTTCTCGGTCCCGGACGACGTGGTGGGCATGGATGGATCGTCGCACGTCGCACCCCCGGGGAGGGTGACAGCGGACAGCGGAGCGGTCAGACTCGGGCGCGCTCGGCCCGGTCACGGGTCGGCATCCCGACAGAATGGAGAGAATGTCATGGGTTTCGGAGGACCGATCGGCCTCATCGTCGTGGGCCTGATCCTCGCGTTCGCGTTGAACGACCAGCAGGTGGGGCCGCTCAACATGTGGACCCTCGGCATCATCCTCGCGCTCGCCGGGGCGCTGTGGCTCGTGCTCACGATCGTCCAGCAGAACACCAAGCGCCGCCACACCACGACGGCCACCACCACCGACGCGCACGGCCGCCAGGCCACCACGCAGCGCACGGACGAGTCCGACCCGCCGCCCCCGCCGGCGGTGTGAACACCCCGCGGCGTTCTCCTCCTCCGCTTCGCTCCTCCGGACAACGCCGCGGGGACCCCGTTCCCTCCGACGGGCTCCTGCTTCTCCCGCGCGCGGCGCGGATTGGGCTGCAGGTCCAGCGCCTCGATATGCTTCTGCGGTTGCCCGGAAGGGCGACACGCCGTCACGACGGCCGCGGAACCAGAGTGCCCCGGTGAACAGGCCCGGGCGCGCCGCGCAACGAGAACCGAAGGAGCCCCCATGTCGATTGGTACCGACGCGGAGACCAAGAAGAAGATCATCGCCGAGTACGCCCTGACCGAGGGCGACACCGGTTCCCCCGAGGTCCAGATCGCGCTGCTCAGCCACCGCATCTCGCACCTCACCGAGCACCTCAAGCAGCACAAGCACGACCACCACAGCCGTCGTGGCCTGCTGCTCCTCGTGGGCCAGCGCCGTCGTCTGCTCAACTACCTGCAGAAGACCGAGATCGAGCGCTACCGCTCGATCATCGAGCGCCTCGGCCTGCGTCGCTGATCGTGTCAGGAGCGGCTCCCCGCCACGGGGGGCCGCTCCTCTCGCATCCGGGGCCACGTCCCCGGTCCGGGTCGCGCTAGTGTCGACCCGGCACAACTGAACAACCCCACCAACAGGAGCGACCCGCCTCGTCGCCCGGTCCTCGGTAGTGGCCTTCAGATCCCCAGCCTCCGGCTGTGCACGATCTGCGGGCCTCGATCGAAGACCGGCCCCGCGGGACCTTCGATGGTCCACCACCTGAGGGGTGGACGCCGCGGATCGCTCCGCGAAGAGAAAGCAGAGTCCTGCTTCCATGAGTGAACCCATCATCTCCGCTGTCGAGACCGTCCTCGACAACGGCACGTTCGGCAAGCGCACCGTCAAGTTCGAGACGGGGCTGCTCGCCCGCCAGGCCGCCGGCTCCGTCACGGCCTACCTCGACGACGAGACCATGCTGCTCTCGGCGACCACCGCCTCGAAGAACCCGAAGGACCACTTCGACTTCTTCCCCCTGACGATCGACGTCGAGGAGCGGATGTACGCCGTGGGCCAGATCCCCGGCTCGTTCTTCCGGTCCGAGGGTCGCCCGGGCGAGGACGCCATCCTCACCTGCCGCCTCATCGACCGCCCGCTGCGCCCGACCTTCAAGAAGGGCCTGCGCAACGAGGTCCAGGTCGTCATCACCGTGATGGCCCTCGACCCGAACATGCCCTACGACGTGCTGGCCATCAACGCCGCGTCGATGTCCACCCAGCTGTCCGGCCTGCCGTTCTCCGGCCCGGTCGGCGGCGTGCGCGTCGCGCTGATCGACGGCCAGTGGGTCGCGTTCCCGACCCACCAGCAGCTCGAGTCGGCCGTGTTCGACATGGTCGTCGCCGGCCGCGTCACCGAGACCGGCGACGTCGCCATCATGATGGTCGAGGCCGAGGCCACCGAGGAGACCATCGCGCTCGTGCAGGGCGGCGCCACGGCGCCGACGGAGGAGGTCGTGGCCGGTGGCCTCGACGCCGCCAAGCCCTTCATCAAGCAGCTGTGCGAGGCGCAGTCGCAGCTCGCCGCCGAGGCCGCCAAGCCCGTCCAGGACTTCCCGGTCTTCCTCGACTACGAGGACGACGTGTACGCCGCGGTCGAGGCCGCCGCCAAGTCCGACCTGGCCGCCGCCATGCAGATCGGCGACAAGCAGGAGCGCGAGGCTCGCACCGACGAGCTCAAGGTCGCGCTGCTCGACAAGCTCGCCGGCCAGTTCGAGGGCCGCGAGAAGGAGCTCGGCGCCGCGTTCCGCTCGGTCACCAAGAACGTCGTGCGCGAGCGCGTCCTGCGCGACAAGGTCCGCATCGACGGCCGTGGCCTCGCCGACATCCGTCCGCTGCACTCCGAGGTCGGTGTGATCCCGCGCGTGCACGGCTCGGCGCTGTTCGAGCGTGGCGAGACCCAGATCCTGGGCGTCACCACCCTCGACATGCTCAAGATGGAGCAGCAGCTCGACACGCTGTCGCCGGAGAAGCACCGCCGCTACATGCACAAGTACGTCTTCCCGCCGTTCTCCACCGGTGAGACCGGCCGCGTCGGCTCGCCGAAGCGCCGCGAGGTCGGCCACGGCGCCCTCGCGCGTCGCGCCCTGCTGCCGGTGCTGCCCTCGCGCGAGGAGTTCCCCTACGCGATCCGCCAGCTCTCCGAGGCCATGGGCTCCAACGGCTCCACCTCGATGGGCTCGGTCTGCGCCTCGACCCTGTCGCTGCTGCAGGCCGGCGTGCCGCTCAAGGCGCCCGTCGCCGGCATCGCGATGGGCCTCATCTCCGGTGAGGTCGACGGCGAGACCCAGTACGTCGCGCTGACCGACATCCTCGGTGCCGAGGACGCGTTCGGCGACATGGACTTCAAGGTCGCCGGCACCCGCGAGTTCGTCACGGCCCTCCAGCTCGACACCAAGCTCGACGGCATCCCCGCCGAGGTCCTGGCCGCCGCGCTGACCCAGGCCCGCGACGCGCGCCTGGCGATCCTCGACGTGATGGGCGAGGCGATCGACGCGCCGGAGGAGATGTCGGTGCACGCGCCGCGCATCATCACCATCCGCGTCCCCGTCGACAAGATCGGCGAGGTGATCGGTCCCAAGGGCAAGGTCATCAACCAGATCCAGGACGACACGGGCGCGACGCTGTCCATCGAGGACGACGGCACGGTCTACATCGGTGCGACCAACGGCGAGGCCGCCGAGGCGGCCAAGGCCGCGGTCAACGCGATCGCCAACCCGACCATGCCCGAGGTCGGCGAGCGCTACCTCGGCACCGTCGTGAAGACGACCAACTTCGGTGCGTTCGTCTCGCTGATGCCCGGCAAGGACGGCCTGCTGCACATCAGCAAGCTGCGTGCCCTCGCCGGCGGCAAGCGCGTCGAGGCCGTCGAGGACGTGCTCTCGGTGGGCCAGAAGGTCCAGGTCTCCATCGCCGAGATCGACGACCGCGGCAAGCTGTCGCTGGTCCCGGTCGTCGAGGAGTCCGAGGCCTCCTCCGAGGGCTCCGAGGAGTCGGCCGAGGCCGGCGACGAGTGACCCTCGCCTGACGCTCCACCCCACGACCGGTCGGCCGACAGGCCGGCCGGTCGTGGTGCTTCACCCCACCCCGGAAGGACCCCTGTGCAGAAGAACGGCACCACCCGCACCCTCCACACCGTCAAGGACGCCGACGGCGCGGTGACCTCCCGCGTACGCCGCACGGTCCTGCCCAGCGGCCTGCGGGTCGTCACCGAGCAGATGGCCGGCTCGCGCTCGGCGAGCATCGGCGTGTGGGTGGCCGTCGGATCCCGCGACGAGACGCCGGCGCTGCACGGGTGCTCGCACTTCCTCGAGCACCTGCTCTTCAAGGGCACTCCGGAGCGCAGCGCGATGGACATCTCGGTCGCGCTCGACGCGGTCGGTGGCGAGTTCAACGCCTTCACGACCAAGGAGTACACCGTCTTCCACGCGCGGGTGCTCGACGAGGACCTGCCCACCGCCGTCGACGTGCTGGGCGACATGGTCACCGCGTCCACGATCGCTGAGGCCGACGTGGAGGCCGAGCGCGACGTGATCCTCGACGAGATCGCCATGCACGACGACGACCCGGACGACGTGGTCCACAACCTCTTCGCCCAGCAGGCGTGGGGCGACACCCCGCTCGGCCGCCCCATCGCGGGCACCGAGGCCTCGATCACGGCGATGACGCGCGCGCAGATCCACCGTTTCTACGGCCGCCACTACCGCCCCGACAACATGGTCGTCTCGGTGGCCGGCAACCTCGACCACGCGACCGTGGTGCGCCAGGTCCGGCAGGCGTTCGGTCGCGGCGGCTTCCTCGACGTCGAGGCCGACCCGACGCTGTCCCAGCAGTCGGTGACAGCGCGTCGCGTGACGGCCGGCGAGTCCCGCACCGTACGCCCACAGGAGCAGGTCAACCTCGTCCTCGGCGTCAAGGGCATCACGCGCACCGACCCGCGGCGCTACGCCCTCGGCGTGCTCAACACCGCCCTCGGCGGCGGCACGTCGTCCCGGCTGTTCCAGGAGGTGCGCGAGCTGCGCGGCCTGGCCTACTCGGTCTACTCCTTCGCCACGCACCACGCGGACGCCGGTGTCGTGGGGGTCTCCGTGGGCTGCCTGCCCGGCAAGTACGACGCGGTGCTCGAGACCGTGCGCAACGAGCTGGCCAAGGTGGCGGCCGACGGCCTGAGCGCCGACGAGGTCGAGCGCGGCAAGGGGCAGCTCAAGGGCGGTCTCGTGCTGGGCCTGGAGGACTCGGGCTCGCGCATGTCGCGCATCGGCAAGGCCGAGCTGGTCCATGACGAGCTGCTCACGATCGACGAGGTCGTCGCCCGCATCGAGGCCGTGACCGTCGAGGACGTCGCCCAGCTCGCGAAGGAGCTGTTCACGCAGCCCGAGCTGCTCGCGGTCGTGGGACCGACCGCCTGAGCCGAGCGGGCGCTTCGTCACGCCACAGGACGCCGAGCGGGCACTTCATCACGCTGCAGGGTGCCGAGCGGGCACTTCATCACGCTGCAGGGTGCCGAGCGGGCACTTCGTCACGTCACGCGGTGGTGAGCGGGAATGTGAGGAAGTGCCCGGTCAGCGGATCTGGGCGTGAGGAAGTGCCCGGTCGGCGGATCTGCGCGTGACGAACTGCCCGGTCAACGGCGAGCGATGATCCCGATGACCGGGGGAGCCTTCTGCTCCACCACGCTCACGCGGAAGCCGCCGCGCAGCAGGTTCTCGGAGGCCTTCTTGACGATGTTGGGCACCAGCTCGGGGCGCGCGGCCTCGTAGAACAGGTAGACGGCGCCGCCGGGGACGACCCGCTCGTGGAGCAGGGCCACCTCGTCGTCACAGGCGCGCACCCAGAAGAGGTTCACGTTGAAGGCGAAGACCTTGTTGAGCCGCTTGACCGGGACCCGCAGCGTGGCGAGGTCGATCTGGCGCACGACGAGGCGGCCGGCGTCGACGTACTTCTGGTTGCGGCGCTTGGTGCGGTCCACACCGGACTCGGAGCGGTCGATCGCGAACAGCTTGCCGGTCTCGAGCTTGCTGCAGATGGCCTCGGCGCCGGCACCGGGCCCGCAGCCGATCTCGAGGACCTGGTCGCCCGGCTGGACGTCCATGAGGTCGACGGCCCACTTGATGCGCGGCGGGATGCTCGAGGCAGGCATGGGCCCAGCCTGCCAGACCCGGGTCCACCCGTCAGCCACCGCCACTCTGGTGAGGCAGCGCGGCCGATACGGTGGGCCGTGTGAGCACACCTGGAGAGGCCCCCCGCAAGGTCGGCGTGCTGGGCGCACGCGGCAAGGTCGGCGCCGAGGTCTGCCGGGCGGTCGACGCCGCCGACGACACGGAGCTCGTCGCGAGGGTCGACGCCGGTGACGACGTCTCGGAGCTGGTGCGGTCCGGCGCCGAGGTCG
>Ga0172374_1002284_pt1 | contig 12275 bp, 8 predicted proteins | sample LakKiv3m_FD_114536 | JGI IMG/M metagenome (GOLD analysis project Ga0172374, IMG submission 114536) | Freshwater microbial communities from Kabuno Bay, South-Kivu, Congo - kab_092012_10.3m | ecosystem: Environmental > Aquatic > Freshwater > Lake | place: Democratic Republic of the Congo... | reverse complement strand
GGAAAATTATTATACATTCCACCGTCAAATACCAGTTTTTTGTTGATGATCACAGGATTGAAAATGATAGGAATGCTCATCGAACCCCTTACTGATGAACCAAGATCACCATTACGGAGAATGATTGCTTCAGTGGAATCGATATCGGCAACCACACACCGGAAAGGGATCATCAGACTGTCGAAATTGGATTTACATGCCGCATTTGCCGGCGCAAGCAATCTCATGAAATGATAATCTATCGCGAAGGGGGAAACCAGGTTAGTCGGCAGAATTGATGATATCTTTTTCTTGAAATTGACATTCAGGTTGATCCATGAGGCGTTCGGATCCTCCTTCCGGTAATAATACGTGTACTGGTCGTCAAGATTGCCTGAAGCCCATTGCTGAAATTCATCCGAACCTATGAATTCTTCCATTTCCTCCGGGGTATAGCCCACTGCATATAATGCGCCGATTATCGCTCCGATGGAGGTTCCGGCAATGTAATCGATCGGTATCTGATTTTCTTCCAAAGCCCTTATCACTCCTATATGTGCACCACCCTTCGAGGCACCGCCACTTAATACCAGAGCAACACGCTGACCCAGAATAAAATCGGAAATTCCAAGGCAGGAAACCAAAATCAATAACAGTCCTATTCTGTTCATGAAGTTATTTTCGGGAGCAAAAGTGATTCAAACTTAATGAAAAATTATTTGTTCACCATTTTATATTCATCGAGTAATTCATATGAAAAATCGAAAATCTGACCTTTGCTGAACTTTTCTGAATAATTTTACGGAAAATAAAAATTTATAAAAATGAAACGACTCCTATTTTTACTTATTGCGATGCTTTGCCTTGGTTCACTTACAGCCCAGGACGAAGCCCGGCTCATGCGATTCCCTGCTACAAACGGGAACCAGATCGTATTTACATATGCAGGTGATCTATATACGGTCGACAGGACAGGCGGATTGGCACGTAAACTGACAAACGACGAAGATGGATATGAAATGTTTGCCCGTTTTTCTCCTGACGGAAGGCGGATCGCATTTTCGGGCCAATATGACGGGAATACAGAAGTTTACATCATTCCTGCAGAGGGAGGTATCCCCAAACGGATAACCTTTACCGCAACCCTCGGCCGTGATGATATTGCCGACCGCATGGGCCCAAATAATATAGTGATGACCTGGAGGGATAACGAAAACGTTGTGTTCCGTTCACGTAAACAAACCTTCAACGATTTTAAGGGACAACTGTTCCTGGCTAATGTAAATGGAGGATTACCGGTCGAATTACCTCTTCCATGCGGCGGTTTTTGCTCATATTCTCCTGATAAATCGAAATTGGCATATAACCGGGTTTTCAGGGAATTCCGTACCTGGAAATATTATAAGGGAGGAATGGCTGATGATATCTGGATATATGATTTCAATACAAAACAAACGGAAAATATAACTGGTAACCAAACCCAGGATATCTTTCCGATGTGGCACGGAGAAAAGATATATTTCGTGTCCGAGCGTGAACGTCCTGCCAACCTTTATTCCTATGACCTGAATACGAAGGCTACGCAAAAAGTAACTGATTTCAGGGAGTACGATATCAAGTTTCCATCTTTGGGCGATAACGCCATCGTTTTTGAGAACGGGGGATTTATTTATCTTTTTGATATCCCAACCCAGAAAACGGCTAAAGTGACAATACGGATCGCAAACGATTTTATTACAGGACGTGATCTGATAAAAGACGCCAGTAAGTTTATAAACAGCTTTTCCCTCGCACCCGACGGCAAGCGGGTTGCATTCGATGCCCGTGGCGCCGTGTGGACTGTGCCGGCCAAAACAGGGATCACGAAAAGGCTCACCCAGACTCCGGGAATACATGACCGTGACGTAGCCTGGTCTCCCGACGGACAGTATATTGCATTCATCTCCGATCGTACAGGTGAAGACGAGATATGGCTTGTAAAACAGGATGGTTCATCCATCCCTGTCCAGGTTACAAAAAACGGAGATACTTATAAATATTCCCCCGTATGGTCTCCGGATAGTAAAAAACTCCTCTGGTCGGATAAGATGCTTAGATTGCAGTATGTGGATATCGGTACCGGAGTTGTCACTCCTGTGGATCAGGCAAAAAGCTGGGAGTTTAACCAGTATAACTGGTCACCGGATAGTAAATGGATTACATATATCTTTCCTGAACGGAGGAGCGCTTCGAAGGTGTTCATTTATGAACTGGCTTCAAAGAATAAGTACCCCGTGACTGATGAATGGTATGACGCAGGAAGTCCATCGTTCAGCAATGACGGAAAATACCTGTTATTCACATCCAACCGTGATTTTAATCCAATCTATAGCTGGACCGAGTGGAACCACGCCTATACCGACATGTCCAGGGTTTATTTTATTACTCTTGCAAAAAGTACGGTAAATCCATTTGCGCCTGAAAACGATGAAGTAAGTATTAAAAAGGAAGAAAAACCTGCTTCCGGCACAAAGACCGGCAAAAAGGATGAAAAAAAGGATACGGAGAAGGTGGAAGATGCCAGACCTGATATTAATGTAAAAGTTGATATTGAAGGTATTATCGGCCGGATTCTGGCTCTGCCTATCGACGCATCCAATTATTGGAGTGTTAATGCAGTGGGAGAAAATGTTTATTATATAAAAGGTGGTCGTGACGCCAAGCCGGGCCTGATGATGTTTAATCTTAAGGATAAAAAGGAATCGAACCTTGGTGATTATTCCAACTATGAAATTTCCGCAGACTCAAAGAAAATGCTCGTCACCGGAGCAGGGAAATATGGTGTGATTGACCTTCCCAAGGGAGGAAAGATAGAGGTTAAGGATTGGGTGGACCTTTCAAATATGAAAGTAATGGTAGATCTGAAAGCCGAATGGAACCAGATTTATAATGAGGCATGGAGACAGATGAAGTATTTCTATTTTGCACCGAATATGTCTGGAGTGGATTGGTCATCAGTCAGGAAAAAATATGAACCACTCCTGCCTTATGTGAATAACCGTACAGATCTCAGCTATATTTTAGGTGAAATGGTTGGTGAACTGAGCACCGGACATACATATGTGGAGGGAGGCGACAAGCCGGCGCCAAAAAGAGTAAAGATGGGATTATTGGGAGCGAAGATCAGCAGGGATGCATCGGGCTATTATAAGATCGATAAGATATATAAAGGTGAAAACTGGACAAAAGATGTCCGCTCCCCGCTGACCGAGGTAGGCGTAGATGTCAGAGAGGGTGATTTTATTATTACCGTCGACGGGAGGTCAACGAAGGATATGAATGATATCTATGAATCGTTCGTAAATAAGGCAGGTGTTCAGGTTGAGCTGAGCGTCAATAGCTCCCCTTCAGAGACAGGGACAAGAAAATCAATTGTCATCCCGGTGGATGATGAATCCTCCCTGATTTATTATACTTGGGTACAGAACAATATCCGTAAGGTAAATGAAGCGACTAACGGAGAGGTAGGCTATATCCACATTCCGGATATGGGTGTGGAAGGTCTTAATGAATTTGTGAAATATTTTTATCCTCAGCTTACAAAGAGGGCATTGATTATTGATGACCGCGGAAACGGAGGCGGAAATGTATCTCCAATGATCATTGAACGGCTTGCACGTGAAATGACTATGATAAACATGTCGCGGAATACGGATGCTGCTCCGGGCAGACTCGAAATGCAATGGGGACCGAAATGTATCCTGATTGACCAGTATTCGGCTTCAGACGGGGATCTGTTTCCTTATCAGTTCAGGAAGATGAAAATAGGTAAGGCTATTGGGTTAAGGACATGGGGCGGTGTCGTGGGAATCCGCGGATCCCTGCCTTTCGTCGACGGAAGCTCATTACGAAAACCTGAATTTGCCCCTTATGATACTGAAGGCAGGAACTGGATCATAGAGGGGTATGGCGTTGAACCGGATATCATGATAGATAACGACCCTGCAAAGGAGTATGCCGGAGAGGATCAGCAGTTGAATAAGGCCATTGAAGTGATGAAGGAGGAGCTCAAAAACTGGCCGGAGGAGTTACCGCCCATTCCGCCGTACCCTGATAAAACCAAATAAAAAAACCGGCCGGATTACCCGGCCGGTTTTTTTATTGTCTGATTCTTAACTACTTTCCGGTAACTGAGAAAGAAGCCGTTGAGGTAAAGGATGATCCGTCTGCAGACCTGTTTCCGACGAATGTCAGTCTCCAGGTTCCGTACTGTTTCAGATAAACATCAGGGAAAGTAACATATTCATCTTTAACCCAGAGTTGCTGATTGCCAGTGTAAACGTAGCTATTCTGCAATGGATCCTTGATAGTTACTTTTGTAAGCAGGATATCATCCGTGGTACAATAAGCAACGATCTGAATGTAGTCGCCAGCCGGAATCGCAGTTGCGATAAATGTCGGAGCTGAAGGTGTGGGTGCAGGGTCTTCGGTTTTTTTCTTACAACCTGAAGAAAGAATAAAAGCGGTGGTCAGGAACAGAACACCGATAACAAATAGCGCGTTAAATTTTTTCATGTGTTTGGGTTTTTATTTTTCGTTGAATTTCAGGCAAAAGTAAACAAAAATTATTAAAAGTCAATAGCCTTTAAATATTCAAAGTAATTTTCATGACTTAATTACAATCGATACTAATCCCGTAGCCGGGAAGATATTTATCCTGAAAATTATAGCCTCAGAAAAGAATGAAATCCGGAACGGAAAATGACCCGGGAATTACATTCACCATAAAAACCGAATAAAATATTCCTAATTTTGTTTCGTTTATGAACCAATATTACCTGACCGATGAAAAACACTGCATTTACTAAATTTCACGAAGCCCTGGGCGCAAAGATGTCACCCTTTGCCGGATACAATATGCCTATCCAGTATGAAGGTATAAATGTCGAACACGAAACCGTCCGGAAAGGGATCGGAGTCTTTGATGTATCACATATGGGGGAATTCTGGGTGAAAGGACCCAAAGCCCTGGATTTTATTCAGTGGGTTACTTCAAACGATGCCTCGAAGCTGGTAAACGGAAAGGTCCAATATTCATGTTTCCCGAATGACAGCGGGGGTATAGTCGATGACCTCCTGGTATATAAGGTCGACGATCTGACCTATTTGTTAGTTGTGAATGCAGCTAATATTGATAAAGACTGGGCGTGGTGTAATAAAAATAATAAGATGGGCGCTCAGCTATACAATGCATCAGACGAGATCGCCCAGCTTGCAGTTCAGGGACCTCTTGCACTGAAAGCAATGCAGAAGCTCACCGACACTCCTGTTTTGAATATGGAATACTATACTTTCAGGAAACTCACCTTTGCAGGCGTCAGGGATATAATATTTGCCACAACCGGGTATACAGGCTCCGGCGGATGTGAAATATATATGGCCAATGAAGATGCTCCTAAAATATGGAATGCCGTATTTGAAGCCGGGAAAGAATATGGGATAAAACCTATAGGGCTTGCGGCACGGGATACACTCCGTCTTGAAATGGGTTATTGCCTCTATGGAAATGATATCAATGATACTACATCACCGATTGAAGCCGGCCTCGGCTGGATAACCAAGTTCACCGATAATAAGGATTTTATCAATAAACAGGCATTGCTGAAACAAAAGCAGGAAGGAACAACCCGCCGGCTTGTCGGATTCGAGATGGTGGATAAAGGAATTCCCCGTCACGAATATGAGATTGTCGACGACACAGGAAATAAGATAGGAGAAGTTACTTCCGGCACCATGGGTCCATCGGTAAAGGTTCCCATAGGTATGGGATATGTACCTTCAGCATTGGCCAAAGAAGGAAGCATTGTTAAAGTTAAGATTCGGGAAAAAAGCCTCAATGCCAAAGTGGTTAAATTTCCCTTTTATAAAATGACTTAATAACCTAATGATCCATAACTTAAAATGCCAATAGTATGTCAGAGATTATAAGAAAAATCAACGCAGTGAGCTGGAACCATTTATTGATCATCCTGGTGGTTGCCGCACTGACTGCCGGCTCCGAGGGTTGCAAATCCTCAGGGAAATTGTCGAAAAAAGAGAAAAAAGCACAGATTGCAAACGCAAAACAGCAGCTGCAGTCAATCATCGACGGTACCACTACTCTAAGCCTTGATGAACAATCAAAATTAATCGGAAATATTGAATCGAAGAATTATGGCGATCCCCAGCTCAACCAAATGATTTCAGACGCAAAAAAGAAGGTGAAACAATTGATTAAGGAGAGGGATAATCAATATAATCAGAAGATGGATCAGATAAAAGCGGAATTGATGGACCTTCTTGTCAATAAAGACAATCTTTCTGCCGATGAACTTGAACAGAAACTGGATGAGATTAAAGCCGGTATGGGAAAACCTACACCCGAAATAAGCGACCTGATACAACGCGTTGAAAAAAAGATCAGGGATATGCGTTCCGGCGGAGCTTCACTGCCCGTGAAAACCCAACTGGAAAACGCATTCCAGACCATCGCAAGCTCTGCAAAGGCAGGAAATATGACCCAGGCTGATAATACGATAAAAAATACACTTCAGTATTTCAACTCACCCGATGCAACGGTTCTGATCATCATCAGCCGTGAAGGAAATATGGTCGACTATGATAAACCTACAACCATTCAGCTTTACCTTCAGTATTTAAAAGATCAGAAAATCAGCAGGAATGCTATAGACGCCATCCAGACGGATGCAAACGGAAAAATCAAATCACTTGACTTAATTAAAAAATAAATCATATGAGAACACTTTTTGCATCCATCATAACTCTCGCCATTGTTGCCTCCTCTATAACGGTCATGGCACAGGACAACCTGTCACCCCAGCGCAAACAGGCGATCGACAGCCTGGCTCTTGAGAAAGTCCGTGACCTCAGTAAGTATATTAGCATCATAGGCGATAAGAAGACCCAATGGTCAGAGGCTCAGCGTGTAATTGAAAGGGCTGTCGAACTTTTTATGGAAGGCAGTGAGATAGGCGTTTCCTCCATAAACCGTCAGGAGGTGAACTACTATAAGATCCGCCAGTACTTCGACAGGCTTATGCAACTGAACTATGACAAGGTAACCATCGATTGGTATAAAATTCAATATGTAAGCGATCTTGAACGCCAACCCGACGGAACCTACGTTGGAGTTATTACGATCTATCAACGTTTCCAGGGATTTGATAAAGAGAAAGGTCTGGTTTATGAGGATACAACTAAAAAGGATATCACCGTTTATGTAAAACGTAAGGAAACCCAGATCGGCGGCCGGTTGATTGGCTTCTGGGATGTTATGCTCGGTGATATCCGCGTAAAGGAAACCTCTAAGTAATGCGAAAGCGTTTTCTTTATCTCTGTCTTGTTTTTCCGTTACTTGGCTTTGGACAGGGTTCTGTGGGAAGTTTTTCCGGTGATGAAACCGTTTTCTATGCCCAGACAAAACAGATGAACCAGTTCTTCCTCCGGTTCAACGGGGAGGAAGATGTCACCGGGAAACGATATTACAAGGGAGATCAGGGCTATCGCGACCTTAAGATACGAAAGAAATATCTTAATATACTGTTCGATAACTCAAGCCCATTGATCTCAGACGATTCGAAATTTGTATTTATCGAAGAGGTTCTGAACAAAAAGAACCCGGTGTTCCTTGACTTCCACGGGAAAGGTTGGTATGCCGAAGTTACTACCACTTTTCTTTATAAAAGGGAGAATGTTAACATAATACTCTATTTCCGGCTTGAAAAACAGAATAACGGCTATAAATGGGTTATATCAAATGTCTATTTCAACCGCTTTGAATCATTGTTCACCCATCTGAACGATACTGCAAACCTTAAATATTTTATCCACCCGATGAGCCACGAACTCGACTTTATGAACCTGCACAAAGTATTTAAGGAACCGGAAAATATCGACTACTATCTTGAGCAGGATTATGCCCCGGATATGCTTGCTTTGTTTGCACTTGAAATGAAAAATGAGAACCTGAAGTTCGTTTCGGTAAATAATGTCAAATTCCATATTTTTCAGGTTCCGAACTGGTACTTTGAAGTCTCATTTTTTAACCGGAACAATGTGAATTCCGGATGGCTTATCTCAAATATTATCAGGGTGAATGAAACTGAAAAGAGATCTCTGATACGCCATTATACACGAGTAAACTGAAGTGTATGAGTAAGATATGTATGATCTTATTACTGGGATTTTTTATTGGAACAATCCCTTCCTGGGCACAGAAAAAAACCACATCGCAAAAAAAAACGCTGCCTAAAAAAACTTCTACCCAGTCTTCTTCCCAGTCTAAACAAAAAGGCGGAGCAATACCGGTCGATCAGATCGAGACATACCGGCAACAGGCTACTTCCCTGATAAAATTTTTCGAAAGCACCCTGAACTTTCTTGGTGATAAGCAGAATCCGGTCAAGGAAAAACAGATCGTTGTAACTGAGAGCTACCTTAAATTCTGCTGGGATCCGGAAGTCCAGGTGGAAGATGATCTTGACCAGAATCGTATTGTACCGTTGTTTAAGGATATGCCTGCATATTTAAGCGATGTTGATTTCTTTTTCAGGAGGGTCAGATTTTTATACACTGTTCAGGATGTAAGTGTTCAGACAAACGAATCGGGACAGACCTATTTCAGGGTCACTTCAAACAGGAACCTTGCCGGCGTCACTATCAATGGCGACTCAGTTAATTCGAACATGGTAAGATATATCGAGATCAACTATGACGACAGCAAGCAGCAACTGAAGATCGTTAGTGTTTATACAACAAAGCTCGATGAAAAAAGCGACCTGCGTAAATGGTGGAATAGTCTCTCAGAAGGTTGGAAGTCGATCCTTGGACTCGATCTGTTTGCCGACGATAACCTGCCCATTTCCCGGATCGAATCCTTTAACGACACAGCAGCAATTGTTTCCGGTCAGAAGGTAATGATCGACGGAAACCGTTTTTACAGGAATCTTGCCCAGATCACAAATATTACAGAGCTGAACCTTTCAGGGAATGTAAATATTGCAGACCTTGAGCCTATCTCAAAACTTACAAATCTGAAGGAAATTAACCTTTCCGGTACACCGGTCAGCGATCTCATGCCTTTGCGTAATACCAACAACCTTCAGGTCCTTGATATTTCGGGAACACCTGTCAGCAACCTTGATCCGCTCCGCTATTGTACCCATCTCAGAGAGTTACGGTTAAAGGAGACACAGGTTACCGACATTTCTATCCTTGCCACTTTTCCTGCGCTCGAAGTCCTGGATATCAGTAAGACCCCGGTTGCTTCGCTTGAACCTGTACGTGACCTGACAATGATCCGTGACCTGCGGTTAAACCAGACAAAGATATCCGATCTTGGTCCCGTTTCCAACCTGACCTCTTTGGAATATCTCAGTATTTCAGGAACACCAGTCCAAAACCTTGATCCGTTGAAAACCCTGACTGCCCTGAAACTCCTTGTGTGCGACAATACACGGATAAGCAGCCTTTCTGCCCTGGATAAGATCACCGGCCTTCAGAAAGTTTACTGTGATAATACAATGATCGACCAGGGTAAAGCAACAACATTCCTTCAGAAACATCCCTCCACAACCCTGGTTTATGAGTCGGGGGAACTCACCAGGTGGTGGTCTGTGCTACCGGCTGAATGGAAAAAGGTCTTCTACATGTATAGTACTCTTGATAATCCGCCGACAAAAGAACAACTTCATCAGCTTATACTTGTCGACAGTATCAATATCAATGGAAGGACCACCATCAATACTCTTGCACCTTTGAGCCAGTTGAGGTTACTTAGGAATCTGCAATGTTCAAGTACTTCCGTCGATAGTTTTGATCCGTTAAAAATCCTTTCCGACATTACGGAGATCAATGCTTCAAACACAAAGGTTGCTGATCTGCAACCAATAGCCGGATTGAAGAAACTGGAAATTCTTAATATTGATAATACCCCCGTTTCACAGTTGGATCCGGTCGCGTCGCTGAAAAGCCTAAACTTCATCTTCGCTGATAATACTGATGTCGGTCTGGATGAAGCCAACCGGTTTATTGACCTGAATCCCGGATGTGTCCTGATATTTCAGACATATGAAAATTCAGTCTGGTGGAATACGCTGGACCAGCCGTGGAAGGATATCTTTCTCAGGCAATTTGACCTGAAAGGAATTCCGGATAAGATCCAGTTCCAGAAAATTGCAAATCTGGAAAGCCTTACAATAACCGAAATTACCCAGATCAGTGATCTGACACCGGTACAGCATCTTTCCAGGCTTACAGAATTACAATTTTCAGGCACAGCCGTCAATAAGCTTGATCCGTTATCAAAAATGGTTAAACTCCAGGCTCTCCGGTGTCAGAAAAGCCCGGTTGTTGACCTTACCCCCGTTAACGGGCTGCCTAAATTAAAGGAACTTGATTTTTCAAATACCCAGGTCGAAAACCTTGAACCAATACAGAATATGATCCAGCTGGAAATTCTCAAATTCAGCGGTACTCCTGTGAAAAACCTGAAATATATCCAGAAGCTGGTCTACCTGAAAACACTTGAATTCTATAATACAAGGATCAGCAATCTGGATGTGCTTGATAGCATGCGGAATCTGGAATCACTGAAGATTTTCAATACCAAAGTTTCTGCAAAGAAAGTGGATAAATTTAAACTAACCCATCCTAAGTGTGAAGTCGTTTACTATTGATTTCTATGCAGTTATCACAAAATAATCCTAATACTGTCGAGGTCTGCTTTTCACCCGGACTTTTCCGGTATATCCTTACCAGGGAAAATTTTATTGTTGTGCTTGCGGATATTCTTCGTGCCACAACGTCGATCTGTACTGCCTTTGAGAATGGAGTTACCAAAATCATCCCTGTCGCCACCCTTGAGGAAGCGAAAAGGCTGAAAGAGGAGGGATACCTTGTTGCATCGGAGCAGGATGGGAAAAAGCTGGATTTTGCCGACTTCGGGAACTCTGCATTTAATTTTACAGGTGAAGCCGTCTCCGGGAAGACCCTTGCTTATTGTACCACAAATGGAACACGTGCACTGGAAATTGCCAGGAACGTTGAAAGGATTGCGATCGGATCATTTATCAACCTCCATGCATTGACAGGATGGATTTCCCTGCAGAACAGGAATGTGGTCATCCTCTGTTCGGGATGGAAAAATAAATTTTGTCTCGAAGACGCCGTCTTTGCCGGCGCTCTCTCGGCAACCCTGCTGGAAAATCATGCCTTCATTACTTGTTGTGATTCTGTACAGGCTTCAATGGATCTTTGGAATCTTGCAAAGACCGATCTTTTTGGATATCTGGGGAAGGCGGCCCACCGGGAAAGACTCCGGAAGCTTGGACTGGATGACGTCATTCCGTACTCTCTTAAGCTGGACCAGACAATAGTGGTGCCTGTATACAATGGAAAGGAGATCATTGACGAGGGACGAAAGAAGGATAATAACATTTGACCAATGACCAGTTACTTATTACCAGATTCATGAGAACCTATCAATTCTTAATTATTATGAGCATCTCGGCTGTCCTTTTGTCGTGCGGCCAACGGCAAAAGGAAGATCAGGAAAAGAAAAGCGACTTCAAATTTATGACTGAACAATTCAGTGATGCCAGAATTTTAAGGTATCAGGTACCCGGATTTGAAGATTTGTCGCTAAATCAAAAAAAACTGATTTATTATCTAAGCCAGGCTGCAATCAGCGGAAGGGATATCACCTATCATCAGAATTACCAATATAACCTGTTGGTGCGCAAAACGCTTGAAGCTATCTACCTGAATTATGAAGGCGATAAAAACAGTGACAATTATAAGAATTTCGTAATATACCTGAAAAAGGTCTGGTTCTCAAACGGGATTCATCATCACTATTCGACCGACAAATTCCTTCCGGAATTTCCGGAAGAATACCTTACTACCCTTGTTAAAGGTATTAAACCGGAATACCTGCCCCTTGATAAGGATCAAACAGTTGATCAGTTCATTGCCGAGCTTACCTCAATCCTCTTCAATCCCTCTGTTGCTCCTAAACGGGTTTGCCTCGATGCAGGAAAAGATCTGGTAAAGAATTCTGCTGCAAATTTTTATTCCGGTGTTAATCAGAAAGAGGTTGAAGAGTATTATTCAGGGATAAAAGAGTTTGACGCAAAAAATAAAAAAGATACCCGGATTTCTTATGGCCTTAACAGCAAGGTGGTGAAAGAAGATGGCAGGATCAGGGAAATGCCCTGGATGATAGGCGGAATGTACTCGCCTGCTATCAGTAAGATAGT
>Ga0172374_1002281_pt1 | contig 12285 bp, 14 predicted proteins | sample LakKiv3m_FD_114536 | JGI IMG/M metagenome (GOLD analysis project Ga0172374, IMG submission 114536) | Freshwater microbial communities from Kabuno Bay, South-Kivu, Congo - kab_092012_10.3m | ecosystem: Environmental > Aquatic > Freshwater > Lake | place: Democratic Republic of the Congo... | reverse complement strand
TACGGAGTCGAGAGCGCAAACAGCGGCATGCAGAGCGGGAAGGGGCACGTCAGACAGGACAGTGCATGCAACATGGTTGAGTCCCAAGAGACGCCCGCAGTTCTGAGGGAGAAATTCGCATCGACGCCTGTTTTCCGTGCCGATCATGAGCCTGATAGTCTGGTTTTCCCCTATTCAGGCACGATTTATGACCCTGATTTCCTGAGAAACAGGCGTGTGGTGGGATTTGCCGGTATCGCCCACCCTCAATATTTCAAGAAGACCTTGAGTGAATTGGGCGCGGATGTGGTGCAGTTCAGGCGGTTCAGAGACCACTATCTGTTCAAGGAAAAAGATGTGGAAGAATTGATCTATGTAAAGAAGGCCATGGGCGCACACTGTCTCGTGACAACGGAAAAGGACTGGATGCGGATTGACCCTGTAGCGTCCAGATATGGAGACCTGGCCTATCTGACGATTCGATTCCGTCTCCTGCCGGGCGAAGACGGAGTTTTCAGGATGATTCGAGATGGCTTTGAGAAGTAGTGACGTTGTCTCAACATGGATTTATGGGGCCATGTATGGGGGTGTCAAGCTCCTGTCGTTGATTCCCATCCGTATCGGCCAATCCATCGGACGGATCCTGGGAAAGGCCCTGGCAGGGGTGCTTAAAAGACGGGTCACCTCCTCCCTGAATAATCTTCGCTTCATCTTCGGACACACCATGTCCGAGTCCGAGTTGATTGCGCTCAACGGCAGGATCATCGCGCATTTTACCCAGATGCTTTTCGAGGCCCCCCATATCCTCAGGCTGACCCGGCGGAATCTGGACCGGTATGTGGTGTTCGAGAATGAGGAGGCACTGACCAGGGCCCTTAAAAAGGGCAAGGGCGTTTTCGTGCTGACGGCCCACTTTGGAAACTGGGAATTCATGTCCGCTGCCACGACCCTGCGCCTTCATGCCAAAAACGCCGTCGTGGTGAGGCCCGCTGATTTTGAGCCGGCCGACAGGCTTCTGACGACCCTCCGTTCAAGGTTTGGGACCGAGATCATACCGAAGCGCCGGGCCATGAAGAAGCTGTTGTCGGCAGAGAGGGAAAACAAGGTGATCGGCATCTTGCTGGATCAGAATGTGGATTGGTATGAAGGGGTCTTTGTCCCATTTCTCGGGAAGCCGGCCTGTACCAACAAGGGACTTGCCCTGGTGGCCTTGAGGACTGGGTCGCCCGTGATTCCCATATTCTCGGTGAGGCAGCCGAATGGGCGGTACCGCATCATCTTTGAAGACGAGGTGATTTTGAAGCGGACTGGAGACAAGATTAGAGACATTGAGGAAAATACGGCCCTGTTTACCCGGATTATTGAAAAATATGTCCGAAGATATCCGGATCACTGGTTCTGGTTTCACAAACGGTGGAAGACCAGGCCGTACTGCGAACTGGATGCTTGATGGTGGATACTGGTTCTTATAAGTTTGAAGTTACGAGTTTGGAGTGCCTAAAGTCAAAAAAAGGGGAGATTCCGATTCTAACTTTTAACTCCGCACTCCACACTCAGGACTTCGTTCCTGGATACCGGATGCTGGATATTTCCATGTGCCTAACGCCTTGGGCCTAAAGCCTTGTGCCTTGCGCCTGGAATCTTTTCCCCAATGAACCCAACAAACGAACCCAATAAACCCAATGAACCCAACGAACCCAATAAACCCAACGAACCCAATAAACCCAACGAACCCAGCAGACCCGACCTCCCCATGTCCCGTTCCCAGGGTATTGGGAGGCAGAAGAATTGATCCATCGAAGATCAAACGGGTCCTCGTCCGTGGCACAAACTGGGTGGGGGACGCCGTCATGACCCTTCCTGCCCTGGATGCTGTCAGGGAGACCTTCCCTTTGAGTTTTATTGCCGTCCTGGCAAAGCCCTGGGTGGCGCCCATATATGAATCCCACCCGGCAGTGGACCGGGTCTTGATATTCCAGAAGGGAGAGAGGACGTTCAGTGGTGTGAATGAATGGATACGGTGCATCCGTCTGATCCACAGGACCCGGTTTGACCTGGCCATCCTCTTTCAGAATGCCTTTGAAGCGGCCCTTCTGGCCCGTCTGGGGGGCGTAAGTCTCAGTCTCGGTTACAACACGGATGGGAGAGGCTTTCTGTTGACTCATCGGGTCTTTCGGGACAGGGAGGTCCTCAAGGTCCACCAGACCGACTATTATCTCTCCATATTGAGGGGAATGGGGTGGGGGGCAGAGAACAGGGTCCCGAGTCTCTATGTTTCGGCGGCTGACAGGGATGCGGCAGAAACGATGCTCTTGCAGCAGGGCATCCATGAAGGAGATCTTCTTTTGGGACTGGGCCCCGGCGCTATCTTCGGCGGCGCCAAACGGTGGCCCGCCGAACGATTCGCCGAGATTGGCGACATGGGTGCAGAACGGTGGGGCGCCAGGGTCCTCATATTCGGGAGCGCCAGGGAAGCGGGTATCTGCGGACGTGTTCGCGGGGCCATGAAAAGCCCGGTCCTGGACCTCAGCGGCCACACCTCCCTGGGCGTGGCCATGGGCCTTGTTGAGCGCTGCTCCTTTTTTGTAACCAATGACTCGGGGCTTATGCATATCGCTGCAGCTCTGAAGGTGCCGACTGTGGCCATATTCGGGCCTACCGATCCGGTGGCGACAGGCCCCCGGGGCCCCCACACAAGGATTGTCAGACACGATACCTCGTGCGCCCCCTGCCTGAAACCGGAATGCGTTGAGGATCACGCCTGTATGCTGGGCATCCGGGCAAGGGAGGTTTGGGAGACAATGGAAGCGCTACGGGAGGAAATCTGTTGAAGAGGCCTGCTGTTTTCATGGATCGGGATGGCACGGTCAACGAGCAGATGGGATACATTAATGATATCCGACGGTTTGTCCTTCTGCCGGGGAGCGCGAAGGCCATCAGGCTGTTGAATCAGCATGGATTTCTGGCCATCATCGTCTCGAATCAGTCGGGGGTAGCCCGCGGATATTTCCCCATCGACCTGGTCTATGAGGTGCACGATCATTTGAAGATGCTCCTGAAACGGGAAGGGGCGTTTCTTGACGGGATCTTTTTCTGTCCTCATTACTTAGGGGGCAAGGTCCCTGAATACAGCAGGTCGTGTGACTGCAGAAAGCCGAGAAGCGGTCTGATAGACCAGGCATGTCGGGAGTTTTCCATCAACATGGCACACTCCTACATGATCGGCGATCGCTCCACTGATATGGAACTGGCCTTCAGGTCAGGCCTGAAGGGGATACTCATCAAGACCGGATATGGCCTCGGGGACCTGAAATACATCGTCCCCAGCTCCCCCTATCAGCCCTTTCATGTGGCCGAAGACCTGCTCGATGCGGTCGAGTGGATTGTTGGGAGAAGTCAAGGCCCCAAGGTCAAAGACAACAGGTAACATCCTCATTCCGATTTCAGGGATTTTGGCTTTTGTAACTTTAGGCAATTTAATCATCCCGCCTTGCGGGACTCACTTTAGGCACTTCTTAATTGAATATTCTTATTGTAAAGCTGAGCGCCATCGGCGATGTGGTGCATGCGCTGCCCTTCTTAGAGGCGCTCCGGAAAAAGTTTCCCGGGGCGCGGATCGACTGGGTCGTGGAGGAGGACTCTTCTCAGATCCTTTTCGGCCACCCTGCGCTAAACCGGGTCATCGTCTCCCGGAGGAAATCGTGGCAGATAAGGCTGACTAAAACCACAAGGCCGGTCTCCGTGATCAGGGATATCTGCCATTTTCTGAATGAATTGAGATCATCTCATTATGATCTGGTGATCGACCTGCAGGGATTACTGAAGAGCGGCGTCTGGGTGGGGCTTTCAAAGGGAAGGAGAAAGATCGGGATAAGCGGATCCCGGGAAGGGGCAGGATGTTTTCTCAGTGAGCGGCCGATCCCGGTGAATTATGGTCAACACGCTATCGACCGATATCTGAGGGTGGCCGAATACATCGGCTGTGATGGGGCGGGAAGAGGGGGGCGTATCCCGTACGATGAATCTGACAGAGAGTCCGTTGATGAGGTCCTGGACCGCCACGGAATTCAACATGGACCACTGGTTGCCATCAACCCGATGGCCAAATGGCCGACCAAACTTTGGGAGGCTGAACGGTTTGCTGTCCTGGCGAGACGGATCAGGGATGAGCTGGGGTGTGAGGTTGTCTTTACAGGGAGCAACAGCGACAGACCTGTCATTCGTCGCATGATGGGAAGGATGCCAAGCCCCCCCCTGAATCTGGCGGGCCAAACGAGCCTGAAGGAACTGGCCTATCTCTACACCCGGTGTAAACTTCTCGTTACCACGGACACCGGCCCTATGCACATGGCGGCCGCCATGGGATGCAGGGTGGTGGCCCTGTTCGGCCCGACTGCACCGTGGCGCACCGGACCCTATGGGAAGGGGCACAAGGTCATCAGGTCCGGCATCGGTTGCAGCCCCTGTTTCAAAAAGCGGTGTGACCACATGACGTGCATGAAGGAGATAGGGGTGGACCAGGTATTTGAGGCGGTTGAAAAGGCGCTGAGGAATTCAGGGATTTGGGAATTCAGGGATTGAGGGATTGAGGAATTTTCTGGGTTGCGAAAGGAGAAAGATATGACCATCAGCAAAGAACTGCTGGATATTCTGGCATGCCCCAAATGCAAGGGGGACATTTATATGACGGAAGCCGGGGACGGTCTCATCTGCGATCACTGCGGATTGCTGTATGAGATCAAGGACGATATCCCGATCATGCTGATCGACGAGGCCAAACCCATTGGCACAATAAAAGGATAGACGATGGGGCCTAAGGGACTGACGCCCGCATGAAGAGAGTGCATCCGTATCCCGATGGCGATGAAGGCGGCATGACCTATTTTGAGTCATTGATTCACGAGGCCGTAAGGCGCAGGCGGGCGGCGTTAAGCGTATCTGAGGTTGTCAGGGCGGTGGGTTCGCTTTATGAAGACGTCTGCATAGGGGGTGAGGTCGAAGAGGCGCTTCAAGATCCATTTTTCCCTCTTACTCTCTATGCGAGACACCATCTGCCTTTTCGGGACTGGGGCAGGTCCGGTGTAGGGAAGGCGGGACAAGACCTGGCACTTCTCAGCCGGATGTTCCTGAGGATCCGCAAAGACATCGACCGGCGCTTCGGGAACCGTGAAGCGACCTGCTTGGACTTGAACGGCGATGCCAACCAGGAGGTCGCCCTGGGACAGTGGTGCAGCCTCTGCGGCGAGTGCTGTCAACTCCCTGGAACCATCCCGGACCCCCCTGAACCGGTGAGATATCCCGGCTACTGGTATGCATATATTGCAGGGGACAGCCCCCTCATTCAGAGGTTCTGCCCCTTCCTCTTCGAACTCGCTCCCCAGGGTCTCTTTTTCTGTGCGATTCACAACGTAAAGCCCCTGACATGCCTCGCCTACGGAAGAGAGGATTGCGAGGAGAAGCACCCCGGAATGTCATTGGCAGTGTGATGCTGGATACCTAACGCTGGTCGAAGCGAAGCGTAGATCCCCCTGAAAGCGGGACTGGATGATGGATGATGGGGTTTATTGGGTTAATTGGGTTGGTTAAGATTGAAAGCGAGGTTGCGGACTGGTGGTCGCATCCCTCGCACCTCGTATAAAGGAGTGTATCATGAAGATTAATAAGATCGATCATATTTGTATTGCCGTCAGGGATCTGGATGCGGCCAGGAAGGTATGGGAACCCCTGCTGGGAAAGTCAGGGCCGGATGACGCCTATATCGATGAGCGGGAGAAGATCAATGTAGCCCGTTACTTGATCGGCGAGGTCGGGTTCGAACTGATGGAATCCACGACCCCGGACGGAGATGTGGCCAGATACATCGAGAAAAATGGCGAGGGCGTAATGGTCATCAGCCTGAATGTCGACAACACTCGCGAGGCGGTAGATGAACTCATGGCAAAGGACTATCCCTTTATCCCGGATTCAAGGGGCGAGGTGGCCAGGCCGTTCAGGGACTGTGAGTTCGCTTTTATTCATCCGAGGAAGCTGAACGGGGTCCTGACGGAGCTGATCAATGACAAGGTGAATGAAACGACATAGTCACTCAAGAGTCCAATATTTTTTCGTCATGCCGGACGTGATGTTGTCCTTACGTCCACGACATTGCCGTATAGATCGTAAGTGAGAATCTGAAACTGGGGATTCGAAACTTGTCCGGGGGGCTTTCACCTATTTCTCCAGCGCAAAGTTTCGGGTTCCGGTTTTTACATGGAGGAGATACCTGTCGACAAACGCCTTTATGGCGGCGGGGTATTCGGGAGTGAGGCTGCTGGAGCTGTGGTCGGCGCCCTTGGCCACAAAGAGCACGGCCCGTCCGGCCGGGAAGCTGTCCCTGAGTCTCCAGGCATGGTGAAGGGGAAAATTCCGATCGTTTTCCCCATGGATTATCAACACAGGGATGTCCAATTGGGGGGCCAGCCGGGCCGGGCTCACCTTGTCCATCCTGAATCTGTAGAAAATATCCATCCATAGGACGATCATGGGTCCAAACAGGATGCCGAACATCAGGTTGTAGTTCCGGTAGAGACTGCGCAGTGCCTCTTTGGTGCGGGCGTAGCACCCCTCTAAAAAGAGAAGCCTTACTGTTCCTTGTTTGCGGCTGGCGGCAATGATCGCGCCTGCGGCCCCGGCCGAATGTCCGTACAATAGCACCGGTTCGCCCACCCAGTTTAATACCGCCTCGATGTCTTCGGCGAACTTGACCGCATTCATGAAGGCGTGACGGCTGGAACGTCCGTGATCCCGTGCGCTGTGGATAATGGTCGTAAAGCCCATCTCTCCGAAGAGTCTGGCCCTCGGGACCATGCGATCCCGGTTGCGGCTCCACCCGTGCGCGAGGAGCGCGATACCTCGTGACGGCCCTTTCGGCTCGATCCGCCAGACCTCCAACTGACCTCCGTCCGCCGCAGGAATCCGCGTATCCGTGACACGGCCCCAGTCAGGCGAGTCCTGGACCGGTTGTCGAGGGAGCTGAAGAACCACATAGGTCAGAAGCAGGGTCGCAGCTAGGTAGACCGCTGTGATAATGAGAATAAAAAGCCACATGATGCGTATTCAGAAGAGAAGCTGAGTGGTCCAAGGATAAAAAAAGAGGTTAAGCTATATTAGCTAACCTCTTGAAATTATTGGTGGCGTCCCCAACCGGATTCGAACCGGTGTTGCCGGCGTGAAAGGCCGGTGTCCTGGACCTGGCTAGACGATGGGGACGCATGGCTTTCGCCTTGCTGTGAAATGGTCGCCGCCGAGGCGCGTGCCTCAGATAGGGCCCAACTGCTTTGATGTCGCTTGTTCGCGCGAGTCCCCAAAAAGGCATCTTTGACATCTGCAATAACAATATAGCTTATAACCAGGACCTTTCCATTTGTCAAAGGTTTTTTTGGGTTTTGGTTCCTTGACAATTAGTTGAACGCTGGTGAAAGAGGAAAACCAGGTTTGCGAAGGGGGTGCAAGTATGGTAGGATATGGCTTAAAATAGATGCTCTCCTTTGATGGACAAAGATGACAGGAACAAAGCAAATCCCAGGCAATCAGTGGCCTGACCCAACCGGCATATCCCTTCGCGGGCTCTATGTGATCAGCGTGCTGGCCATGGGCAAGCCGTCGTTTGACCACGGGATCAGCATCCATTCAGGGAGGGTCCTGGCAGGGAACTCGGGCAGCGAAGAACAATCGGCCTATGCCCTTATCGGCAGTACGGTCAATGTGGCCTCGCGAATTCAGGGTCTGACACGGGAGTTAGGGTGCGACATTCTGGTGAGCCAGGAGACGGTTGAACGGCTGAGGGGGAGTTTCCCCTTGGTGATGGAATCTGCCCGCTTTGTCAAAGGGTACTCCAGGCCGATCGTTGTCTATCGCCTCCAAGATGGGGGTGAACTTGAAGGACATTCACATGAAAGCAACGCCGGTGGTTTTTAGGTCAGAGGACGGCAACATTGAGGGTCTGATGGTTGAAGGGCAGGCCACGAAGGGAGTCGTCGTGACCCATCCCCATCCCCTCTATGGCGGGTCTATGGAGAACAACGTGGTTGAAGCCGTGGTCCGGGCCTACGGGGAAAAAGGATATACGACGCTGCGGTTCAATTTCAGAGGCGTGGGGAGGAGCGAAGGAAGATACGATAACGGCAGAGGAGAGCAGGAGGATGTCAGGGCCGCAGTGGCGCACTTGACTCAATTGGGAATGACGTCCATCGATCTGACAGGGTATTCCTTCGGGGCCTGGGTCAATGCGAAGTGTATTGACAGTCTGACGGATGTTGGGAGGATGGTTATGGTCTCTCCCCCTGTGAACTTCCTTGATTTCTCATTTCTCAAGTCCTGCCCGAAGATTCGGCTGGTGATCGCCGGGTCGGAAGACGAGATTGCCCCGCCTGCAATGATCGAAAAGATACTCCTCGTCTGGAATCCGGAGTCGGAATTGAAGGCGATAAATGGCGCCGATCATTTCTACTGGGGTAAGACCGGTGAGATTGAGGCGATCATCGGCGACCTGATTGAACTGGAAGGGTAGGGGGGCGGGGTGGACAAGTGAACGTCGAACATCGAACATTCAACATCGAACCTAAATGAGAGAAATGGGCACTTGGAGAGATGAATGGATAGAATCGCCCTGCTGAAGAACCCGATTCAGGAATATCGTTGGGGGTCCAGGACCGCCATTCCATCGCTGCTGGGTCTGCCATCACCGTCCGAGAGGCCGGCTGCTGAACTCTGGCTGGGGGCACATCCCAAGGCGCCTTCACGGGTGAGAGTGGACGGCATGTGGCAGTCGCTTGACAAGGTGATTGAAAGGGATCCGGATTCGGTTTTAGGCAAAGGGATTGCCGAGAGATTCTCCCGTACGCTCCCATTCCTGTTCAAGATTCTTGCGGCCGATTGTCCGCTCTCCATTCAGGTTCACCCCAGCCTCGAACAGGCCCGGCCGGGATTTGCCAGGGAGAACCGTCTCGGTATTGCCTTGGACGCTGCCGAGCGCAATTACAGGGATCCGAATCACAAGCCCGAGATCCTGTGCGCGATCACCCGGTTTGAGGCCCTCAAGGGATTTCGACCGCCTCAAGATGTATTGAAACTATTGGGCAGGGTTTGTGATGAGGCTCTTTCCCATGAACTGGCGCTGTTGAGAAAAGCCCCTGACGGCCTCGGTCTGAGACAGCTTTTGACCTCGCTCCTCTCTATGGATTCGTTCCGAAAAAGGTGTGTCATTGAGCGGGCGGTTGAGGGAGCAAGTCAGTGTGCGGATATGGACCGGGCATTCTGGTGGGTTATGGAACTCAAGGGCAGCTATCCTGAAGACATCGGTGTCTTATCTCCCCTTATCTTTAATTTGGTGGCCCTGGAACCGGGGGAGGCCATTTTTATCCCGGCAGGTGAACTTCATACCTATCTGAAAGGTATGGGAATGGAACTGATGGCCAATTCCGACAACGTGTTGCGAGGGGGACTCACCCCGAAACATGTGGATGTGCCGGAACTGCTCATGATCATGGATTTCAGATTCATGCATCCTCAAAAACTCCGGCCGGAACCCGGACGACAACCCGCCGAGAGGATCTATGATACGCCCGCAGCGGAGTTTCAATTATCCGCGATTAACGTTTCTGAGGGCATTTCTTTCCTGAGCGAAAGGGATCGAAGCGTCGATATCCTGATTTGTATGGAAGGAAGCGCCCGCATCCAAGGCCTGCAAAACAGCGATTCCGAGAGCGTAGAGAAAGGCATGTCCGTGCTGATTCCTGCAGCCGTCGGTCCCTATCAGATCGTGGGGGAGGCAACCCTATACAGGGCCACAGTCGGCAGGCATACCTGAAAACGGTCAATACCCCCTTTCAAAATCAACCACGTATTGAAGCGATCTTTCGGCCACGAACCGGCGATAGTTCTCGGCGAAGATCTCCACGACGCGATCCGGAAAACTGACTGCTGCATGGTGCGGCGTGATCAAGAGGTTGGGCGCTTCCCACAGAGGGCTCTCTTTGGGGAGAGGCTCCGTTTCAAACACATCCATCACTGCCCCTCGGATCTGCTTTCCCCTCAGAGCACGGATCAACGCGCCCTCTGAAACGACGGCGCCCCGGCCCACGTTGATGAGGACCGCGGACGGGTTCATGAGCCGAAATGCATGATCATCAAAGAGATGCCGGGTTTCAGGCGTTTCCGGGAGGGCGACCACCATGTACTCGGGCCGCGCCAGAAATTCCTCAAACCTCTTCCGGGTGAAGATGCGGTCGACCCCGGGCACGTCCTTCTCAGACCGTTTGAATCCCCAGACCTCCATCTCAAAATGCCTTGCCGTCAGGGCAATATGGCCGCCGATGGAACCGAGGCCGCAGATGCCGATGAGAATCCCTGCCAGCGGCCGGTAGGGTGTCCCCTGCCACTGCCGCTTTTGCTGGTTTTCACGGGTCTGGAACAGGTGCCGCTCCAGGGCCAGGATATAGGCAAACACATACTCGCTCATGAGGAGGCCGAATATCCCTCGAACATTCGTAAGGATGTAATCCTTTCGAAGGGAACGGTCCATCAGGGGCTCGACTCCCGCATAGGTGGATTGTACCCATTTCAGATTTTCAGTCGATTCCAGCACCGGAGCTATGCGCCCCGGCTCCCCGAGGATGATCTCGCAGTCCGTCACATGCGCTCGCGCCTCTTCTGCCGTATGGCATGCGACAATATCGAGATCGTCGAACTCAAGTCCCCGGATCAGCCTCGTGTAGGTCCCCGGCGCTTCGGTCAAGATCAGCAGTCTGTTTATGTGTTTCATTTTTTTTTGGTTACAGACGACCCTTTTCACCGTCACGCCGTGCAAGGTAAAGAAATGCATATTCTCATGCCCGTCCCTCTCTCCCACACGAGAGAGGAGGATATTTCCAGGCAGATGTTGACCAAACCAGAGGCCTTTGACAACCCTGTCGGATTTTTCCGAAGGTCTTCGCTTGATTAAATTGCCTTGCTTGACATTTATGTCAATTCCCTCCATTAAGTCAAGCGCGAAGAAGAATCAAATGTTCAGGAACCACCAGGCTTGAATCAGCGTGAGTTGTCCCGGGGTGCCGACCTGGAAGAGGGATACACGAGCCGGATTGTCCGCAGGTTCGTAGAGAACGGGCTGGTGGGGAGGGATGAGAAAGGCCTTTTGAGTCCCAAAGATCCTGACCACTTGCTCGATGCATGGCGCGATGCCTATGACTTCATGAAACATCACATCATCAAAGGACACGTGGCTGCCCGATCCGGCGACGAACTGCTTCGTCGGGTCACCGAAATTCTTGGTCAAGAGCATGTCGATTATGCTGCCACGGGCTTAGGTGCTGCCTGGCTCTACACGCATTTCGCCAATTTCCGGATGGCGACCTTCTATCTATACCATCTCCCGGCGGACAAGTTGTCCCATAAGCTCGGTTTTCGTGAAGACGATCGGGGTGCCAATACCTGGTTGGTCATCCCAAATGACGAGGGGGTCTTTCACGGTTCAGAGGTGCGGGAGGGAATTCGTTGCGTCCATCCTGTACAGGTCTACCTGGATCTGAAGGCCCATCCGGAAAGATCTGCTGAAGCGACCTCGAGACTGCATCAGGAATACCTGAAATGGAGAGAAGATGCCTGAAAAACCTGCATTCGCCTTTCAATACTCCAGGGAGCAGGGAGCGCTTGTGAGGCGGACCTGTCTCTACGTGGCGACAAAACTCGGGGACCTCCTGGATGAACTCGTCGTGGGAGGTCTCGAAAGACCTCGTGGTGAGCCTGCCGGTCACGGCTACCTGGCTCCCCTTGTGAAGATAGGCGCTCACGGTCTCGGCCAGTCCGTTCCAGCAGATCACCGAAAACCAGTAGACCCGCTCGTTCTCGCCGTACCGGTCGTTGACGGCGACCGACATCTTGGCCACCGCCTTTTGGCTCGTGGTCGTGTACCGAAGGTCCACATCCGCACCCAGCCGTCCGATGATGTTCACCTGGTTCATGCTCGTTTCTCCTTTCGACGGGTGGCCCGATTGGCGTGGAATACGCAATCATCTTGACATTCTGGCTATTTTTCAAATATGGTGCATGCCTTATTGAGCCAAAATCAGAGAGATTGAAAATCCTCCGCCCCAATATATTGTGGGTGCAAAGGCAGTGAGTGTATGTTAACACTCTCAACATAAGTAATACTACAGCGAAACATTGATATTTAACTGTGTGGCCAATTTTAGTCGCTTTTTGCGGTGCGATTTATAGGCGACAAGATTTCGATTGATGTGGTATTCAACAATTTCCATTGTTCCCTCC
>Ga0172374_1002273_pt1 | contig 12323 bp, 10 predicted proteins | sample LakKiv3m_FD_114536 | JGI IMG/M metagenome (GOLD analysis project Ga0172374, IMG submission 114536) | Freshwater microbial communities from Kabuno Bay, South-Kivu, Congo - kab_092012_10.3m | ecosystem: Environmental > Aquatic > Freshwater > Lake | place: Democratic Republic of the Congo... | reverse complement strand
TGTAAGTGAAGACAACGATAAACCAACAAGTCTTAAAGTGAGTACGAATAAGAACAAAAAGAAGCTATACGATGTGGGTGAAAAACTCCTTGAATTCAAAACATTAAACCCCAAGCTATACCTTGACGTTAAAGACAATACAACAAAGGTTAAATACATTATGGTATCTCAAAACAAGAGCTTTAAGAAAGCTACCTGGAGACTATATGACGGCAACATTAAACTAAAGTTTAAGAAAGATGGTAAGAAGAATCTATACATTAAACTCAAAGATGAAGCCGGAAACGTGTCTGATGTGTATAAACAGCAGTTGAGGATAGAAGTAGTTGCCACAAAATAGCAAGTAAAGAGTGTCTATTCTTAATAGATATAGCTCTCTTTTCCAAAACCAAGCTTTAAGATAAATTGAAAAGTGGGCCTGCCTCTGGTGAAATAACTGGGCTCAACATTCCGGTCTAGCGGGTTCGATTCCCGTCGGGTCCACCACAGAGAGCTGTATTGACACATATTAATGTACGTTGTATTATCTGTGTGTTGAGTCCAAAAGTTAACGTCACTGTTGACGCTTGACCGGAAACAAAAAGTCCTCTCTTGAGGGCTTTTTTGTTAGCATAAACACACAAGGAATGCATTACGAGCGAATGTAAATTTCCTTACAAACAGCAGATTAAAATAACCGTCACAAACCCTTGAATTTCCCTATACTGCCTGCTAAACTAAATACGCTATGGCTGAAAAAGTAACTGATATTACACCGGCTCCTGTAGAACCAACACATATAATCGAAAAAGATATTGCAGAAGAAATGCAATCGGCGTATTTGGACTATGCGATGAGTGTTATCGTATCCCGCGCGCTTCCTGATGTCCGTGATGGTCTAAAACCGGTGCATCGAAGAATCATTTACGCACTGCAGGATCAGAACATGACTTTTGCCGGAAAGTTTCACAAATGCGCAGCTGTTGTTGGAGAAGTCTTAAAGAAATACCACCCACATGGAGATGTTGCGGTTTACGACTCGCTTGTTCGTATGGGACAGGATTTCTCGTTACGGTATCCGCTTATTGTGCCTCAAGGAAATTTTGGTAGCATAGACGGCGACCCTCCGGCAGCTATGAGGTACACGGAATGTAAGATGAGCAAAATTTCTGAGGAGTTGTACCGTGATATCGATAAAGAAACTGTAGATTTTGAACTAAACGACCTTCAAAACATGGAACCGATTTTTTTGCCTTCTTTACTGCCAAATCTATTACTAAACGGGTCGTCCGGAATTGCAGTAGGCATGGCAACAAACATACCCCCGCATAACTTGGGCGAGGTTGTAGATGCGATAAGCGTTTTAATTGACAAAGCAAGCGATATCGGCAAAGCTCCTGCAAAAGATAGTGAGAAACAGATTATGCAGGCAGGTTTTTCGTCTTCGGCAACCGTAGAAGATCTTGTTCACCACATCAAGGGTCCGGATTTTCCAACATACGGCATAATTTACGATCAAAAAGAATTAATGCAGATGTACGCAACAGGGAAGGGTAGGGTAGTGACAAGAGCAAAAATGGAGGTAGAGGAGGGCAAAGGTGAAAAAACCAAACTTATCGTAACGGAAATACCTTATCAAGTTAACAAAGCTACCCTGATAGCTAAAATAGCTGATCTTATAAAAGATAAAAAAATTGAGGGAATTTCCGACTTACGGGACGAGTCAAACAAGGACGGTCTTAGAATTTCTATTGAGTTAAAAAGGGACGCGGTAGTAAAGAAGATACAAAACCAACTATACAAGTTTACACAACTACAGGATACATTTAACGCCAATATGGTGGCGCTGATAGATAACGAACCCAAGCTTTTTACACTCAAGATGATTTTGGAAGAGTTTGTAAAGCACCGACAGGTTATAATCATAAGACGAACTATTTATTTACTCAGAAAGGCTCGAGAAAGAGAACATATATTGCAGGGCCTTGTAATAGCGCTGAATAACCTTGATGCTGTTATCAAACTTATCCGCGAAAGTAAAGATGCGGATACAGCAAAACAGGGACTTATGTCTAAGTTCAAACTTAGCGAACTACAGGCTCAGGCAATTCTTGATATGCAGTTACGCAGGCTCGCCGCACTTGAAAGATTGAAGATAGAAGAAGAACTAAAACAACTTATCGAGACAATAAAAGATTATGAAAACTTATTGGCATCGCCAAAAAGAGTAGTTGAAACTATTAAAAACGAGCTGATCGAATTAAAAACCAAGTACTCCGACGAAAGGCGTACCAAGGTAGTAAAAGGCAAAGTAGGGGAATTAAGCGACGAAGACATCATAATAGAAGAACCCTGCGTTGTTACAATTTCCGATAACGGCTACATAAAACGCATGAAGGAAGATAGCTACAAAAAACAAGGCAGAGGAGGCAAAGGAGTTTCCGGTCAACAACTAAGAGAAGAAGACAGCGTTTCCACCATCAAGGTATGCAGCACGCACGACTGGGCGCTTTTCCTTACAAACAGCGGAAAGGTTTATAAAATGCGTATCTGGGAAATTCCCGAATCATCAAGAACCGCTAAAGGCACACCATTAATCAACTTTTTGGGCATGTCACAAAGCGAGAAAATCCATACACTACTTACGTTTGATAACGGAACATTTAACTCTACCCAAGGTTTTATTTTTATGGTAACAGAAAAAGGCCGTGTCAAAAAAACACCTTTTGAAGATTTTCAGAACATTAGATCTTCAGGAATTATTGCAATTAATCTAACATCAGATGATTATTTGGTATTTGCCGGCATTACAACTGGCAAAGATGATATCTTGCTTACAACATCCGAAGGTCAGTCTATTAGATTTTCGGAAGATGACGTGCGACCGATGGGTCGAACTGCAAGCGGTGTAACAGGCATCAGGTTAAGCAACGACAAGGATTACGTTGTAGGAACAATCATAGTGCCATCTGTGAGTAAAGAAATTGAACTACTTGTTATTTCAACAAAGGGTTACGGCAAAAGAACGTCGCTAAATGAATACAAAGTCCAAAATAGGGCAGGCAGCGGCATCTTAACTTACAAAGTAACCGACAAAACAGGGAGTTTGATGGCGGCAAGAGCGGTTGATCCGGACATTTTGACGGATGTGCTTGTTGCAACCGGCAGCGCCAAAGTTATAAGACTATCATCCGATCAGATACCAACTCTTGGCCGCGCTACACAAGGCGTAAGGCTTATTAAGCTGGACGAGGATGACAAAGTAACTTCTGCGGAGATAGTGGAAAGAGAGTTCACAGAAGAGGTTGAATAGCCTTAAGTAAACGCGTGGTTGGTTTTAAGAACTTTTCGCAGCACGCCGTTTATATGCCTGTCGGCGTGCGAGGACTGAGGCACAAGCGGGCAAAAAGAAACAACTTAACATTAATGCACTTGATGCCGTTTCTTCAAAACAACCACACTGATAAATATATGGATCTTCTCAACTACGAAAGAAATCTCTACCAAAACGGTGTCAAACTTATTGCAGGTGTGGACGAAGTGGGCAGAGGGCCTCTTGCCGGACCGATGATTGTTGCCGCAGTCATACTAAATCTAGACAAAGTATTTAAACTTGCAGAAAAGTACGCCAAAGACGACGAATTAACCCTTAAAGACGCGCATAGGATTAACGACGTCTCACAGCAAAAAAACTTGGATCTGGAAAGCTGGCAAAAATATCAAAAAATTAACGATTCCAAGAAAGTTAGTGAGAAGCATAGAAACGAATTAAATCCGTTTATAAGGCTAGAAGCGGTTTCCTTTTCAATAGTACAGATTTCAAACACAGACATTGATAGAGTAGGCATTTCCCAAGCAACGCAGGGATGCTTTTTTCAATCCATCCAAAAGCTTAAGATAAAGCCCGACTATGTTTTTACAGATACCTTTCCAATCAAAAACCTTACCAAAGATTGTCAGAGTAATATAAAACACGGAGACAGTTTGAGCATCAGCATTGCTGCGGCCTCAATAATTGGCAAAGTTTACCGAGATAATTTAATGCGTTCCCTCCACGAACAGTACCCGGAATACGGGTTTGATAAACACAAGGGGTATGGAACCAAATATCATATCGAAATGCTAATTAAACACGGTCCTTGCGCAATTCATCGAAAATCCTTTTCTCCGGTTAAGGAAATGTTAGAAAATTAAACTCGCAAAACATACATATTGCAAACAACCATCGCTGCATGTACTATCAATTGCGTTCGTTATATAGCTGTATAAACTATGCCACGATCATTTATACAAAAAGAGCCGGAAATAATTAACTTTATAGCCTCGGCGAGGCGAGAAAAAACAAAAGTACTCCAGATAGCTACAACAAATGAAAATAAACTAAGGGAATTTAGACGTCTGATGCCGGGTTACGAAATCGAACCTATAAGCTTGAATGTAGATGAGATTCAATCGCTAAATCATCAGGAAGTTGCAAAGAAAAAGGCGGAGGAGGCGTGGAGAAAAAACGGCTTTAACCCGATTCTTGTTGAGGATACTTCGCTTGAAATAGCGGGATTAAATGGCAGACCGGGTACACTAACCGATTCTTTTACCAAAGATCACGGAATGAGAAAAGAAATTTCCGAGCATTGGCTAAGGGGTAAGGATAGGCGGGCACTAGCTAGAGTTACTCTTGCTATCTACGACGGTAAAGAACACCACCTATTTGAAGGCGGAACTGCAGGCAAGATAGCCGAAACCCCACGAGGTTCCCTGGAATTTAGCTGGGACGACATTTTTATTCCGGACGGACAGCCCAAAAAAGGGCAAAAAACCTTTGCCGAAATGGCTCCACAAGAAAAAGATAGGTATTCCATGAGACGCCGCGCGGTTGAATCCTTTATTAGAACAAAACTGGTACTCAATGCCAATGTTCTTGAGTTACCCGAACCATTTCATTCGGAGATAAAAAGGGTGGACGTTAAGAAATTAACCGCTAGTGGCGTTGGCCTCAAATTTGCATACGACCTGGAAGGGGTGGAAGGCAACAAACCTAACAGACAACTAACCGCAGAAACCTACAAAGCCATTGGTGAAGAAAAAAACCCGTATTTCCTACGATATTCATTTAATAAAGACTCCGCCAGTGTTGGCATGATTCTAACCGATATGGACAGGGAAGACACCAAACGCTACCACAACGGCGACCCGATACTTTGGCAGGTAGGGCCTGAAAAAAGAACTTTGGCTATAGCACAAAGGGTAGAGTACTTTGAAAAAAATACCGACAAGGCAATAATCGACATAATTAAAAATCTTGAAAAAAATTTAGATATAATTTCGCATAGATCAAACAAAGAGAGCAGGGCGGTGGAAGCTTTACTTCATGGCACAGTAGCTTCCACAGATCCAATTTACGCACGCGCTATCAAGGAACTCGGTTATAAAAAACTTACTTCAAACAAAAAAGTTAGCCGTGCCAACATCTCTGAGACTGGATTGTTTAATAAAGTGGGAAAATACCCGCGAATAGTCATTGGCCTTGGCTCAATGCCTGCAATCACAGGCTGGAGAGACGTTGTTACCGCCGGGGTTCTTGGCCACATGCCGGTTTTTATCACAAGAAACGGTATTTTTGCAGGCTATCCGGAAAGACAAATAAAGCTAGCCCAGCAAGTTAAAGAGCAACTCAAGTCTTATGGACTAAGAAACCACACACTAGAACTATTTACTCGCAATATTGGCGTGGCTATAGGCACAAATGACCCCAAGGCAGAACTGGAAAAAGCTAAAAAAATGTACAAAGAAGCGGGCATTAAACTTTTTAGAATTTACACAATAAACGGCGATCCACGGTGTATTGAGATCGCACGGCTTTTAAGGAAGGAATTTGGGAGCGAAGTTGAAATTTTTGCCGGCCAAGTAACCGATAAAAAACAGGCAGTGGCGTATCTGGAAGAGGCTAGGGTAGATGCATTAGTTTTTGGGCATGGCGGGGGAAGGCAGTGCACTTCGGCAGCAAATGGCATGGCGATATCAACAGTTGAAGAAATATATTCGATAGTGCGTGATTCAAGGTTTAACGACGTTTCACTTGTAGCCGAAGGCGGTGTAGGTACAAACATAGGACCCTTGCTGATACTTGGCATCGACGCTGTTTTGTACAACCAACAATTAGTCAGAGGAACAATAGAAACAGGTGGGTTGTTTGTGCAAAACAAATACGGTGATTTTGTACAGCCTTATCATGGGAGCGCTTCCGCACCAACCATGATAATAGAAGCTGCCAATCCAAAGTTGCACGAAATCAGAATAAACGCATCAGGCAGAACAAAGGTGCCTGAAGGAAAACCCGGCTATATGAAATACACTGCAAAGGCTAATTCTATGGCTTTTTGGGTTGATGAGTTTAAATACCACGCGGCACGCACGTTAGCCGATCTTGGTGTGGAAAATATTGCGGAAATGAGAAAGTTTTTACTTAACACAAACATGGATCTACTGCGCATTGTTTCACCCGAAGCGGCCAAAACGGCAAGTCCTTATGGAAATGGCGGGTAAGAAAGGCAGGCGCGGTCATTTTTGTGGCCGCGCCAGATAAAGCTACTCGTTCCAGTGTACAGCCTTCTGAGCTTCTGAAAACCACCCATAGCGCCCAAACGCATTTTTTATTACGTAAGTCACGAGTCCGTCGTAACCGCTCTGTAGTAACTCAGCCAGCTCAGATCCGCGAATACGTGCGACATAATAGATGGGTTTGGTTTCAGCGGGCAGCGACTTGTAGAGACACCTCCCTTTTTGCACCAACACATACACAGACAACCTTTTATCACACGGACACATGTAAATGTGGTGCCTTCTAGGCAAAGTCAACATTACCCTCTGCCCACGCTGCAGAACTTGAAATATCTCTGTCGATCTAATACTGGAAAATATAGCCTCCCTCCATGCTCCTCTTCCTCCTTCTGACTTACCATCCAACATATTCTAGGGCTTCTTCTTTGGTCTGAAAACACCTATGCTTGTTGCGCCCAACCCAAACACTTATCGAACTCCACGCAACAACTTTGATATTACAGCGCGCACGATTGTACAAAATATTCTTAGCGTTTGAAGGCGCTAATCGCGCGACCTGAAATTCGTTGCACGATTCTTCCACAACCAACCAAATCCAGTCGTGCGGGTTAGACGTTCGGGTGATCCAAACGGTCGGATTTCGATTAACCGTAATGATAATACGCGTCGGGGTCTTGCCAAGAGCCTGCAATAACCGCTTCTTGGAAACCGCGCCGTTAAGAGCTACAACCGGAACGGATCTAGCCGGACTCTTGTTAAATATTCCCAGGTTCAGATATCCACAAAAATCCCCAATCAAACCCCCGAGCACGTTCGACACGCTAGGCATCTCTCCTCCAATCTACTAACACTTATTTTGATTATTGCCGTATTTAGTTATTTTACTACAGGTTGGCAACACAGTGTACTCAACCCGGCCAAAGGGATGCCTCTCATCAGATTAAACTATCAATATCCCTGTCAAAAGCTCTTGCCGCATCTTGCTCCTCGTGAATCTCATCAGGGCTTTTATGAAATTTGCCGTGGATCTCTTTGAGCTGAATATTTGTAATATGCGTGTAAATTTGAGTTGTAGAAACACTGGCGTGTCCAAGAAGCTCTTGAACACTTCGTAAATCGGCACCGTTGCGCAGTAAACCTGTTGCAAATGTATGTCTTAGTGTGTGAGGCGTTGCATCCACACTAATTCCCGCACGCTTGTTGTAGCTTTTAATCATGCGTTCAACACTTCTTGCAGTTAATCTTAGTGACTCACCGTCAAAGTCGCCTTTTTCCATACTTTTACCGGAATACCGTAAGAATAAGGGCTTAAAAGGATCCTGGCGCGTTCCTAAATACTTTTTTAACCAACCAATGGACGAAGCATCCAAGTACACCGTTCTTGCCTTACGACCCTTGCCAATAACAGTAAATTCACCCGTGGTTAGATTTATGTCTTCTATGTTTAAACTGACAAGTTCACTGACACGCAGCCCCGTGCTATATAGCGTTTCCAGTATGGCACGGTCGCGCAAACCTGATTTTTTATTAAGATCCTGCACTTCCATGAGCCTACCAAGTTGGTCCTCATCAAGCACCTTTGGCACATGATCTTCGGACTTACCAAGAAGTATCTGGTCAGGAGACATGATTGTGAGATTTTCTGCGACAACCAGAAACTTTAAAAAGGCCCTGATGGCAATAAGAAAAGCTTTTTGACTTGACCGTTTTAATTCCATGTTTGATCTAATGCTTACACGGCGGTTTAGATCAAGTCGATATTTTTTTATTAGTTCATCGTTTATATCCGAAAGCAATGGATTGTCCGTATTTAAATAGCTTTTACACCAATTTGTAAAATCGGTCAGGTAAAAATAGTACATTCTAATTGTATTTTGAGAAAGGTTGCGTTCGATTTCACAATACTCTAAATATTTGGTAACGATGTCTATTAAATTTGAGTCCAAAGTCGTTTTGCTCATGGCTGTGCAGTTAGTTGACCGTACAGACGATACTTACATCGGCTTTATTAAAAAAATCTCTCCTACAGGCTCCTAGAGGCTTACAGCTTGTTTATGTTGTCACAGCAACTAAAATCAGCATCGGCCTCAACTTAATTTGCCGATTTTTTACATATCGGGCGACGGGTCAGGTGACTAGGCCAAGTGTAGCACATTTCACCACATGCAAATAGATTAACGACATGTCAAAAAATGGACAGGAGGTAAACCGGGCGGGAAATACTAAAAATTTTAATATTAAAAGAAATCGGAAATAGAGTAATTAACCGTAAAAATAAAGGCAGAGAAGTTAGTTATGCTAATTTAGTACTGTGTTTGCATAGTCCGACTATTTCTAAATTAACTTAGGTTTACAGACGGAAGGGGTACACAAAATCTTAACACCTGTGACGTCTTATAATGTATGTTTAACGACGTTACACATATAAAAATCCAGTGGCTGCGCAAATCAAATTAATTAGGGACATAATTACAAAAGAGTAATGTGGGCACAAGTTATTCCCCCGATATATTTTAATTTCTCTATAAACAAGTTTATATCCAATTTATTAATAATTAATTAAGGAAATTAAAATCCCGGCCGAACGGCAGCAGCGGTGCGGGAAGTACTATATTTATCCACAAACATACCCGCATCCCTAACAGAAGTATGACAAACCTACCCTACAAGATGTATGACAATAGCGACGGGGTTTAATCGAGCATGCTGGCAGCTCGTTTATGCCACAGTTACAACGTATATATACGGTAATATGACAAACGTACGAGAGGATATATGACAAATGTACCCTATAGTCTGGGTTAATACCCTATAGTTTAGCAGGCTTGCATTAACACTGCTACCCTGCTCCCCTCTTCTACCTTTGTTTATGTTGTAATGAAAACAAGAAGTGCGAGAAATATAACTACAATTGAAATGTATTGTGCTATAAGTTTTTTAGAAAGTTCATTTTTTAAGTAGCTATTTACGTAATTGATTGAGAATAAAAGTATGGCTGCGGCAAACAGTGCTCTTAGAAAGGCCTCTGCGGGAATATAAGAAGTTGCAAGCGCGCCGGCTGAAACAAGAAAACTGCCAAATAAACTCAGAAAAATCATTTCCCACACCCCTACTCTCTTTGTGTCGCTATCAAAGCTTTGAATCCAAACCTGGTGCATTAAAACAATAAAAGAAAGAATAAATAAAATTGAACTGCTCTCATAACTTCTGTAATCAAGTTTATAAATACATGCAAATATGGGTATGGCAATTAATATGTGAAATATCTGACTCCACGAGGTAGCCACTCTAAATAGTGGAATAGATTCATCCCGGTCATAAACTACCAAGAAAATATTGTCCATTAAAGAAATCAAATAATACATGACGCCAACGTACAAAACTATCACAGCACGCAGGGCAAAACTCAACCCCGAATAGTGCGAAAGTAGAAGCACCCCTGCTGAGATAATACCCAACGGCAGCAGGACAGATGGCACAATGTTATAGCGTTTAATGTTTGGGTAATGCAGCACACACGTTCCAACCAAGGCAATAAACAAACACGCCAAGGCCAGAGGTATATCCGACAACTTTATTATGTCAAAACCCACACAACCTACAAAAGCACAAACCAGAAACGATTGGATAAGATACCGCCTTCTTTTTTCAACCTTTTTAAGAGTTTCTATCAACATAACTCTTTTAAAACATAGCACAAACTCATCGCCACTGCATCATTTGCGTCATCAGACTTGATTTCTTTCTCAAGCCCAAGAGTTTCCATCACAGCTTTTTGCATTTGCTTTTTATCAGAACGGCCGTAGCCTGTAAGAGCAAACTTGGCTTCCAATGCCGTGTATTCAAAAACTTTTAACTTTTTCTCGGCAGCAGCTAGCATTGCTATGCCTCGGGCCTGACCAACTGCCATGGCTGTTTTGGCATTTGTGTTAAAAAATATCCGTTCAATCACCATTACATTGGGAGAGTACTCGGCAATAATAGTTTTAAGACCTTTGTAAAGCATTCTAAGCCTGCTGGGGGCCTCTAATTCCATTGGGGTAACAAGAACCTCGGCTTTAATAAAATCGATTGAATTCTTTTTTTTACACCGGATAACTCCACAGCCCATTCTGGCTGTACCCGGATCTATACCTAAAATGATCATACGGTCTCTTCTTCCGGAAGACTGAAATTGAAAAAGACGTCTTGAACATCATCGTGGTCATCAAGCTCGTCAAGTAAATTGGCAAGTCTTTTAGCCAACGCCGCATCAGTAACCTCAACTGTAAAAATTGGGTTTTCAGGATCGGGTGTAAAAATATAGGCTGTACTTCCCGCACCCCCAAGAGATCCACCGGCCTTGCTAAAAATAGTTCTAATTTCCGCAACAGTTCTGTTTTTGTTGTCCGTTAAGGCTGTAACATAAAAAGCTTCGCCGTTGGGACCAAAGCCCTCGTAAACAACCTCAGAAAATTCTCCGGCACCGCCTTGACCTGTTCCTTTTAATATCGCCTTTTCAATATTGTCCTTTGGCATTCTGGCATCTTTAGCCTTTTCAACAGCCAACCGTAGCGACGGGTTTGATTCAATGTCTCCTCCACCCTGTTTTGCGGCAACAGTAAGAAGCCGGCTCACTTTGGAAAAAACTTTGCTTTTTTTAAAATCGTTTGCTTCTTTTTGGCGTTTGATATTGGCCCATTTTGAGTGTCCTGACATAGTGACAATGTTAACACTTTGGGCATAACTTGGGTAGCTAAAAAGCCCATCGCCGGCAAGAATTGACAAATTTTCAGTTTTCTATATCATTTCATAGACATGCAGCAGACACTTGCGCTACTTACTAAAAAAGCTATAGATTCTGCCCTTCATTCGGATTGGAAATCAGCCGTAGAACTTAACCTCCAGATAATTGAACGCGATCCGGAAAACGTAGACGCCAAAATAAGGTTAGGCCGTGCCTATAATCAAACGAAAGAATTCAACAAAGCCAAAAGGATATTTCGCGAAATACTCAAAAAAGACCCCATTAACTCTATTGCTAAAAAGAACCTGGAACTAGCTAATAAAAACAAGGCCGACACTAAAACAAACGGTGTTATTAACACAAAATCTTTGTTGATGGAGCCCAGTAAGTGCACCGAACAAACTATTCAAATTACCGCCAAAGGCGTTACTTCCAGAGACTTTCATCCCGGAGAGGAGCTGCTTCTCAAAATAAAAAAGCGCGCAGTTGATGTTATCTTGATAAAAAAACTGGGTAAGGTGACTGTTGGAAGTATAGAAGATAAAAATATAGTCCAGCGCGCCAATGATTGCACCGAGAGGGAAGGCTGTTTGTCTGCCACTTTTCTCAAGGGCAACGGCAAAGAGATAACGCTGATGATAAAAGCATCCCTACCTGTGTTTAAGGCGGATAAACAGGAAATAAGGCCTTACATCAAAAAAGGCAGCTTTGATGAGCCTGAACTAGAAATCGAAGAGGCTGAAGAAACCCCGGAAGAGTGACTATCTTAGGTCGTCATCATCCAAAACACCATTTTGTTTTGTAATATCCGCCACAAATTCCTTGTTTATCGGCGAGTCAATCACTTTTGGGGTGGGTCTTCGAGGTGCTGAGGCAGGCCTTGGCCTTGGAGCCGAATCGTTTCTTGCAGTCCTTGGCTTTGATTGGACACGGCTGTCTCTTCTGAAAGCATGTCCTTCTTCTCTTTTTTCCTGAGGCCTAACTTCTCTTTTAACGACCGGTTTCACTTCTTTCACCTCTCTCTTGGGCTCCTGCTCTCTTATCTCGTGCACCTCTGATT
>Ga0172374_1002271_pt1 | contig 12327 bp, 8 predicted proteins | sample LakKiv3m_FD_114536 | JGI IMG/M metagenome (GOLD analysis project Ga0172374, IMG submission 114536) | Freshwater microbial communities from Kabuno Bay, South-Kivu, Congo - kab_092012_10.3m | ecosystem: Environmental > Aquatic > Freshwater > Lake | place: Democratic Republic of the Congo... | reverse complement strand
TCACGTTATTTGTCTATATTATTTATAAATTTTTTTCAACCAAAAATAAACGTAATACTTTATACGTTATTCTTTATACGATTTTTGGATTACTAATTGCTATGCCGCAAATTCTGCCCTCTATAGAGTTATATGGACAAACGGTGCGGAGCGGAATGTTCCAAAAAATAGAAGCAATTCCTTTTCAGTATTTTGCAACATTTTTTGCACCGGATTATTTTGGAAACCCTGTAACCAGAAATGATTGGTTTGGGCATTATGCTGAATGGGCAGGATATATTGGCATCCTGCCTTTAATGCTTGCTGTCTATTCAATAACGAGAAAGAAAAATGTTCAAACAGTTTATTTATTCATATTTGGAATATTGGTTCTTCTTTTGGCTTTTAATAGTCCATTATTATCGTTATTAGTTACTCTTCATATTCCTGTTTTGTCTACGAGTGCGGCCAGCAGGATAATCGTAATTTATAGTTTTTTCTTTTCTCTTTTATCGGCATTTGGAGCAGACTATTTAATAGAAGATATTAGTACTAATAAATCAAAAAATAGAATACTTACTTGGCTTTTATCTTTCTTTGCTGCTTTTATCGTACTTTGGTTAATTGTAATTTTTAAGATTTTTTTACCTTTTGATAAAGTTGTTATAGCAAAACAAAATTTAATCTTTCCTTCTCTAATTTTTATTTTAATTTTTGTCTCAATTGGAGTTTCAACGTTGTTTCAAAAAAGAAAATTTTTAAAGTTTTTGCCGCTCATATTACTTTTAATACTAGCTTTTGATATGCTTCGTTTTACTACAAAATGGCAACCCAACGACCCCAGAGAATTCGTTTTTCCGGAAATAACGTTTACTAAACAGTTTAAATTAATTTCAGGATACGATAGGGTTTTTAGTAGCTTAGGAGGAGAGGCGATTCTAAACTATTATAAACTTCCTTCTCTTGAAGGATATGACCCTTTATATCTTAAAAGATACGGGGAATTTATTTCGGCAGTTGACGATGGGACTCTAAAAGATCCACAGCGTTCGGTAGTAAATTTTCCCAAAAGAGGGATATATATAAATAAGGCAATTAATTTGCTTGGAGTAAAATATCTTATTCATAAATTTTCCGATGGAAGAAATTCATGGACATTTCCATTTTGGGAATACCCCAGTCAGTTTGTGCTGGTATATAAAGATCAAGCATTTGAAATTTATAGAAATAATAGAGCTTTTCCAAGAGCTTTTTTGGTAAATAGCTACGAAGTAATCCCGGATCAAAGTAAAATTATTAAAACCTTATTTAGCCAGGGATTTAACATGAAAGAGAAAATAATTCTGGAAAAAAACCCCGGAGTTGTAAAATCCAAGAACAATCAAAATAATAAATTAGAAATCGCCAAATATTCCCCAAACGAGATAAATATTAAAACAGAAGTAGAAAAAGACTCACTTCTTTTCTTGTCGGACAGTTACTATGATGGATGGAAAGCTTTTCAAGATGGAAAAGAAATTCCAATATACAGAGCAAATTATGCTTTTAGAGCAGTTCCGGTAAATGCGGGTAGTCACGTAATTAAATTTTCTTATGATCCCTTGAGTTTTAAAATAGGCTTATTTCTTGCTCTTATTGGGTTTGGGGGAATCTTGGTTCTTCTTATTCCAAAACATTAAGTCGTTTAACTTCATTTTCTTCGTAGCAAAGGCAAAGAGATAAATAATTTCCAAAATTCCTACGGTATTGACGATTAACATCACTAGAAACCAATTTCTCTGTCCGTTTCTAGCAGAATTCCATAGTGCAAGTCCTTTCCAGAGGAGTGACCAAAGAAACATGCCAAAAAAAGCTGCAGGAGGAATCCCGCTCAATGAGAATAAATCGTTCATTTAGAATATTATCTTATTTGTATAAGAGGTTTGCAAGTGTATTAAAAATTGATAGAATAAGAACGTGAGAATAGGGATTTTTGACCCTTATCTGGATACTTTGGGAGGAGGAGAGAGATATATGTTAACCATTGCCTCTTGTCTTTCCAAAAATAATGAAGTTTCTGTCTTTTGGGATTCCGACAATTTTCTCCATGAAGCAGAAAAAAGATTTAAGATAAATCTTTCCGGCGTTAACATCTCCAGGAATATTTTTTCTGCCAAACTCAGTTTTTCTAAACGTCTAAAAGCATCCAAAGAGTTTGATTTAATTATTTATCTTAGTGACGGCAGTATTCCTTTAGTTTTAAACAAATTAATTGTTCATTTTCAGTTCCCCGTAGAATGGGTAGAGTATAAAAGCTTATTATCAAAATTTAAAATAAGAAGAGCAAACAAAATAATTTGTAACTCTTTGTTTACAAAAAAATATATTGATAAGAAATTACATCGAAAAAGCATTGTTCTTTATCCTCCTGTAGGCAGCTATAGTAGTTTACACAATTTAAAAAAAGAAAATCTAATATTAACCGTAGGAAGGTTTGAGAAATTAAAAACAGGAGGAACTTTTAAAAAGCACGAAATATTAATAGAGGCATTTAAGAGCTTAATAAAAAAAGGATTAAAAAATTGGAAGCTTGTTGTTGTAATAAGCCATAAAAAGACAGATGAAGACGAGATATTAAAAATTAAAAACGATATTAAGGAATATCCGATAGAAATAGTTAGAAATGCGACATGGAGCGTACTAGAAAGTCTTAACAAACGGGCAAAAATCTATTGGCATGCTGCGGGTTTTAACGAGGATCTGGAAAAACATCCTGAGAAAGCTGAGCATTTTGGTATAACTACGGTAGAGGCAATGTCTGCAGGGGCAGTTCCTGTAACAATTAAAGCAGGCGGACAAGCGGAGATTGTAGATGAAAAATCCGGATTTTTTTGGAATACAAAGGAGGAATTAATAGCGGAAACTTTAAGACTGATTAATGACGAAAACTTACTTAAATCAGTATCAAAAAATGCCATTAAAAGGTCGCTTATTTTTACAGGAGACCGTTTTTGCCGTCAAGTAAAAGAAATTATAGATGAAAAATAAATTTTTTCCGGTCTTTCTTTTTTTAATTGCCGCTTTGGTTTTTTTCTGGCCGTTTGTACTCCAGAATAAGTTGCCAATTCCGGCAGATACAATTGTCGGCATGTATCACCCATATCGGGATTTTTACGCAAATAATTATCCAAGAGGAGTTCCTTTTAAAAATGCTCTAATTACGGACCCTGTTAGACAGCAATATCCATGGAAAAATCTGGCAATAGATCAGTTAAAAGGTGGTCAGCTACCATTGTGGAACCAATTTTCATTTGCGGGAATTCCGCTGATTGCAAATTTCCAATCTTCTGCTTTTTACCCCTTAAACATATTATTTTTTGTTTTTGATTTTAATTTCGCCTGGGGAATATTTATTTTACTTCAACCGTTACTGGCATCTATTTTTATGTATTTGTATTTACAAAATTTAAGTCTAAGTAAAAAATCTTCCTTTGTTGGTGCAATTGCTTTTGCGTTTTCCGGATTTTTTGTTTCCTGGCTTGAATGGGGTAACATTGTTCATACTGCTTTATGGCTGCCGTTAATACTCCTTTGCATAGATAGGATCTTGTTTGTTGGGAAAAATAATTTACGAAGTAAAAATTTAATCTTATGGTCTTTAGTTTTTATCTTTTCACTCTCATCATCTTTTTTAGCAGGGCACTTACAAATATTTTTTTATTTGTTTGTTTTTTCACTAATTTATTTTTTTACAAAACTTTTCCGATCGAAGAACAGAATATCTTTATTTTTAGTTTTTTTACTCTTAAACGTAATTGCCGCAATAATTACATTTATTCAGTGGTTACCCACAGTTCAACTTATACTTCTTTCCGCAAGGGGAGTAGATCAGGCAGATTGGCTTAAACCGGGTTGGTTTATTCCCTGGCAAAACATGATTCAGTTTGTAATTCCTGATTTTTTTGGAAATCCTGCGACGTTAAATTATTGGGGAGTTTGGAATTATGGAGAATTTATAGGTTTTACAGGAATAATTACCATAGTAATGGCAGTTTATGCATTATTTTTTAGACGTGATAGAAAAACCCTCTTTTTTGGCACAGTTTTTTTTGTTTCCCTTCTTTTGACTTTTCCCACAATTTTTGCAAAAATCCCTTTTATATATAACATCCCATTTCTTTCTTCTTCTCAGCCGACAAGAATAATTTTTATTACAGACTTTGTCTTAGGTGTTTTGGGAGCTCTTGGCTTTGATTATTTTCTAAAAAATAAAAAGAAAATTCTCTACCCGCTTACATTTTTTAGCTTACTTTTAATTAGCCTTTGGGGTTTTGTTTTAATTTTAATTAAGGATCAAAGCACAGTAAATAATTTATTGGTTACAAGACAAAATCTAATTTTTCCTATTACGATATTTATTACTTCGGGCTTAATTATCCTTGCGTCGATTTTTTTTGCAAAAAAGAAGACTCTGTCGCTAATATTGCCTTACGGATTAATTCTAATTCTAATGATAGATCTATTTAGGTTTGGTTGGAAATACACGCCTTTTGTAAATAAAGACTATCTTTTCCCAAGAACAAAAATTTTATCCTTTTTGATTGAGCAAAAAGGGCAATTTAGAATAATGTCAACCGATTCCAGGATTCTTCCTCCAAATTTTTCTACAGTTTATAAATTACAGGTAATAGATGGATATGATCCCTTATACTTACTTAGATATGGAGAATTTGCGGTAGCCATGGGCAGAAAAAACTCTGATATTAGTACGCCTTTTGGATTTAATAGAATAATTACTCCGCAAAATTATGCATCTCAGCTTACAGATCTTTTGGGAGTAAAATATATTTTGAGTCTGGAAGAAATTAAAGATCCTAAGCTTAAAGAAGTCACGAGAGAAGGAGAGGTAAAGCTATACGAAAATCTAAAGGTTTTCCCAAAAGCATTTTTTGTTTCAAAAACTTATTATGCAAGGAATAAGGAAGATTCTATAAGTACAGTATTTGCCTTACAAGCAAAAAATGAGCTAAGCATGGCTGCAGTTGTGGAAAATATTAAAGGGAAAGACCTTGATTTTAATTTGAAGACAGGAGAAGCGTTGCCGGTAGTTCTGGAATATACGGACAACAGAATTGTAATTAAAACAAATAATCAAAACGATGGCTTTATGGTGCTGACGGAAAGTTTTTATCCTTCTTGGCATGCTAAGATTGATGGAAGGGAAACAAGTGTTTTAAGGACTGATTTTATTTTTAGAGGAATCGTTGTGCCAAAAGGTGGGCATATAATAATGTTTTACAATCAATTATTTTAAAAAATGGACATAAGCGTAATAATTCCGAATTATAACGGGGAAAATATTCTTAGAAAAAACATGCCTAAGGTGATTGAAGTTCTTGAGGATTATATTAAGGAAAGTAAAAAGCAAGTGGAGATAATTTTAATTGACGATTGCTCTGAAGATAGTTCAAAAAAGATAATTGAAGATTTTGTAATAAATAGCGTAAATAGCGAAATAAAAATAAAATCTTTTTATAATAAAAAAAATTATGGATTTTCTTCTACCATTAATAATGGGGTAAAAAACGCTGAAGGAGAAATTTTAATTCTTTTAAATACGGATGTGATTCCCAAAAAAGGTTTTATTAAACCGCTTCTTAACCGCTTTGCAGACGAAAAAGTTTTTGCAGTAGGATGTGTGGATGAAAGTTTAGAAAACGGGAGCATTGTTTTAAGAGGGAGAGGGGTGGGAAAATGGAAAAGAGGCTTTTTAATTCATTCTGCAGGCAAATTAGATAAATCTGATACTCTTTGGGTAAGCGGAGGGAGCGGAGCTTTTAATAGAAAGATTTGGGAAAGGCTTGGAGGACTTAATGAGCTTTATAATCCATTTTATTGGGAAGATATAGATCTTTCGTATAGGGCAATAAAATCCGGGTACAAAGTTTTTTTTGAAAAAGACAGTGTGGTAAGACACGAACACGAAACAGGTACAATTAAAAGCAAGTTTAGTTTATTTAACGTAAAAACAATTGCTTACAGAAATCAGTTTATGTTTGTATGGGAAAATGGAGACTTTACAAAAATTATCTTAAATATTTTATTTTTGCCATATCACTTTTTTAAAGCTTTGATTAATTATGACAAAGCATTTTTTTTAGGTCTTTTTAAAGCTTTAATAATCTTTCCAAAAATTGTACAATCTAGTTCTAAAAACAGAAAGTTCTTTATTAGAAGCGATAAAGACGTTACGGAAAGCATCAAATGAAATTATCTATAATAATCCCCGTTTATAACGAAGAAAAAACAATACTTCAAATCTTAGAAAAAGTAAAAAAAGCCGATATCCCCGTTGCCTATGAAATTATAGTAGTGGATGATGGCTCAACGGATACGACAATAGAGAAGTTGAAAAAAATAAAAGGAGCAAGAGTTATTCTTCATAAGAAAAACCAGGGAAAAGGTGCAGCAGTAAAGACAGGAATTAAAAATGCAAAAGGAGATTACATTTTAATTCAGGATGCTGATTTGGAATACGATCCAAACCAAATTAAAGATTTATTAAAACCCGTTTTAGAAAATAATGCAAAAGTTGTATATGGAACAAGATTAGACAGGGCGCCTCATCTTAAAAAAGAAGAAGCGAAACATTTGTTTATAATTCATTATTTCGGAAATAGATTTTTAAGTCTTGTAACAAGTGTTCTTTACGGACAGTGGCTTACGGATATGGAGACTTGTTATAAATTATTTCCCAAAAAAGCTATTTCTTCAATTAAACTTAATGCAAAGGGATTTGAATTTGAGCCCGAAGTAACTTCAAAACTTTTAAAACAAGGATACAAAATAAAAGAAGTATCGATTACAGCAAATCCAAGAGGATATGATGAAGGGAAAAAGCTAAGTACAATAAAAGACGGAACAAAAGCGCTTTGGTACCTATTAAAATACAGACTTACCGATTAAAAGGTAAGGTTATTAAACGCGGAGTTATGGGAAAAAAAATTTTATTTTTATTTTTTTTAATATTCGTACTTGGTACATTTTTACGTTTTTATAGATTGGGAGAAGTTCCTGTTGGGTTGCATACAGATGAGGCTTATTTAGGATATAACGCATTTTCTATTCTTAAAACCGGAAATGAAATTACCGGTAATTTTCTGCCCATACACCTAAAATCGTTTTTATTTAGTCCTGCAGGATATGTTTATTCATCTATACCTTTTATATTTCTATTTGGACTAGATTCATTCTCTGTCCGTTTTTCTTCAGCGCTTTTTGGCTCATTAACGATATTTGTTACTTTTGTATTGGTAAAAAAATTATTTGCGGTTTCGAAAAAAGCAGATTATATTGCCCTTTTAGCTTCATTTTTTCTGGCAATATCACCCTGGCATATAAATCTTTCCCGCGTTGCGACAGATAACGTATTGGTAGTATTTTTTATTACTATTGGGGTAATATTATATTTATATTGGCTTGAACACGGAAAGAATTATTTATTTTTCTTAAGCGTATTTTCCTTTTTTATAACTCTTTTCATATATCAGGCTCCAAGAAGTTTTTTGCCTCTTTTTCTTCCGTTTTTATTTCTTCTATTTTCTAAAAAAATCTTTACTAGGAAAAACCTCATTCCTTTTGTGAGTTTTATATTGGTAATTGTTTTGCCGGTTTTGTTTATTTTGCGTTCTCCCGAACTCTCTTACAGAATAAAAACTCTTTCAATTTTTCAAAATCCCCAAACGCAGTTGGTACTTAACGAGCAATTAAGGGAAGATGGAGTTGCCGGTTTGGGAAGTAGGGAAGCGAGAGTATTTAACAATAAAATTGTTAACTATTCAAATACTTTTTTGCAAATTTATTTTAAACATTTTTCCTTTGACTTTTTATTTACGGATGCAGGTTTACCTGAGAGATACAGAGTTCCGGGAATGGGACTTCTATATTTATTTGAATTACCTCTTTTACTGTTAGGTATTTGGAAGATATTCAGTTTTAAAAAAAGATTGGGATTTTTTGTAGTAGGTTGGATTTTACTTGCACCTTTTGGTAGCGCTTTGACATTTGATGATGTACCAAATCTCCAAAGGACATTGCTTGTGTTTCCCGCTCTTTCAATATTAATAGGATTGGGATTTTTCGCCCTTTTAGAATACTTAAATGAGAATGTTAAAAAAAGATTGGTTTTGAAGACTGTTTATTTGTTAATAGCTGCAGTCATGCTTTATGGAATAGCGTATTATTTTCAGGCTTATTATATTCATCAAGTTTTTCATAGACCTTGGTATAGACAGGAAGGATACCAGAAGCTTGTCGTTGCGCTTAATAAATATTCTAAAAACTATACGAAAATAGTTGTTACAGATGCCGGGTACAATCCTAGTATTTTTCTTCTTTTCTATAATAAATATGACCCGTCAAAAATTCAAAAAGTAATTGCATCGAATAAAGGAACAGATTACGGTGACATATCTTTTTCCAAATTTAAAATTTCAAAAGAACGATGTCCTCTAAGAGAAGAAGTCTTAACGGACTTAAAAACGGGATTAAGTTATCCTTCCATTAAAGGAGAAAAAGGTGTCCTATATGTAAATGACGGAACATGTAAGATGCCCAATAGCGGGGTTAAAGTTTTATCTCAAATTAGAAGATCTGATGGCACATTGATTTTTAAGTTAGTTAAGAAAATATGAAAAGTAACATTAATGTAACAAGGGGTTCGGGGTTATTGGAGGGACTACTAGCAAAGAAAAGAGCAGCTAAGGCAAATAGCTTAATAAAAGATTTTCATAGAAAAGGCAGAATCTTAGACATTGGTTGCGGCAGTTATCCCTATTTTTTAATAAATGTAGATTTTAAGAATAAATTCGGAATAGATCCTTCTCTGAATGCCCAAGGCGTTAAAGATGGAAAAATTCTTTTAAGGAGAATTGATATAACAAAACAAAAATTACCCTTTACCGACAGTTATTTTGACGTAATAACAATGCTTGCTGTTTTTGAGCACATAGATGCAAAAAAATTAACAGGTGTTTTAAAGGAGATAAGAAGAACCCTTAAAAAGGGAGGAATATTTATTATTACAACTCCTTCTCCATGGGCAGATGGACTTCTCCATTTGATGGCAAAAATGAGTTTAATCAGCAAAGAAGAAATACATGAACATAAACATAACAATCAAAAAAAAAGAATTATAGACATTCTCAGAGATGCAGGATTTAAAAAAGAGAATGTAGGGAGCGGATTTTTTGAAATTTACATGAATATGTGGTTTACTGCTATTAAATGAAAAAACTGTTTAGATTTAAGAAAGAATTTATTCTGTTTTTGCTTGTTGTAATCCTTGCGTCTTTTTTGCGTTTATATAATTTAGGTACTGTTCCCGTAAGCATGACAGACGATGAAATTAGGGAAACGTATACTGCCTATTCGATTGCGCATACAGGGAGAGATGTTTTTGGCAATTTCTTACCTGTGGTTTTTAAGATAGACGGAGCAAGTACTTGGGGTCCGGTTTTAATGTATATTAAAATTCCATTTTCTTTATTTTTACCTCTAACCTCTTTTACCGCAAGGTTTCCGTATGCATTAGCTTCTATTTTTTCAGTAATATTTTTTTACTTTATTGTTAAAAAATTATTTAACGATAAGATCGCAATTGTTTCATCTTTCGCTCTTTCAGTTTCCGTTTGGCAAATTCAGTTAGCAAGAATCGTTATTGAATCCAATATTTCACTTACTTTGTACTTACTTGGAATTTTTGTATATTTATATTCAAAAAATAAAACAAGGTTGATAGTTTTATCAATGGTGGTTTTTTTCTTGGCTTTTTTTAGTTATTCTGCGTTTAAGATTTTTTTCTTACCTTTAATTCTTATTTTAGTTTGGTATAAGTTTAAAGAACTTGGTAAGAAGCATTTGTTAATAATATTAACTACAATTTTACTTACGTTTGGCTCCTATGGATTTTTGATTATAACTCAGAATGCAGCTTATTATACCGGTAATGAAGGAAGTTCTTTATTTTTTCAAGACAAGCAGAGGACAGCATTAAGCGTTGAGATGGAAAGAAGAGCCTCTAATGAGCCGCAAATAATTAAAACTTTATATCATAATAAATTTACATTTTGGTCTAGAGTTTTTGCAACGAATTATCTTACGGGGTTTTCTCCTCAATATTTATTTTTGAATCAGGAGGCAAGCGGCATATATTCCATATGGGGAAGAGGAGAACTTTACATCTTTGAACTTCCTTTAATTTTAATAGGAATTGTTTATTTGTTTCTTAAGAAAAGAAAAGAATTTTACTTAGTTTTAATGTTGCTTCTGATTTCGTCTTTGCCTTCTGCTTTAGGAGTAGGAACCCCTACTTGGACATCAAGATCTGCTTTTATGGTTTTTTGGCTTTATGTATTTGTAGGTGCTGGCATCTTTTGCTTGCTAACTCTGCCTAAAAAACAAATTTATAAATATGTTATTTTTGCAATTATTTCTCTTTTTTATCTTTATGGAGTAATGGGTTATATCTTTCAATATTATTACGATTGGTCAAGAACAAATGCAAAATACTTTTCTAAATCAACGAAAGATTTGATTTATAAAATAGGAGATTATCAAAAAGAAGGAAAGAATGTTTTTGTTTCCGGAGCAACTCAAAATACCTTTTTGCATTATGCTTTTTATAACAAGGTTGATCCGAAAATTGTTCAGGAAAACATAAGTAAAATTCCAATTAAATTTTCTAATTTTACCCTTCAAGTAGAATGTCTTAAAGAAATTCCGAAAAACTTAGTTTATATTACTGTAGTAAATTGTAGATACAATGCAACTCCTTCAGCTATGATAAAAGAGTCTAACAGTTCGGTAACGGTATGGAATATATACGAAAATTAAAAAATAGTTCTTATTCTTGGTTTTTATTAATTTTACTAATTGCGGCATTTTTGCGATTTTATCAACTCGGGAGTATTCCTGCAGGTTTTTTAAACGATGAAGCAAATGCTGGGTATGATGCTTATTCCCTGCTTCTTACGGGAAAAGACCAGTGGAATAATTTTCTTCCGTTAAATAATTTTATTGGGTTTGGAGATTTTCCGCGCCCAATACACAGATATCTGTTACTAATTCCGATTTACTTATTTGGCTTAAATGAATTTTCTGTAAGATTTATTTCAGCTCTTAGCGGAGTTTTATCAGTTGGCGCTTTATACTTTTTAGTTAAAAAATTAGTCAACAAAGAAGCTGCATTTCTTTCTGCATTTTTTTTGGCAATAATGCCTTGGGCAGTTGGTCTAAGCAGGATAGGACATGAATCTAATGTCGCTATATTGTTTTTGATTATCGCGCTTATTTTTGGACTCGTGCAAAAATCCGGTAAAAGTTTATATTATTGTATCATCTTCCTGTCTCTTTCTATGTATACTTATTCCGCTTATATTCTTTATGCGCCAATAGTTTTAGTTCTTGTTCTATATTTAAATTTTAAAAAAGAAACAGGATATAAGTTTTTGTTAAAACCGATAATATTGTTTTTAATCATAATATCTCCAATAATTTTTCAAAAAAATGCAGCTTCGGTAAGATTTTCCCAAGTAGGTCTAACCACAAACATAGACAGCATAGGGTTAATGAATAATCTTAACGATGGGAGAGGTCAATGCTTAACAACTTTTACTCCGACTCTTTGCAAGATAACTTACAACAAGGCAATTCTTTATACGAGTACATTTATTAAAAATTATCTATCACATTTTTCTCCAAATTTTTTATACACAAACGGAACGGCTACGCAGTTTTCATTATTGCCAAAAAGAGGACTGGATTATCTTTTTAACTTTTTACCGTTTATATTTGGATTTATATTCTTATTAAGAAATAGTAGGCAAAGAAAACTAAATAGAGTTTTTATTGCCTTGTTCCTGCTTACTCCCTTGCCGGATTCATTAACAAGCGACGGAAATTACGTAAGAGCATCAATAATGCAGCCGTTCATAGCGATTATTACCGGTTTGGGATATTATTATGTAATTAAGTACCTGATAAATAAACATAAAACATTAAAATACTTAATTTTATGTCCGGTTTTTATATTAATAGTTTTTAGCCTGTCTATCTTTTTTATAACATATACAACCGATTTTAAAAATAACTATGCAATTTATTCCCAGTATGGGTATAAAGATCTGATATTAAATATAAAAAATAATGAAAACTCTTTTGAAAAAATATACCTCTCGAGTCATTTAAATGACGCCAAACAATATATTTATTACCTTTTTTATACAAAATATAATCCTGTTTTATATCAACAAAAAAAAGATGTTGTTTATAGCGTTCAACAGGACGGATGGATATCAATTGACAGAATAG
>Ga0172374_1002270_pt1 | contig 12328 bp, 9 predicted proteins | sample LakKiv3m_FD_114536 | JGI IMG/M metagenome (GOLD analysis project Ga0172374, IMG submission 114536) | Freshwater microbial communities from Kabuno Bay, South-Kivu, Congo - kab_092012_10.3m | ecosystem: Environmental > Aquatic > Freshwater > Lake | place: Democratic Republic of the Congo... | reverse complement strand
CCTTTCTCATAACCGAACAGTTCTGATTCAAGCAGTGTCTCAGGGATCGCCGCACAATTTACGCTTATGAACTGCGTGTCCCTTCTGTCGCTGAGTTTGTGTATGGTTTTTGCGATGAGTTCTTTGCCTGAACCGCTTTCGCCGGTTATTAAAACAGTAACATCTGTTGCCGCAACTTTTTTTGCAAGCTCTACAGCATGTTTCATCTCCTTGCTTTCTGCTATGATCTCGTCTTTGACGGCCTTTTCGATATTTTCTGCTTTAAGGATTTGAAGCTCTCTCTGCAATTCATATTTTTCTACCGCCCGGCTTATCACTGTTCTCAGTATCTCTATATCGACAGGTTTGGTAAAGAAATCGTATGCCCCATGCCTGATCGCTCTCATTGCAAGTTCTTTCGAGCCGTAGGCAGTTATCATTATTACAGGCACGGCATTATCCGAAGCTTTTATTCTCTCAAGGACTTCAATGCCGCTCATCCCCGGCATTTTTTCATCAAGGAGCACAAGGCTGTACCCGTTGTTTTTCAGGAGGTCCAGGGCTTCAATGCCCGTGGCCGCAATGTCTGACTGAAGCCCTTCTTTTTTGAGGAATTCCCCAAGAAAGAACTGGATGCTCTGGTCGTCATCCGCAATCAGAATCCTGTGTTTGCTCGGGATAAATGTCATTGTAATACTCCTTAAGCCTGCTTAATATCTTAGCACAGACAATAAGAGAGGAGTTGACAGAAGTTGTTATTTACGCAATGATTCTATTATGCAGGGCAACGGAAATCCGCCTGAGGCGGACACGTTTATCAAATCTGAAATAGAAAGATTGTATGATGCTGCCTTTGCCGATGGGAACAATGTGCGGCTTATGTGGAAGAGCAGGGAGTTGTTCACTGCGATATTCGATTCAATCGCAAAGGCAAAGCAATCTATCTGCCTGGAGTTTTATATATTCCGCAATGATGAAACAGGCGCTGAGCTTGCGGAGTTACTGAAAAAAAAGGCTGCCCAAGGAATTGCTATATATGTTATTTATGATCATTTCGGTTCTTTTGGAACCCCGGGGAAATTTTGGGAAGAGCTAAAAAAAGCAGGGATAAATATCAGAGCGTCGCGGCCGTTTAAATGGACGTCCCCACTCAGATATGCTTATCGTGATCATAAGAAGCTCATTGTCATTGACGGCGAAAGAGCATTCATAGGCGGATTGAATATCGCAAACGAATATAGAGGATATTATTTCAAGCGGCATAAGGAAGGATGGAGAGACACAGGGATAATGATTGAGGGCCCTGCAGCGGGGGCTTTGTTTGCTATGTTCGGGAAAAGCTGGGTTGTATGGGGCGGAGCGCCGATTTCTAACCCCCAATCCTCATCCACTGCTGTTCAAGGCAGAGGCCTGCCTGTAATGCCGATATTCGCAAGTTCGGCAAGAGGGAGGAGAAAGCTAAGAAGACTGTTATATTACAGCATCAACCATGCGAAGGAAAACATATTTCTCACAACTGCGTATTTTACCCCGAGCAGGCACATGATTGATATGCTCTCCGAGGCTGTCGGAAGAGGAGTAAATGTAAAGCTGCTTCTGCCTTTGGAAAGCGATATATCCGCCGCGCATTATGCGGGGCGGGCATCATTTGTGAAAATTCTGAAAGCAGGCATTGAGATATATAACTATCGGGGGAGGATACTTCATGCTAAGACTGCGGTGTTTGACAGGAACTGGAGTATTATAGGCTCTGCAAATCTTGACTTTCAATCGCTGCGGAGGAATGACGAAGGGAATGTCGGGATACTCGATGAAGGATTCGGGCATCAGATGATAGAGGTTTTCTATGAAGATCTCAAACATTCCGTAAAAATTGAACTAGAGCAATGGATAAAACGGGCTTTCTCTGAAAAGGTCAAGGAAAGGTTTTTTTCTCTGATCAGAAGAAGGCTGTAAATCTATGCCGGCGGAAGATATATAACAAACTTTGTTTTACCTTCAGCAGGCTCTATATTTATATTGCCGCCGATGCTTTTTATAGCATCTCTTGCGATTTTCAAACCCATTCCGTGGCCTTTGCCCTTAGTGGTGACATCCGGCTCAAATATCTTATCTGAGTCTATGCCGGGGCTTAATTCCGAGTCGCTGCAGATCTCTATTGTTATCCTGTTGCCTGCTGCCGTTGCCCTTATGCTTATTTCTCCGTCTTCCCTGACAGCTTCATACGCATTCAAGACTATGTTATAAATCGCGTGGAAAATTGCTTCTTCTTTTATCAGTGTGTTAGCCGCTGTCTCATCATATTCCTCTATGATTTTTGGGGTTTTGCCTTTCACTGTCATGCTGCACAGAAGCGCGACCCTGTGTATTATTTCCCTGAGATTAGTCTCAACAGGCAGAGAGGTCTTTTTTTCAAAGAGCGTGTCTACAACCCTGTTTAACCGGTCTGTTTCTTTTAGTATCGTGTCTACATAGCGTTTTTTTTCGTCGCCATTTTTCAGATCTTCGCCGATAAGCTGTGCCAGCCCCCTAATCGAGGCGAGAGGATTTCTAACCTCGTGCGCAACCTCCATTGCCAATGTCCCTATGCTTGCTAATTTTTCCGCTTTTTGCACATCACTATACATCTTTTTTATTTTTGTAGTATCCATAAAACTAAGTACGGCCCCGTCTATTGTAAATCTGCCTTTTATCGGAGAGAGGGTATAATCTACTGTCCGCATTTTTTCATTTACCTTTACATTTAACTCGGAAGTCACTGTTTCTCCTCTCATGGCAGTCTCAAAATCCCTTTCTATATTAAATAAGGCTTTGATATTCTTTCCTACGATGTCCGATTCCGAGCGTCCGAGGATATAACATGTATGCGGGTTTGCCATTGTTATCTCGCCTTTTTTGTTTACTGTCATTATGCCTCCTGCCATGCTTTCGATTAAATAGGCATATTTCCTGAAAGACTCTGCTATCTCCGTGAACTCTCTGCCGAGCGAACCGAACTCTGCTATATCTTCAGTATCTTCTTTAAGCAGCCTTCTTGCAGGTTTTATAATTCCGTATGCAACCAGTAAGCCGGCAATAAACGCTGCGCCCGCAAAGATATAGGTCCACTGCTCCGCAGCTTTATATAAAGAGACAAGCTCGGTTACGTAAACGATTTTGCGTTTAAGGATAGTGTTGAAGTTCGTTAAAAAGATAAGGGGCGCGGCTAATGCAAACACGGAAAAAAACAGGGGCAAAAAAACAAAGAGCCCGAGATAGAACCGCTTTTTTAAGAGGGCGGATATTATCTTTTTAAAACGCTCATCATGTCCCATATAGGAAGGAATATCCCGAGCGCGAGAAAAAGTATTACGCCTGCCAGCAAAAATAGCAGTACCGGCTCGAGGGTGGTTGCTAAATTTTTAATTGCATACTCTACTTCAAGGTCATAATAGTTAGATACTTTTGTAAGCATGTCATCGAGAGCCCCTGTCTCTTCCCCGACAGCAACCATCTGCGTAACCATAGGCGGGAAGACCAGCGTGCCTGCCATCGGCTGGGCAAGCCCTTTGCCTTCGCGCACGCTCTCCTTAATCACCTCGACTGCCCTTGAGATAATGACATTCCCGAGAGTCCCTGCGACAATGTCGAGGGAGTGAAGCATTGGTATGCCGCTTCGGTACAGCGTTGAAAAAATTCGCGCAAATCTCGACATGACCGATTTTTCTACGACATCCCCTATGATTGGAATCCGGAGTTTCATCTTATCCCAGTTCCATCTGCCTGATGGCGTCCTGATATATCCTCTTATCATGAAAACAATTCCTGCGGCGGCGGCTATCAAGAGAGGCCAATATGTCCTTATTGCCTTGTTTATAAATATGAGTATTCGTGTCGGCAGCGGGAGAATAACCTTTGCCGATTGATAAATTGCCGCAAACTTCGGGACCACAAATGTCGTTAGAACGAAAAATGCTATTGTTATGCTGACGATTACGATGAGCGGATACCGGGTTGCTGCCTTTATCCTCGCCTTTGTTGCTGCCTCGTGTTCCAGCAGAGACGCTAATCTTTCGAGGATGTCGTCAAGCACGCCGCCTTCTTCTCCGACTTTTATCATGCTGACATATAGCGGCGAGAATATTTTGGGAAATCTTGCAAGAGCATCGGAAAAAGAACTGCCTTTTTCTATATCCGCCCTGATGTCTTCTATTGTTTTACGGAGTTTTTTGTTCTTTGTCTGTTCTGCGAGCGTGTCAAGGCTCCTGAGGAACGATATGCCTGCCGTAACAAGAGTTGCAAGCTGCCGGCTGAAAACTATGAGGTCTTCAGCCTTTATATTGCCGAAAAGCTGCCATCCCGCGGCAATAGTAGATTTGGCTTTTTCTCCGGATTCTATCTTTATAGGTATGTATCCTTTTGAAAAAAGCTGCTCTGCAACAGCGTCAGGCGTAGGAGCATCTATAACACCGCTTATGACGTCTCCTGATTGAGTTCTTACCTTATAAGTGTAAGTAGGCACTCTTATTCTGTTTCCTGCGTTACCCTGATTACCTCTTCAAAGGTCGTAAGGCCTTTCACTACTTTTATAAGACCTTCCTGTCTCATAGGGCTAAAGCCTTCCTTTAATGCCTGTGCCTTTATTTCGCTTGCAGGGGCCTTTTCTATGATAAGTTTTTTGATGCTTTCCGTAATCAATAGAAGCTCAAACAAGCCCTCCCGTCCAAGGTATCCAGTGTGGCGGCATTCATTGCAACCCTTGCCTCTATACAGGAGAATTTTCCCTTTGACGCCGATCTTCCTTAATATCTCTGTTTCGGCTGTGTAACTTTCTTTGCAGTAAGGGCATATCTTTACTATTAGCCTCTGCCCCAGAACTCCGATCAAAGAAGATGTGATAAGGAACGGCTCGACGCCCATGTCTATCAGACGCGCTATTGCTCCGACCGACTCATTTGTGTGCAGGGTGCTTAATACAAGGTGGCCTGTCAGGGCCGCATGCGTTGCGATTGACGCTGTTTCAACGTCTCTTATTTCACCGATCATTATCACATCGGGATCCTGCCTGAGTATTGATCTCAAGCCCGATGCGAATGTGAGCCCTGCCTTTGGATTAACCTGCACCTGGTTTATTTCAGGAAGGTTATATTCTATAGGATCCTCTACGGTTATTATATTTTTTTCCGTGGCGCTTATGTTTCTTAGCGATGAATACATTGTTGTTGTCTTACCGCAGCCTGTAGGCCCTGTGGACAGTATGAAGCCATACGGCATACTGATGAGTTTTTCATAGGAGCGGAGCACATTCTCCGAGAAGCCAAGATCGCTGAGTCTTAATTGGGGAAGCCCTGCGGTTTTCTCAAGGAGCCTCATGACGATTTTTTCGCCGTGAATCGTAGGCAGCGTTGATGCCCTTACGTCGAATTGCCTGTGCTCAACGTTTATAGGAAATCGTCCGTCCTGAGGCACCCTTTTTTCAGCTATGTCCATACCTGAAAGTATCTTAAGCCTTGAGATTATGCCGGCATGGAGGTGTTTGGGAGGTTTCATGACATCGTGCAGCTTCCCGTCTATTCTGAACCTCACTCTCAGGGATTCCTCATAAGGCTCTATATGTATGTCGCTGGCCCTGTCTTTAACAGCCTGCGTAACTACCGTGTTTACCAGTTTTACGATTGGCGTGTCTTCCATCATAGACTCCGCTGCCTGGACGATCTTTTCCTTTTCAGGGGAATAAACATCAGCGGCTTTCATAACCTCTTGCATCCCCCCCCTGTAATATTTATCAAGCGCCCTCAGTAGTTCTGTCTCTGCCACAACAACGGCATCTACCGGCATTCTTGAAGCCCGGGTTATCTCATCCATCGCAAATACGTCGAGAGGATCTGTCATTGCAATAGTTAGTCTTCCATTATTCATTCCGATAGGCAGCACCCTGTGTTTTCTCGCGAGTAGCTCAGGCACCATGTCTAATGCCGCCGGTTCTATAGTGAGAAACCGCAGCTCTTTGAACTGCATCCCCAGCTGCGCGCTGAGAGCCTTTGCCATAACATCTTCCGTAATATAACCAAGACTGATAAGCGCCTCTCCGAGCCTTTTCCCGAGACGTTTTTGCTCCTGAATGGCTTTGTCGTGCTGTTCTTTGGTTATTACGCCAGCCTCTATAAGCAGTTCTCCCAAAAATTTTTTCTTCAGCACCATAGCTATATCCCCAGCTTATAAGAACCGAGCCCGAGCAGGTTAAAGGTTACGCGAATGCTGTAATCGCTCGGCGTGTTATTCACTTTATCCGGCGGTTTCCTGTTAAAGGCTATTATCATGCCCCAGCATTGCCGCTGATAGTTCATATTGATTTCAACATCCCTCAATTCTCCCTGCCTGTCATCATACCAGAATCTGGTTCCGGCAGACAAGTTCTTTGAGTGTGTATAATTTATTCCGGCATCATAATAGAGGGTATTATTAGCGTCGCTGTATCTCTCGCCTATGGAGACCGCTATCTTATGAAAATTTATGGTCATGCGTGAATTTAGGCTCTCAAGCCGTCCGCTATTTGGGTTATATGAAGCATCGCCTTGCATGCTTAAAGGCCTTGAGAGCGAAGCAGCGATGCTTATCGGAGAAAGCGGCCTGTCTCCGTTATAGGAATTGAACGACTCCGATATGTTTAAGGTAAAAAATTCGCCTTTCTTATCGAGGAAGCGGTTCACGATAGAGAGTCCGATTGTCGACTGTTTCGAGTAAGACTCTGTCGAATCGAATACCGGCACATTAAGGGTGTCTCTTTTAAGCCACGGGACAAAAGTATATCCAAGAGAGGGCTCAACAGCATGGGTAAAAGATGCGTATTGTTTTGTAATCCTGCTGGATGCTGTGATGTTATAATCAAATGTATCTCTTTGAACTAAATCTTTAAAGCCTTCCGCCTCATTTTTTTCTAAGTAATATATTGTTTCCCTTAACCCGAGATACTGCGAGAGGACGACCTTGTCTCCAAATGAATGCGCAAGCTTCGGGTATAAATCAAACCGCTGTCCTGACGTGCCTCTTTCCCTTGAAAATTTTGCCACAGACGACGTAAGAGAAAAGACTGCGGGCCCGATTCTCTGGGGGTTGACGGTAAAGCCGCCTTCAGGCAGCCTCTGGGCAACCTCAGAATTATGGCTTTCCTCTTTAAGGTCAATGAGATACTGCGACATCAGGTATATGCGCGAGTTATTTACGGGCAGGGATATCTCAGCTGTTGATTCAAGGAATCTCGTTATTCTCTCATCGCGGTGTATGCTGTATATTCTATAGAAATTCTCATCATTTACGAGATTCAGATTCATATAAGCCGAAAGATTATCTTTGGTCCTTTTTTCGTTTGCGGCTTTTATTTCATAGATACTCCTGTGTATTTTTCTGTCATAAAGGTGATATAACCAATTTTTCCCTTCAACACCGCCCAGCCCTACATACCGGTATTCAACCCCCTCTCCAAAACCTCTTTTGCCGTACCAGTCAAGGTTAAATGTCGCGTCCTTGTCTTCATCGATTGCCCAGAAGAATGGCTGCCTGTAAAATAAACCGCTTAATCTGGAATAACCGAGCACAGGCGGAAGAAATCCGGTCTTTCTTTCTGTCTTCACAGGCGCCCAGAGATATGGAGTGTATAAAACAGGCAATCCCTTGATATTGAAGGTGGTGTTTCTCGACGTAAGCCTATCGCCGATAATTATGTCGACCTTGCTTCCTTTAAAGCACCATGCAGGGGAAGGGCCGTCGCATGTTGTGGCTGTGGCCTTTTCAAGAAAGTATTCTTTTTCTCCCCTCTTTTCCATTACAGGGCCTGAGACGTGAAAGTTGTCATGCTTTGAAAACACTTCGGCATTATAAAATTTTCCTGTTTTTGCATTCATATTATACTCAGCTCTTTCTGCCTTGATGAAAACGTCAGGGGTGTCATATCTTACATCGCCTTCGGCAAAGACATCAGAGGTTTTTTCATTATATTTCATCTCTATCGCCTCTATTGTTACGACGCCTTGCTGGACCTTTACAGAACCTTTTGCTATGTATGTTGATGTCTCTTTGTCGTAGTCCAAGGAGTCCGAAATTATAGTGGTTGGGAGTTCTTCAGCAAAGCAGGTTGCAGTGAACAGCAAAAATAGCGCAGAAGCGCAGCAGAACAGCAATGCGAATCGGTGAATCGGTGAATCGGTGAATCGGTGAATCGGCTGACAGCTAATAGCTGATAACTGATAGCTTCTCATAGCTTTTCCCTCAGCCCCGAAAGAATGCCTTTTGCTCCAAGCGCCTCTTTTGCCTCTCCTATTGTATAAAAAGAACCGGCAATTAAAATAAGCGGATGGGTGAATGGGTGAATGGGCGAATAGACTGACAGGTGAAAAGGTGAATGGGTTAATAGGTTAATAGGCGCAACTGGATTTTTCTTTTTCCGATTCATCGATTCACCGATTGACCGATTCACCATCTTTTTATTTACCGATTCACCCGATAGCGATTCACCGAGTTTTATTGCCATTTCAATAGCCTCGATAACAGTCTCTGCGGTGTGCACGTTAGAGAAACCCAGCGCCGATGCATATTTTGCAAGCTCTGAAGGCCTGGCAGACCGTTCGTACCCTGGCGCGGTTAGGATGATTTCTGATGCCAGCGGCAGCAGCGGCCTCATAATTCCCTTTATATCCTTATCAGACATAATCCCAAGTATGATAATCAGTTTGTCATATTTTGCAAGGAAATTTTTTCTGAGCGCGCCTGCTAATGCTGCCGATGCCGCTGCATTATGCGCCCCGTCTATTATTATCGGAGGATTATTAGAAATAAACTCAAGCCTGCCCTGCCATATGGCATTTTTAAGTCCAGCTCTAACAGCCTGTGGCGTAAAGGGAGACTGATGGGGTAAAGATTTTTTGGAGATAATTTCTATTGTCTTTAATGCCAGAGCCGCGTTTAATATCTGATGTTCCCCTGAAAGAGGCACTTCAAGGCCTTCGATATTCTCAGCGCCAGAGTAGTCAAACACGCTGCCGTTAATATCTCCTGTGGTTAGCGATGCCGAAAAGTCTTTTCCGTATTCAAATACCTTAGAATCCTTCTTTTCGGAGGTTTTCCTGATTACATCTATTACTTCAGGCTCCTGCATTGCAGTGACAACAGGTGTGCTGCCTTTTATTATCCCTGCTTTTTCTCCTGCGATTGCTGAAATTGTATCTCCGAGAAACTCACTGTGGTCATAACTTATGCTTGTTACAACCGAGACCTCGGGGATGATCACGTTTGTCGCATCGAGCCTTCCGCCCATGCCTGTTTCGATAACTGCCCATTCGACATTATTTCTTTTAAAATAAAGGAATGCCATTGCAGTGACAACCTCAAAGAAAGTCGGAAAAAAATTTTCTATTTGTGATGCAGCTTCTTTTATCTCAGTTCCAAGCTCGACAACTTCGTTTTCTGTTATCTGCTCATTGTTAATCCTTATTCTTTCTGTAAAACTCACGAGATGCGGAGATGTGAATAACCCTGTTTTAAACCCCGATGCCTGCAATATAGATGCAATCATTGCCGATGTGGAGCCCTTCCCGTTTGTTCCTGCAATGTGGATGGACCTGAAGGAGTTTTGTGGATTACCAAAAGAAGAAAGCAATTTTCTGATATTATCAAGCCCGAGCTTGATGCCGTATTTCTGAAGGCTGTAAAGATAATTAACAGTATTTTCATAACTCATAAAGAGACCTCATTGTCAGTTTCAGGTGAATAAACGCTATATTTTACATTAAACGCGGAGGAAATAAGAAGCAGAACTCTTTAATGCAGGTTTTTGGTTATGGGCGGGTTGAAATATAAGTTTTTCTCTTTAGATAATTTCAGGGAAGCCCGCTCAGAGTTTTAACTTTCGCAAGCGCACCCTTGAGTTCCCCTGTAAGTCTTTCGCTTTCCTCCTCCGCTGCTTTTCTCTGTCTTATCTCTTCTTTCAGCGCTTCGGTGGCTGAACGGAGTTCGGCTGTTTTCTCGAAAACCTTAAGCTCCAGTTCCTCGTATGACTTTTTCAGGGCCTCATCCGCATTCCTGCGGTCATGCCTTGTTGCCGCATCCCTGAGTTCCCTTTCAATGGCAGGCGCAAGCCTGGACAGATTGTCCTTCAAAATATAATCATGCGCGCCGGCCTTCATGGCCATGGCAGCTACATCTTCGCCAATCTTGCCTGATACGATTATGAACGGAATATCTAAACCGCTTTTCTGAAGAATTTTTAAAGCCTCAAGCCCGCTGAACCGGGGCATGACATAATCTGAAAGAACAACGTCCCATTGCCGCATCTGAATGGCCGCTTCCATATCTTCGGGTGTTTCGACACGTTTAAATACAGGGTCATATCCTCCACGGCGGAGTTCACGCATCTCCAGCAGGAGATCGTCTTCCGAATCCTCGACTGCCAATATATAAAGCTGTATAGACATAATATTGTTTTCCCTGTCCGTATAGCGGCATCCCGCTAAATAATAGTTTTTTCTTTAATTGTAGCAAAGTTTGTGATTATAGCAAGTTTGCGGGAGGGGGCGGAAATTTTTATTTACGAAAGGAGTTCTATGATTTTCGTTATGGTTTTTTTCATCTCTTCCCTGCTTACAACCATGTCTATGAATCCGTGTTCGAGAAGAAACTCTGCTCTCTGAAAATTGTCGGGGAGTTGCTGCTTAATTGTCTGTTCGATGAGGCGGGGGCCTGCAAATCCTATCAGGCTTCTCGGCTCTGCGATTATTATATCTCCCAGCATTGCAAAGCTTGCGGCAACGCCTCCGAATGTGGGGTCTGCGAGCACCGATATATACGGGATTCCGTTATCTTTGAGTTTCCCTAATGCCGCGGAAACCTTTGCCATCTGCATCAGGGATAAAATCCCTTCCTGCATCCTGGCGCCTCCGGATGACGCGAAAATTATCAGTGGCGTTTGTTTTTCGATCGCTGTTTCAACTGCCCTTGAAATCTTTTCTCCTACGGCAGAGCCCATGCTTCCACCCATGAACGAAAAATCCATTACGGCAAGGACAACAGGGTATCCGTTTATAGACGCCTCGCCGGATACTACGGCTTCCTGCAGGCCGCTCTTTTTCCTGTTCTCCTGTATCCTTTCGGGATAGGGCATAGAATCTTTAAAGCTTAGCGGATCCGCAGAACTTATGTCTGCATCAAACTCTATAAAACTCCCGCCGTCTATAAGAAGTTCAATCCGTTCCTTGGCGTTTATCCTGAAGTGGTAATTGCATTTCGGACAGACCTTGCAGTTTTTGTCTATTTCTTTTTTGTAAACTATCTCTTTGCAGTTGTAGCATTTCACCCATAGGCCCTCGGGGATCTTGACCTTCTTCTGCAATTTTGGTTCTTTTGTCTTTTTAAACCACATCAAACAGTTATTACCTCTCCGTCTTTCAGTATCCTGACATTAGGCATTCTTAATTTTTTGATTTCGGACGCAATAGCCTTAAGGTGCTGGGGTTTGGGATGAGTTATCATTATTCTGTCAGGCATTATCTTTATCTTCCCGATCTCTTTTTTAAGAAGCCCTGCCGTTAAATGGCCTGTCGCTACGGACATTTCTGTCATCTTGTCCGGGAAAGAAACCTCTATGATGGCGCAGTGTATCTTTTTTTTCCCTGCCTCTTTCCAGATGGCTCCGGTCGGGCCTGTGTCGCCCGTGTAAAGAAGCCTTCTGCCTTTTTTGTCTTCGATTATATAGCCTGCCGCGGGGACAGAATGATTAACTTTGTAAGCTGCTATTTTATAACTATTAATCATTATATGTTTTCCCGGTTTTATCTCGAGAAATTTAATTACTGCTTTTTCGGGATGAGGCAGCATAGTGAAATCAGGCCATATCTTATTATTTAAAAGACTGTTCTTGAGCGTTCTTAGCACAGGCGCAATGCCGATAACTATTACGGCATGTTTCTTGTTCTTTATAATTATATTGTCTGCAAGAAACGGGATCCCCTTTATGTGATCGAGATGGGCGTGAGATATGAGGATATGCCGTATCTTCCACTGAGCATTCTCGGATAAGGAGGCGCCGATCGTGCCTGCATCCAGCAATATTTTTTCATCGATCAGAAAACCCGGAGGATTGTGTCCCGGGAACTCCGCCCCTGAGCAGCCGAGAATTTTTATTTTCATATCATTATCTCCATTTCCTGCCATGCCTTTGAAAACGCCTCAATGGCCAAGGGATCGAACTGTTTGCCGGAATGTTTTTTTAATTCATCAAATGCCGCGTCCGCGCTTAGGGCCTTTCTATACGGCCTGTTTGTTGTCATGGCGTCAAATGCATCGGCAACTGCAATGACCCTTGCCGTGATAGGTATCTTAT
>Ga0172374_1002266_pt1 | contig 12338 bp, 9 predicted proteins | sample LakKiv3m_FD_114536 | JGI IMG/M metagenome (GOLD analysis project Ga0172374, IMG submission 114536) | Freshwater microbial communities from Kabuno Bay, South-Kivu, Congo - kab_092012_10.3m | ecosystem: Environmental > Aquatic > Freshwater > Lake | place: Democratic Republic of the Congo... | reverse complement strand
TGAGCCAAGAGCCCTTTCTTAAATAATATAGCAACAATTATAATTAAAAACAAACCTAAAATAAAAAAAGAAAAAAGTAGATTAAAAGAATATCTACTTCTTTATGTTCATGCCTTTGATTGTCTCAAACCAGATGTAACATCCTGCACCAAGCATGATTACCATGAACAGAAGATATACAAAAACAAATATATCTATACTAACAGCTACCAATGACAACAGGCCTGACAATATTAAAAATACAATTACTGCAAACAGCAAATACATTATGCTATAGCCTAGCATGAAAAGTATTGCGACCAATGCATCTCCAGAGAAAAGTATCTTTAAGTTCTTCTTAAACTCAAAAAATACTTCAAACTTCTCTGATTTGAAATATCTCATTAACCCAATATGCATAAGTATTGCAAGTATTATTGCCAAAATCACAAATACTGCAAATATAACAATACCTACAATAACGCCAGTTGTAAGCAGTTCATATGGCATAGTTATCAATGTCAAGGCGTTAATTCCATCAACTGCCTTTGATCCTAATATTATCAATGGTATTGCTCCAATCAAAACAAGTATGAGCTCCATTATTCCAAAGATAATAGATGAAACAACAAGCACTCCTGAAAACTTGCATATTGACTTCCAGGTTTTACCATTATATACTTTTAATTTATCAACAAGCTTAGTTCCATACAATCCAACACCAATAACTGGTATCAAGACTGCTGCAATCAAGAATGTTGTCTCGCTTATCATAGCAAACAATGCAAGCAGGATAAATATCCAAAAAAACTTAATCTGGATATAAGGAAAACCAAAACTTTTTTTCAAATCAAACATATTTCAACAACCCCCTATTTAATTAAAGATTGGAATGAGATTTAGCAATTCTTTGTTATATTAAGTTTAACAATAATATTGCGCGCAAGCCTTTCTTTGAAAACTTTTTCTTTTGGATTGAACAATTATTGCGTGTCAACCTCATGAGAAATAAATCATTTCTCAGAATCCTGAAAAATTTAAAACCAATTTTTCATGAGAGCAAAACCAACTCCGTGGATAACCACGAAATCCATTGCACGCGAGCCTTGCGAAACAGGCTCAATGGACTCTGCAAGATTTGAACTCGCGACCTCACCCGTGCAAGGGGTGCGCTCTACCAGCTGAGCTAAGAGCCCTTAATCAACTATATATTATTAATCAAAAAGATATATAAACATATTTTTATCAGCGACCAGCAATCTGTCCAACAAATACTGCAAAATTAAAGAAAATCATAGAACTCAGCAGTTACATATTTGAAATCATTTTCGAGTTATTGCTATTCTTTGCTGTTGCCTTATAACCTTCTGCCATCTTATTTTTTTCTTTGAGATATATTTTTCTATAGTTACAGCTACCAAATTTTCGTTTAATAATCATAATTTTAAAATAATAAATAGAATAAAAATCTTGTAATAGTGGAAGATATAAACAATTTCTAAAATTTAGGAGGTGATCCGTCCGCAGGTTCCCCTACGGACACCTTGTTACAACTTAGTCCGTCTCGCGAAATATAGAATTACTTTAACCTAGAAGATTAAAGTTCATCAACACTCCACTCAACTGGCTTGATGGGCGGTGTGTGCAAGGCGCAGGGACATATTCACCGCGCGATAGTGACACGCGATTACTGGGGATTCCAGCTTCATGAGGGTGAGTTGCAACCCTCAATCTGAACTTGGGCTAAGTTTTTGAGATTGCCACTCCCTTTCGGGTTAGATACTCTTTGTCTTAGCCATTGTATGCCGCGTGTTGCCCAGGAAATTCGCGCTATACAGACCTACCTTCGCCCACTCCTTCCTCATTGTTACCAATGCAGTCCCATTAGAGTGCTTCCTCTTTGTGAGAAGAGAAATAGCAACTAATAATATGGGTCTCGCCCGTTACCTGAGTTAACAGGAAGCTTCACAGTACGAGCTGACGATGGCCATACAGCAGCTCTCAGCGCATCAAGTAAGCCCTTCAAACTGACTATCATCTTGCTGTCAATCCTGGTGAGATATCTGGCGTTTTATCCAATTAAACCGCAGCATCCACCCCTTGTAGTGCACCCCCGCCAATTCCATTAAGTTTCAGTCTTGCGACCATACTCCCCAGGCGGCGGATTTAATGGTTTCCCTTCGGCCCTGGGCAAACTCGTAGTTAACCCAACACCTAATCCGCATCGTTTACAGCTGGGACTAACCGGGTATCTAATCCGGGTCGCGCCCCCAGCTTTCGTGTCTCACTGTCGAACTAGTTCTCGTCAAGCGCCTTCGCCACAGGTGGTCTTTCTAGTATCTTAAGATTTTACTCCTACTCTAGAAATACCCTTGACGTCTCCCTATTCCCAGTCATGCCAGTATCTTTTGCAATTCAATGAGTTGAGCTCACTGCTTTCACAAGAGACTTAACAAACCAGCTACACACGCTTTAAGCCAAATAATGCTGGATACCACTCGAGGATTACGTATTACCGCGGCGGCTGGCACGTATATTGCCCCCCTCTTATTCATGTAGCTGTTCACACTACACAAAAGCCTACAGTGTAGGCACTTGGAATCTCTTTATCACGGTTTCCCGCATTGTAAAAGTTTCGTAACTGCTGCACCCCGTAGGGCTAGGAACCTTATCTCAGTTTCCTTCTCCGGGCTCCCTCTCTCAAGGCCCGTACAGATCTTTGGCTTGGTAGGCAATTACCCTACCAACAACCTAATCTGACGCAGTCCCATCTTTCCGCATCAAACAAGCATGATTGTTTGACCTTTTGAAGAACAATCATTCCAGATTTGTTCACCTATCATGCATTATACTCAGTTTCCCAAGTTTAACATGTCAGAAAGGTAGATTAACCACGCGTTACTGAGCCGTCTGCCAAAACCTATCATGGCTTAGGCTTTCAGACTTGCATGTCTTAGTCAGATTCCAATAGCGGTACCCACCAGCAGGATCAGCTGGAATTGGTATAAAATATGCACACAAATAACAAGTTTCTATAGAACATTGTTATTTAGGTTTCATCTTCCAACATCAGTCTCAAAAAAACTTGAGTCCTCATTACAAGATTTTATTTGACTTCAGAAACGAAGCCAATTTGCCACTTGAAAAAGTTACTAGTGGCATAATTAATATAAGTAGAGTTAGGTTTATAAATATATATGATTTTTTTCTCAGAAAATACAATTTTCAGCATAACCGCCTACTTTCTTCCAAAAACATTTTCAATTTCCTTGATTCTAACAAGTCGTTTTTCCTTATGATCTTTGCTGTACATGTATTTATAGCCAAGAAGTTGATCTTTAAGAGGAATAATCTTAATTATTTCTCCATGTTTAACAACCACATCTTTATTTTTTTTTCCTGTAAAGAACGGATAAGACATTTTACCAAGCAGTCTAAACTCATTTTTTTCAGAAACTCCAAATATTTCAACATCATATCCAAACAACTTAAACGATATTTCATTCATATCTTTAATTAGCCTCTTGGATCTGATTTGCTTATCCTTCCAAAGTAAATTCTTAATTTCTTGAAACTGCCTTTGATCCACCATTATATCAATATCATTTGCTTTTTTAGTCAATCCTCTTAGTTTCAAAACAGAAGAACCAAACAACATATAATCAAATTTATTTTCTATAAGCAATCTTACAATATAAATAATTGGTTTGTAGATTCCAAAAGACATATTTTTTCAAAAATATTACGCACCAAAGAGTATTTATATATTTTGCAATCTATATAATATATAAACAAAACAAATTAATCTTTTTTCTAAACCAAAAAAGGTTAGCTCCGATAGTGTAGCCGGTAATCATACTGGCCTTTCAAGCCAGTGACATGGGTTCGAATCCCGTTCGGAGCAATTGTCAGCAAAAGAATATGTTTTTAAATGGAAATAGAGATTAATTATATTACAAATAAAATACTTTTAAACAATTATTAAAATGTGAAAACAATGGGTACAAGAAAAAAAGATACAAGCAGATTCAAGAAAACCAAATCCAGAGAAAGATGGAAATGGAAAAAGAAAAAGATGAGAAGAAAAAAAAGAGAAAGAAAATACTTGAGAGATAAGGCAGCATCATAAGGGTGATACAGTTATGGATGATATAGCAAAAGCACGAAGATTAAAGAACACCTGGATCTGCATGAGATGTAACGGCTCTGCAAGGGCTACTAAAAAGCCAGAGTTCTGCAAAAGATGCGGGTCAATAAGAATGAGATCAAAGAAGAAAGGAAAGAGAACCAAATAAGTTCTTTTTCTTTTAGTTTCTATTTTTTTAAAGCCAATATGCTAAATCAAAAAAATAAAGTTTGTATTTATCAATATTTGAGTTTTCTGAAGATATTTTTTAAATAAAACAATTTTCTGGCTTAAAGCCAACTATATTCTCAACACGATATTTTTTTCTAAAAGTTGAAAGTATTTTTTCAACTCTTCTATAAACCTCTTCACTAATTTCTCCTTTCTTTGTTGCCTCAAAAACATTCATCAAATCAACAAATGGATATAAAATATAATTATATGGTTTATCCACAGGAGTAAATGCCACAATTGGTTTTATAACATTAAATCCATTCTTTTCAAGTTCTGTTATTGCCTTATACTCATAGTGCCCACCATATCCTTTATCATTTCGATTTTTCTTAAGAAAAAATACTTGTCCAACATTTGGTGTGTTTTTATTTTCTACAAGTGTAACTTTATACAACTCAATCCAATGCTTACCTTGAACTGCTGTGTGACTAATATTTTCTATTAAGAGTTTTTTACCATTGTTAAGTTCATAGCCAACTGATTTTGCTGAACCAATTTCACTAATTAAAAATTTAAGTTTCTGAAAGAAGTCAGGATTCTCTTGAATCAACTTTTTTGCATAATCGCTGTAGGCAATTCCTTTGCCACGATATGATCTATATTTATCAAACTTAGTTAGATTATTTTTCAACCTCCAAATTATTGATTCATTATGAAAATCTTTTCTTTTACCTTTCTCTTGGTATAATGGGTTATCATGTACTGACTTAGTTTGTTTATAATGTTCTTGCGAATTTTTCTTTCCACCAATATTTAAGACAATTTTCTTTCCTTGTGCAAATCTTGGCATACAATTTCACCTGACAATTAACTAAAACCACCTATCCAATGTTTTCTGCTTGTCTTTTTCTTCTTTCTTTGCAAGAAAGCCATCTAAATGTGACTTGACTCTTCCTTCATCAAAGTCTGCCTTCTCTATAAGTATATTTTCTACTTTCTCTCTATTGAAGCTAACATCTGGCATCTTCGCATTCTCTTTGATGTCTGGCTTCCTGAAAATATTTGCAACTTCATCATAATCAAAATTAATTTCTTTTCCTTTTTCTTTCAACTGCTTTTCAATATCTTCAAATGACTTGTTTTCCTTCACCAACTTTAATGCAGTCACTGGGCCAACACCTTCAACCTTATCATTAAAGTCAGTTCCTATCAGAACAGAAAGCCAAAGAAGTTGCTCATAATTTATTTCAAGCTTCTGAAGAACACAATCCAATTCAATCTTTGTTGGTTCAACATCAACATAGATCTTCTTGAACGGCACTTTCTTCTTTCCAGATACAGCAATGTTCTTCAATAAATTAGGAGATCCAAACAATAAGCAATCATAATCCTGAGACACACAACAGTCAAAAGTTCCTTCTTTGGTCATCCATGCAACCTGCGCTTCTGCCTCTCCAGGTGCATCTATCACAGGTATCCCCATTGCAAGAAGTAACTCTTTTGATTCATCAATTATTTTTTTATCAATAGTCGCCGATTGCCTGGAATATTTATTCATTCCATCTAGGTCGCCTTCATCAACTGCCTTCTTATAATTTTTTTCTGCAGTCAATCTTTTGTTTCTTCTTTCTTCTTTTGTCTTTTGCTTTAATTCATGGCTAATTCCATCAAACACAAATGCAGGCCTTATTCCATAAGACAGAATGCTAGTCATTCTATAAAATAATCCATTCAAATGGCTTGTTATTTCGCCATTATTATTTCTCAACGGCTGGCTGTCTATTCCTCTGATAGTTGTTACAAACTGGAACAATGTATTATAGGCATCAAACCCAAATCTCTTTGATGGATATTTTGACAGATCAATCTTCTGTTTACATTCCCCTATCAACGACCCAATTGCAACTCCCATTATTATCAATTCCTTTTATAATTTTTTAGAAAAAAGATTACAGCTTCCTGTCATCATAACTTCTTTTCCAAAGCAGGTTCCCTTATAGAAGTCAACCCCTCTCTTGAAGTGCATGCAGTCAGCACAGGTTCTTCCTGCAGGCCCATTGGCCACATATTTTGGAGAATATTTATTTTCCATGCTTAACACCTCATTAATAAATAATACAGGATTCTTTTTAATCCTTTTGTTAGTTAATTATTATAAGATGATATTATTGCAAAATGCAACTATAGTCTAGCGGTCAGGATTTGAGCCTTCCAAGCTCGAGACTCGGGTTCGAATCCCGATAGTTGCATAGCCTTCTTTAAAAAAGAAGGTTTAAGCCAAGAAAGATTCTGCCAAAGAAAACTTGAATGGACGATTTTTATGGAAGATTGTATTTTCTGCAAGATTATCAAAGGAGAGATTCCTTGTCATAATATCTATGAAAACAAGAAGGTCTTTGCCTTCTTAGACATTAATCCTGCTTGTAAAGGACACACTCTTGTCATTCCAAAAGAGCATTTTGTTAATGTCTTTGATTGCTCTGATGATTATTTATCTGAGGTTATAAAGGCAATCAAGCTAATTTCAAATCATTATAAAAAAACGCTTGATTGCGATGGAGTCAATATTCTCAATGCTTCTGGAAAAGAAGCACAGCAATCTGTTTTTCATCTTCATTTTCATATACTTCCAAGATTTGAAGATGATGGCTATGATACTTGGCCAAATACAGGATATCAGAAAGAAGATCTGGAAAAGTTGAAAGAAAAGATAAAGCTTGATAAATAAAAATAATTTTATAACTTACCTATCTTATCTTAATTATGCCTACAAAAAGGAAGATTTTTTATTTCTGTCTTGCCTTATCTATATTGCTTGTTGCAAGCCTTTTGCTTGGCTATTGCATCTCTGAAGAAGTGAAAATTATGAAAGAAAAAGTGTCTGAAGCTAAAACTAAAAATATAAGGCAACCTGCAGTCACTGGCTCTTTCTATCCTTCTGACCAAGCAAAGCTTAGAAAACAGCTTGACAGCTTCTTTGAAACAGCAGATGCCAATTACAACAATGAAAACATCAAGGCACTAATAGTTCCTCATGCTGGCTATATATATTCAGGAGAAACAGCCATGCAGGCCTATAAGCAACTTTGTTATGACCTTCTTCTTAGAGGAAAAAAAAACTACAAGATAATCATTCTTGCACCTTCTCACACAGAATATTTTAAAGGGATTGCAACAAGCTCCAGTGATTTCTTTAGAACACCTCTGGGAAATGTAAAGCTTGCAGAAAGTCAATTGTCTGACTTAAATAAAGATTCTGCACACAAGAAAGAACATTCCATTGAAGTTCAGCTTCCTTTCCTTCAATATATATTTGAAAAGACAGATATTAACTTTGAAATTCTTCCAATTGTCATTTCTGATGTTGATCCAAAATATATCGCAAAATTGATTTTGCCAGAAATAACTGATAACACAATAATCATTGCATCGTCTGACCTTTCACATTACTCTCCACAAGAAACTGCTGAAAAAATAGATCAGCAATCAATATCAAGCATCCTTAACAACAAGACAGATATTGATGCATGTGGTGTTATGCCAATCCTTGTCTTGAATGAGATTGCAAAACAGAAGAACTGGAGCAAACGACTTTTGAAATATTCAACCTCTGGAGATTCAAGTGGTGACTATTCCTCTGTTGTTGGCTATGCTTCTTTTAGTTATTTTTCAAATAACAATAAACCGCTTCTGGTAAGATTAGCAAGAAGATCAATCTTCAATAGTCTTTATGGACTAAAAGATAATTTTGAAGATCTAAAAAAAATTATACCAAAGGAGCATCTCAAAAAACAAGGAACTTTTGTTACACTAACAATCAATGGTCAATTAAGAGGCTGTATTGGAAACATTATTGGAACAAAGTCAATATTTGATGGAGTTATTGGTAATGCTAAGGCAGCCGCTTTTGATGATTTTCGCTTTGAACAATTGTCTGAGGATGAATTCAAAGCTATTGACATAGAAGTTTCTATTCTTTCAGAACCAAAAGATTGCAATCTTTCTGATATTAAGAAAGGAGATGGAGTAATTCTTCAGCAAGGTTATTATCAAGCAGTTTATCTTCCTCAAGTTTGGGAGCAATTACCTAACAAGGATGTGTTTTTAGGTTCTTTATGTGAGAAAGCTGGTCTCGATTGGAGCTGCTACAATAACAAAAAGACAAGCTTCAAGAAGTTTCAAGTAAAGATTGTTGAATAAAACCAGAACTATTTTATATATTTTTTAAATACTTGCTCTGCAGTTAGATACATTTCATCTGCTTTCTTCATTTGTTTTTTCTCACATAAAATCTTATTTTTGACCATATCTAATTCAACATCTTTTCCAGTAACCTTCTTCAAAACCATAAATATTCCTCTAACTAATTATCTTTGCTTTTGAAATCCACATTTTTGATTTTGGGAATGACTTTTCATCATTCACAAGAAATATGGGATTATGTTCAGTAACACAAGAAGCAAAACAAACAACCCAAAGAATTTTGCAACTATTTTCATTCTTTTCTTGTGATTATTTTTCTTGTTTAAATAATCAGAAAATATTATCTGAGACATCGCCCCGCCATCAAATGGGAAGGTTGGCAGATAATTGACTGTAGCAATTATGAAATTAAGCAAAGCAATCCATGTCAATACGCTAAGTAAAGTTCTCAAAAAGAAATAACCTCTTGTCAATTCATAACTTGGATCTGAAATTACCTCTCCTGTAAATCCAATTTTCCCAAGCGCATTTGGTCTCAAATATTCAGTCCTGACTATATTATTATCTATGTTCTTCAACACAAACTCATTATCATAATCATTCTTTATTGCACTTTCAAGATCAGCAATTGTTTTTATGTTATTGCCATTTATAGAAACAATGAGATCGTGCGTCTGAAGCTTGCCATGTGCAGAGTTGTCAAAAACAGAACCACAAACCTGTGTATTTTGATCAATCTGAGTAATCACAATTCCAATATCCTTCTCTGCATCAATCCTGTCAACATAATTGTTTATTGGCACTGCAATGACCAACAAGATAATAAAAAAAATTACTGCAAGAACCACATTGCTGGTAGGCCCTGCGGAATACATTCTTGCTATATTTTTGTGGCTTTTCTTTTCAAGTTCTTTCTCATCAGGCTCAACAAATGCACCTAATGGCAATATTGCTGCAAAAATCAATCCCAATGACTTCAGCTTGACCTTGGCAATCCTCAAAAGCGCACCATGCATAAGCTCATGAATAAACCCTGAAACTAAAAGAATTATCCAACCATACCAAGGTATAAAGAAATCAACCTTTGGCATCTTAACTCCAGGAATCACAAGACCAACACCAGGACAGCCTGTCTTTCCTTCAAACAGCTTAAAAATTATGTCTGCCGCAGAATATATCAAAGATCCTAATGTAAATCCTGACAAACCCATGATTCCTGTCAATACAATTATCAATATTCCAAAGCCCTTGCCTACAATTGGATTGTTGAAGAGCATATGCCAAGATAAAAAATATGTTATTATGGCAATAGCTATTGAGGTTATAACAAATATAAAAAATCTTTTAACTTTTCCAAGCTTATTTTTAATTAAATAATCTAAACCAAAAGCACCAAAACCTAAGACAATACCTATGTCAGTGAATATTTCTAAAAGCTTTTTTGGCTTTGCAAGGTTGTCTAATAAGCTAAGGAATTTTCTTGTCTTGACAAGAATAAAAACTCCTAAATAAAGATCAAGCTTAAGATATTTTTTTGCAACCCATGCAGACAATATTAATATTAAGATTATCAAAGACATCCAAAAAAATGCACTCATGATTTAAAACTCCTTCAAAATATTTTTATTCCAAATAACATAGATAAACCCAACAGCAGTATTATTACTCCTGATATTAGATGAAGCACCCTTATATTTCTATCTTTCCATTGTGCCACATCTTCAACTTTCTTAATTCCAAAATAGACAATAAATGTTATTGCCAGCATTGGAAGTATGAAAATAATATTATATAACAATAATATAGGTAACGTCTTTACTGTATCTATGAAAGACAATAATCCACCTAAGATTATATAAGGCCCTATTGTGCATGGTAAAAGAAATAATGTAACAAAAGCTCCAATAATCAAAGCGCCTGATGGGGATGTTATCTTAGAAATTGTCTGTTTTACTTTTCTCTTAAATCCAAGTGGCATTTCAGTGCCTATCCCACCTGGCCTATAGCTTATAAAATCCTTAATTTCTAATATTCCTAATATTACAGCAAGCCCAGCAACTACCATGTACAATGTTCCTTTTATCAATGATATTCCTGAGGCAAGTTTAAACAAATGAACTATTATCAAGCCATACGCAAAATACATTACAAATACAGCCAAAGAAAATGCAAAACCAGCAAGTAAAACCTTCTTTCGGTTATCTGGATTATAAGTCATTATTGCCAAAAGCATCATCAAAAGAACAGCAAAAGCACATGGATTAATTGCATCTACAATTGCCAATGAGATTACCTTCCACAAAGATATTTTGCCTGATGCTGTCAATCCATCAACTTCTGTGATCGTAGAAACATAGTTTTTATCAGATGCTGACAAATCACTATTACCATTCCAATAGAATCTCCAACCATTCATTTCAACAGCATTGTCGAAAGTTATCTTATCTCCAGAAATGCCAACAGCTTTGTTCTTTAAAATTGTGAATTTATGAGTTCTAATCTTTTCATCAATTGCTGTATTCTCAGAACTGTCCAACAAATAATGCAATTCCAAACTGTTTATATTGCTTTGCCCAACCTTGTAGAGCACTTTATTATTTCTCCAAATGTTTGGAAGACCAGCCAACTGATTCAAATCAATATCTGGAAAATCTCTGCTGGCTCCTGAATATATACTTTCAGGCAAAGGACAGTTATTCTGCTGGTGCACTTCAAGAAAACTTTTTGTTTTGGAGATTACTTCATCATAACCAATATACACTTCATTTGCATCAAATAACATCAAAGGAATTCCAAAACCAGAGCCATAAGCATCATTGAAATTTACAAATAATGGTGCATTGCTTTTCTTTTCCTGTACCTCATACTCTATTATTGTAAAATTATAATCTTTGAGATACTGCTTAAATATATAAGGGTCTACCTTTGCACAATTAGGACAGTTTATTCCACTAAAATAAACAGCACATATACTGTTATCAACTGATTTTATTATACTTCCTGGCTGTAGATCATTTGAAAAAAGAGAATCACTATTAACATCAATTGCACACACCTCTGAATTTGCATCATTACAGTCTTGAGATGCAGATGCCAATACTTCTGAATAAAGCCCAGAAGTAGAACTAAGCATAATAATTATTAAAAAAAACCAGGCCATTGCTCTTCTAAATGATGTCATCTGCTCACTTCGCATAACTTGAAAAAACAAATTTTCTTTTAAGCTTGTCTATTAATTAATTAACCAAAATATATATATACCTTTATTTTGTGGATTTCAAGCAATATTTGTAGCCAATAATCTTATAGATCAGCTTTGCAAGGGTGTAACTTTCTGAAAAATTGCAGTGATCATTGATTTTTGGTGCAAATTCTGTTATATCCACTCCAATAACATTCTTTGACACAAATATTTTCTTGAGCAGATTATTAAGTTGGATCCAGTTCAATCCACTTGGTTCAGGAGTATTTGTACATCTTATGATTGACGGATCGAACACATCAATATCTATTGATATAAAGATATTCTTAGGAAGCTTTTTCAATTCCTGATCAAACAATTTGCAGTCCTGAAAATCAAATGATGAATTTCTTGATGATATCAATTCTTGTGCCTTCAAAATGTTCACATTCTTTCCATCTTTTGTTTTTAAAAACTCCTGCTCATAAAAATCCATTGTTCTAACCCCTGCAATTAGTATTTTATGATTTTTAGAAATTCCTCTAGAAACACAAGCATGCCACCAAGTGTCTTTTCCCCAAGGTTCTCTCAGATCTGCATGTGCATCAAAGATTATTACTCCAAAATCGTCCTTTATTTCGTTTTCAATTGCTTTTATAACGCCTTCTGTTGTTG
>Ga0172374_1002264_pt1 | contig 12340 bp, 15 predicted proteins | sample LakKiv3m_FD_114536 | JGI IMG/M metagenome (GOLD analysis project Ga0172374, IMG submission 114536) | Freshwater microbial communities from Kabuno Bay, South-Kivu, Congo - kab_092012_10.3m | ecosystem: Environmental > Aquatic > Freshwater > Lake | place: Democratic Republic of the Congo... | reverse complement strand
TTCCGGCGATAAAGGCCAAGCTAAGGCAAACACGGGAATGTGAACGAGGTTCACGCCGCATCCGCGCGGATCGGCGTATGCTCCGCCTTGCGTAGTCTCGAAGTTGAATGCGTTGGGAGGCGCTGTTCACATGATGTCACGCGTAAAAAAGGGAATCATCGCCGGCTTCGTCGCTACGGTTGCGGTTTCCGTGCTTGAAATAGCCAACCTGTTCCTCAATCACATGTTCGATCCCTTTCCGGGGATCATCGCCCAGATGTTCGGCATGCCGGGCAATATGGCGGCCGGTTGGGTGATCCACCTGCTGATGGGCACCTTCGTGCTTGGGTCGCTGTTCGGCGTCGTCTATCCGCGACTGCCCACCGCCACGCCGATCACCAAGGGCATCGTCTTCGCCGTCGGCGCCTGGGTGGCGATGATGCTGTTCCTCACCATGGTGGGCGACTATCGGACCTTCACCGGCTCGTCCGGCTTCGGCACCATCGGCTGGCTGCTGGCGCTGCACATGGTCTTCGGCGCCGTCCTGGGCAACGTCTACCATCGCCTGGTCGAGCGCGAGAAACGCGGCGCAGCTCCGATTGGAGCCGCCCCCGCCCACTGACCGTCCTCCGTCCCGACAACAGGATTTCGGACAAGCAAAAAGGCCCCGCCGTCGCCGGCGGGGCCTGATGCTTTTCGGGGCTAAGCCTGTTCGCCGAAGCGATCAGTTCAGCTTGCCGCCAATCTGGGCGATGGCCTGATCGATCAGCGCGTCCGTCTTGGCGCCGGCGATGCGGGCGGCCAGGATCTGGTGCGCGGCCTTGGCGGCCAGGTCGGCGGCCGCAGCCTTGACCTCTTGGGTGGCCTCGGCCTCCGCCTGGGCGATGCGGCGCTCGGCCAGGGCCTGACGGCGGGCGGTCGATTCCTCGATGCGCGCCTTGGCGTCGGCTTCTAGACGCTTAGCGTCCGCTTCGGCTGTGGCCAGCAGGTCGGCGGCCTGGGCTTCAGCCTCGGCCTTCTCCTGACGGATCTGGGCCAACATGGCTTCGGCTTCGGCGCGCAGGCGGGCGGCCTCGTCCAGTTCGGATTGGATCTTGGCGGCCTTGCCGTCTAGGGCGCCCGCGACCATGCGCGGAACCTTGGCCAGGACCAGGATGCCGAAGAAGATCAGCAGGCCGACGCCGACCCAGAGTTCGGCGTTGGACAGGTCGTAGAAACTACCGTGCAGGAAGGCGGGCATGGTCAGGCGGCTCCCTTGACGGCGGCGGCGGCTTCATCGGCGCTGGGGGCCTGGCCCGTCAGACGCTCGACGATGGCGCGAGTGGTGTCGGCGGCGATGGCGCCGGCGTGGGCGAGCGCTGCGTCGCGGGTGGCGGCGATGCCGGCTTCGGCCGTGGCGATGCGGGCGGCGACGGCGGCCTCGTCCTCGGCCTGACGGGCCTGGATCTCGGCGGTCACGCGCGCCTTGGCGGCGATCGAAGCGGCGCGAGCGTCGGCGCGGGCCTTTTCGACCTCGGCGCGGGCGGCGTCGGCCTGAGCGGCGGCCTCGGTCTGGACCGAGCGCGCCGTGGCGACGGCCGTGGAAATGGTATCGGCCCGCTCGTCGATCACGCGGCGCAGACGCGGCGCGAAAACCTTGGCGATGAGCAGGTACAGGACGACGAACAGGATCAGCAGGTAAACGACCTGCCCGGCCCAGTGCTGGAACTCGAACTGCGGCAGTCCGCCAGCGTCATGCTCGGCGGCGGCGGCAGCCGCGTTGGCGGGCACGTGCCCGGTTTCGGCCGCGTATTCAACGGCCTGTTCCACCGGCAAGACCGGCGGCGGAGCTGAGGGAGTGGCTGCCATAATGATCCGTCGTGAAAGCAAATGCGGCGGCGCAGCCGCTGATGGGCGCGCCGCCGCAGATCAGGGGTTCGGTATTAGCCGAGCCAGATCAGGATGCCGAGCACGAAGGCCAGGATGCCCAGGGCTTCGGCGAGGGCGGCGCCCACGAACAGGTTGCCGACTTGCGAAGCGGCGGCAGCCGGGTTGCGCAGAGCGCCGGCCAGGAACTGGCCGAAGATGTTGCCGACGGCCAGAGCCGAACCGACCATACCGATGGTGGCGATACCGGCGCCGATGAACTTGGCGGCTTCAGCTTCCATGATGATATTCCTAATTCTTGGAGCGTTTGGAGGGTGGGCTTACTTACTGGTCCGCAGCCTTAGTGGCCATGGCCCAGGTTGACCACATCATTGAGGTAGATGCAGGTCAGAACGGCGAAGACGAACGCCTGGAGGAAGGCCACCAGGAACTCGAAAGCGGTCAGGGCGATCACCATGCCCAGCGACAGGGCGGCGACCGGAAGAGCGAACAGGCCCACGCCGCCGGCGACGGCCAGGGCGCCCAGGGACACCACGAAGCCGGCGAAGATCTTCAGCGCCAGGTGGCCGCCCAGCAGGTTGCCGAACAGACGCAGGGCCAGGGTGAAGGGGCGCAGCAGGAAGGAGAAGAACTCGATCAGGCCGACGACCGGGCGCAGCACCAGCGGCGCGCTGGTCGGCCAGAACAGGCCGAAGAAGCCCAGGCCGTTCTTGGCGATGCCGACGCCGACCACGACCAGGAAGGTCAGCACGCCCAGGGTGGCCGTCACGGCCAGCTGCGAGGTGGCGGTGAAGGTCAGGAACATGCCCAGCAGGTTCATCATCAGGATGAACATGAACAGGGTGAAGACGAAGGGGAAATACTTGCGCGACTCATGGCCGATCGTGGACGCGGCCAGGTTGTCGATCATGCCGAACAAGGTCTCGCCCGCCGCCTGCATCCGGCCCGGCACCACCTTGGCGCCCGAGGTGGCCACGGTCAGGAACAGCACGGCCATACCGAAGGCGATGGTCATCGCCAGGTGCGAATTGGTGAAGGCCAGGCTGACCTCGCCGACCAACGGAAGCGTGACGCTGCCGAAATCCGCCAGAGGCGTAACCTGAAACTGGTGAATCGGATCGGCCACGGGCCTCTCGCTCCTTAGTCTTCTTTTTCGCCGGCCTCGACGTAGGGAACGGCTTCACCCGTCACACCCGCCGCCTTGGCCTGCGCCATCAGCCGGTTGGCTGTGCGGCGCGCCATGTAGATCGCCAGGGCGAAGCCCAGAAGGACTCCCACCAGCAAGCCCCAGGGCGTCGTTCCGAAGAACCGATCCACCCCGAAACCGATAGCCAAACCAACGAAAACACCGCCGAGAAGCTCGGCGATGATCTTATAGGCCTGGCCCGTGACCGCATGCGCGGCGAAATCGGCCGATTGCCCGGCCTGGACCTTCGCCTCCAGTGCGGATGCGCTTTCGTGGAGGCGTTTGATCGCCTCTTCGCGCGATTCCTTCGTCGGGGACATGGGCCTGTTCGCTCAGCGCCCGGCGCAGGGCCGGAACGGGTCTGAATTTCGGCGCGGAACCTATAGGCGAGACGGCCTCAGGTCAAGGCGGCGCGCCTTGGACTTAAGTCCATGACTTTCCGACGCTTCTTGGGGGCGCGACGATCCGTCCCCATCAAGGTTGCGACTCTTCGTCCTCGCTGACGAAATCCTGGGCGAACTCGGGCGCCGCGTCGTCCAGCCCGGTCAGCAGATCCTCGCCTTCGTCGTCGCCTGCACGCGAGGGGTCGGGCACCTCGAAACCGACCGGCATGGACAGATCCAGCAGGCCCGCCGCCTTCATCTCCTGCACGCCCGGCAGGTCATAGAGACTCGCGAGGCTGAAATGCTCAAGGAAGCGGTCGGTCGTGGCGTAAGTCACCGGCCGTCCCGGCGTGCGGCGACGCCCGCGCAGGCGCACGAAGTCCATCTCCAGCAGCAGATCCAGCGTGCCCTTGGACAGGGAGACGCCGCGCACGCTCTCGACTTCGGCGCGGGTGCAGGGCTGGTGGTAGGCGATGATGGCCAGGGTCTCGAGCGCGGCCTTGGACAGGCGGCGCGGCTCCTCGCGCTCCTCGGTCATCAGGAAGCCGAGATCGGGCGCCGTGCGGAACCGCCAGCGCTCGGCCACGCAGTCCAGCTCGACCCCGCGGCCCTGATAGCGTTCCTGAAGCGCGGTCAGCGCCCCGCCGACGTCGGCGCCCTGCGGCAAACGGCGCGCGATCTCGGCCAGCGACAGCGGCGCGGCGGCGGCGAACAGCAGGGCCTCGACCCGGCGTTCGATCTCGAGGTGGCCCGGGGTAAAATCGAGGGTCACGGCGTCAGCTCCAACGGCTGCCCCCGCCCGCGTCGCTTCAGCCACACCGCGTCGAATGGCCGCTCCTGCCGAATATCCATGCCGCCCTCCTTCACCAGCTCCAGACTGGCCGACAGGGTGGAGGCGGTATAGCTGGCCTGGCTGGGGCCTTCCTGCCCCTCCGGCTTCTGGGGCGCCACGCGCTCCAGCGGCGTCCATTCGGCCAGGCGCGGCATGATCTCACGCAGCCAGTCGCGCGCAGCCTCCAGCTGGAAGGCCTCGACCCGCTGGCCGGGGGCGTATTTGCGGCGCTCCTCGCGGCGGCGCTGGGCGACATAGGCGCTCATCAGTTCATAGAGGCTGGCGTCCACCCGGTCAGACGGGATGATGACCGTCGCCTGGGGGTCGCCGCGCGTGAAGACGTCGCGCTTCAGCTGCGGGCGGCGGGTGATGGCCTCCACCGCCGTGCGCATGGCCTCCAGCTTCTGCAGGCGGAAGGCCAGGGCGGCGGCGATCTCTTCGGCCGGCGGCTCCTCCGGCTTGTCCTTTTCGTTGCGCGGGATCAGCAGGCGCGACTTCAGATAGGCCAGCCAGGACGCCATCACCAGATAGTCGGCGGCCAGGGCGAAGTTGCGCCGCCGCGCCTCATGAACGAAGGCCAGATACTGTTCGGCCAGACGGGTGATGGAGAGCTTCAGCAGGTCCACCTTCTGCGTCCGCGCTAGGGCCAGGAGAACGTGCAGAGGGCCTTCATAGCCCTCCAGATCGACGACGAAGGCCTCCTGCGCCTCGACCTGTTCGACGGCGGTGAAGTCGAGATTCGGCTGGAAGGCCTCGCTCATGCGCCCTCCCCGGCGGTCACCCTTGCGCCTCGCCGACGTCCGGCCCCTTGGCGGCGTCGAAGCGGCCGGTCAGCGCCGCCTCCAGCCGCGCGCGGCCCTCGGCGACGTCCAGCGGCTCGGGCATGCGGACAATGCGGTTCAGCGCAGCCTCCGCGCGGCGCTTGGCCTCGCCCTTCAGCTTCTTCGTCGCCTTGGCGACCTCCGCCATCTCCTTCAGGTCGCCGTTGCAGTGGAGCACCACGTCGCAGCCCGCCTTCAGCGATTGTTCGGCGCGCTCGGTCAGCGTGCCCGACAGGGCCTGCATCGACAGATCATCGGACAGGATCAGGCCGGAGAAGCCCAGCCCCTCGCGCATCAGGCGGATGGCCTTCTTCGAGGTGGTGGCCGGGCGTTTGGCGTCGACGGCGGTGAAGACGACGTGGGCCGTCATCGCCATCGGCATGTCCGACAGGGCCTTGAACGGGGCGAAGTCCCAGGCGTCCAGTTCCTCGATCGCCGTCTCGACCACCGGCAGGTCGTGGTGGCTGTCCGAAAAGGCGCGGCCGTGGCCGGGAATGTGCTTGATGATCGGCAAGACGCCGCCGGCCAGCAGCCCCTCGGCGGCGGCGCGGCCCAGCTGGGTCACGGTCGCCGGATCCTGGGCGTAGGCGCGGTCGCCGATGATGTCGTGGGCGCCCGGCACCGGCACGTCCAGCACCGGCACGCAGTCGACGGTAATTCCCAGTTCACGGAGGTCATGGGCGATCAGCCGCGCGCCCAGACGCACCAGCTCGCGCGCCGACGCCGGGTCGTTGGTCGCCCTCAGATAGGCGGCGCCCGGCGGATATTTCGGCCAGTGCGGCGGGCCGAGGCGCTGGACCCGGCCGCCCTCCTGATCGATCAAAACGGGCGCGTCGTCGCGGCCCACGCTGTCGCGCAGTTCGGACACCAGCGCCTTGAGCTGCTCGGGGCTGTCCACATTGCGACGGAACAGGATGAAGCCCCAGGGCCTGGCCTCGGCGTAGAAGGCGCGTTCCTCCGCCGTCAGCCGGTGGCCGGAACAACCGTAGATGGCGGCGGAGGTCATGCTTGCGCGATCCTTAGCGGACGATGCAGTCGCGGCCCGCAGCCTTCAGCGCATTGCAGAAGGCGACGGCGCGATCACGGCTCATGCCGGTGAAGGTGGTGCGGTAGACGGTCGAGCCGTTAGCGGCGGTGACTTCCTGCACGCGCTTTTCGGCGCCCGAAGCGTACTGGCCGAAGCGGGCGGCGACGGCGGCGTACTCGCGGTCGGCGATGGCGGTCGAGGAGAAGGCGCCGATCTGCACGCCCGACGACCCGCCCGTCGCGGCCGGAGCGGGCGCGGGAGCCGGCGCCGGAGCCTTGGTCGCCGGAGCGGGGGTTGCGGGCGCAGGCGCGGCCGGAGCCTTGGTCGCCGGCGCGGGCGCGGCGGGCGGCAGGGTCGAGGATTCAACCGGCGCGGCCGGGGTCGTCGGCGCGGGACGCGGCAGCACCTCTTCCGGACCGGAGGTGAAGGTCGGCGCGGCGTCGGTCGGGGCGCCGCCGTCGCGATAGACGCGGATGTCCGCTTCCGGGTCGACCGGCTGGGCGTCCAGCGGGGCCTCGACCTTCATGCTCTCGACCGGCGTGCCGACGGCGGGCGGCGCGTCCGTCGAGGAACGCACGCCCGACCGATAGAAGACCACCACCGCCACGATCAGCAGCAGCAGCACGACCGCGCTGATGATCAGGGTGATCGGTGGCGACTTGGCGGCCGGGGCCCGGCGCGGATCATAGCCGCCGCGCGTGAAGGGCAGGTCGTCGTCCGTCGGCGGCGTATAGGCGCCCCGGTCGCGGCCAGCGTTAGGGTTGCCTCGGTGATCGTCGTCGTAGGACATTGGGTCGCGCCTTGATGGTCGTGGGACACGCGCGCGAATCGGCGCGCGTCGGCGCTCAGTCTAACGCGCCGTGAAGCCCTTCTCGAATCACAGATCGAGGGCGAGGTCGAGGCTGAACAGTTTCCTGTGGACCTCGATAGCGTAACGATCTGTCATACCGGCGATGTAGTCGCACACCGCCCGCGCCCGCGCGTCCCGGTCGTCGGTCAGGGCCGAGGCCTGCCATTCCGGCGGCATCACCTCCGGCTCGGCCATGAACAGCTGGAACAGCTGGGCCAGCACCCGGCGCGCCTGACTGCGGGTGCGGTTGACGCGGTAGTGGCGATACATCCGCTCGAACAGGAAACGGCGCAGCACCGCCAGTTCCGCCATCATGCCGCTTGAGAACTGCACCAGGGTCTCGGGCGCGTTGCGGACGTCCTCGACCGTCTCGATGCGGTGCTTGGCCAGACGGGCCTCGGTCTCGGCCAGAACGTCGTCGACCATGACGCCGATCATCCGGCGCACGGCCTCCAGCCGCAGCATCCGCTCGTCGATGTCGGGCCAGTCGGCGCGCGCGCTGGCGATACAGCGTCCGATCAGCGGCACGTCTGCCAGATCCGACAGGCTGAACAGCCCCGCCTGCACCCCGTCGTCCACATCGTGGTTGTTATAGGCGATGTCGTCGGCGATGGCCGCGCACTGGGCCTCCAGCGAGGCGAAGGTGCCCAGACGCAGGTCCCAGTCGGCCGCCCCGCCCGGCGCATAGGCGGCGACCGCCTTCCACGCCGGGTCCGACAGCTGGTGCGCCACCGGACCGTTGTGCTTGACCACGCCCTCGACCGTCTCCCAACTCAGGTTCAGGCCGGGGAAGCCGGGATAGCGGGTCTCCAGCTCGGTCACGACGCGGAAGCTCTGAACGTTGTGGTCGAAGCCGCCGAAGGCCTTCATCTGTTCGTGCAGTTCGTCCTCGCCCGCGTGGCTGAACGGCGGATGGCCCAGGTCGTGGGCCAGCGCGACCGTCTCGGCCAGATCGTCGTCCAGCCGCAGGGCGTGGGCCAGGGAGCGGGCGATCTGCGCCACCTCCAGACTGTGCGTCAGCCGGGTGCGGTAGTGGTCGCCCTCATGAGCCACGAAGACCTGGGTCTTCTCCTTCAAGCGGCGGAAGGCGGTGGCGTGGATGATGCGGTCGCGGTCGCGGGCGAAGGCGGTGCGGGTGCGGCTGGCGGGCTCGAAAACGCGGCGGCCGCGGCTGGCGGCGGGGTTTTCGGCGTAGGGGGCGCGGGTCTGGCTCAAGACGGCGGGACTTCGTGATGGCGACAGGCCTTTGCGAACGCCTGTCAGACCCTCATATAGAGGGCCGTGAGCACCGTCCAATCCACAGAATCAGCCCGCGACCTGTCGCTGTCGGTCGCAACCCGGTCGCCCGAGGGGATCACCCTGGCCGAAAGCGGCGCGCGCCGTCTGGCCCGGCTGTCCGAGGCGGAAGGCAAACCCGTCCTGCTGCGCGTCGCCGTCGACGGCGGCGGCTGCTCGGGCTTCCAGTACCGCTTCGAGCTGGTGGACGGCCCCGAGGCCGACGACCTGGTGGTGCGTCGCGACGGGCAGGCCGTGGTGATCGACCCGGTCTCCATCCCCTTCCTGAAGGATTCCGAGATCGCCTTCGTGGATGAACTGGCAGGCGCCCAGTTCGTGATCCGCAATCCCAACGCCGCCTCCAGCTGCGGCTGCGGCGTCAGCTTCGCGATCTGAGCCGCGATAAAGTCTCGCTTGGCGGCGAGGCGCAACACACCCATCTGTATGGGCATGACGCGCCTGTTCGTCCTAACCCTGTTGCTCTGCGCCGCCCCCTTGTCGGCGCAGGCCCAGACCTGGCCCGGCTGGCCCGGCCCTCCCCCTGCGGGTTACGATCCCCACATCGCCCGTGCTGAGCAGCATACCCAGGCCATGGAGCGTCTGCGCCTTCAGGCCGACCAGCGTGAGGCCGAGGCCGCCCGCATGAGGCTTCAGACCAGTCAGACATTGCAGCGGCTTGAAGCCGCGCGATCGCCGGCCCCAGCGACGCCGCCTGCGACGGCCTATGCGCCGCGCCCGACAACCCTGCCCGCGCCGGCGACCCTGACGCCGCCGCTCGACCAGACCGCGCCCGGCGTGACGGAGATCGACGCCTGGCTGAGCCGCCCGCCGCACTGAACCACAGCGTTACATTTGCATCTCTTCACCTGCGCCCGCGTTTCAGCCTAGCTTCGGAGCAGACGACGAAAGCGGAGAGCGACAGATGCGTTGGCAAGGCGGACGGCGCGGCGGCGGGATCGAAGACCGGCGCGGCATGGGCGGCGGCGCGGTCGCGGGCGGCGGCATCGGCGTGCTGGTGCTGGCGGCCATCGGCTATTTCGTCTTCGGCATCGACCCGAACACCACCCAGCAGTTGGCCAGCCAGTTCGGCGGCGCCGGTCAGGCCGAGCAGCAGGGCCAGATGGGCTCGCCCGAGGATCAGGCCGGCCAGTTCGTCGAGGTCGTCGGCTCCAACATCAACGACGTCTGGCGCACCAAGCTGAAAGGCTACACCGCGCCGACCACCGTCCTGTACGAACAGGGCACCCAGACCGGCTGCGGCTACGGCCAGGCGGCGATGGGGCCGTTCTACTGTCCGGCGGATCAGAAGGTCTATCTGGACCTCAGCTTCTGGCGCGAGATGGAGAGCAAGCTGGGCGCGTCCGGCGCCGACTTCGCCAAGGCCTATGTCATCGCCCATGAGTTCGGCCACCACGTCCAGACCCTGACCGGGGCCAGCCAGCAGGTGCAACAGGCCCAGCGGTCGGCGCGCAGCCAGGCGGAGGGCAACCGCTATTCCGTCGCCCTGGAGCTTCAGGCCGACTGCTACGCCGGGGTCTGGGCCCGCAACGCCGCCGCCGTCTCGAATGGAGAGGTGGCGCTGGAGCCAGGCGATCTGGAGGAGGGCATGAAGACCGCCCAGGCCATCGGCGACGATGCGCTGCAACGCCGCGGCGGCGGGCGCGTCTCGCCGGAAAACTTCACCCACGGCTCCTCGGCCCAGCGGGTCGAATGGCTGCAGCGCGGTTATCAGACCGGCGATCCGGCCGCCTGCGACACCTTCTCCCAGCTCTAGGCCCGGCCGTAGACCTGGGAAGTCAGGCGGCCTTGGTTCGTCTGAGAGGCGAGGGCCGCCCGTAGGCGAACCAGCGCAGCGCCCATTCCAGCGGCCCCATGTTGAAGGCTCGCAGCCAGAGCGCGCTGAAGATCATCTGGACGACCCAGATAGACGCCGCCACGCCCCACAGGCCCCACCAGTCCAGCCTGCCCCACAGGCCCAGACCATAGAACAGCAGGCCCGCGATCGCCGACTGGCCCAGATAGTTGGTCAGGGCCATCCGGCCCAGGCTCCGCAAGGCCCGCCCCACGAAGCCGAGCATGTTCATCTTCCAAAGCGACAGCAGCAGGCCGACATGGCCCAGCGTCATGGCGCAACGCCCCAATTCATAGCTGGTCTGCGCCGCCCAGGATTCGGACGAGAACTGGCTGTTCCACAGCATGACGGCCTGTCCGCCGTTGACCGCCAGCCCGAGGGCGTAACCGCCGCCCGCCAGGGCCAGGTAGAAGCCCAGCGACCGCGCCCCGCCCAGAACGCCCAGCTTGAACAACGCCATGCCCAGCAGCATGAAGGCGACCGATTCAATCACCAGGGTGATGGTGTAGCTGGAGGCGGCGTAGTCCAGCCAGGTCCGCACGCTCCACTTCAGCAGGCCCAGGGCGTTTCCCGTGCGTACGGCGGTTTCCTCGACGGCGGTCTCCGGCGACAGGCTCTGCGCCTCCTGAGCGCGGACGTAGGCTTTCAAGGCTTCGGCGTCGGCGGGCGAAAGGGCCGCGCCCGTCTCCGCCTGGCTGGCCAGATCCGCCCCCTGTCGCGCCTCCATCGCCTGATAGGCCCCGACCACCGTCGACTCGGCCGTCAGCAGCAGAAGCAGGGCCGCCGACAGGGCGATCAGCGTGCGCGGCCGCGCGGTGCGGAACACGAACAGCAGGAATCCCGACAGGCCGTAGACATAGAGGATGTCCCCCGGAAACAGCAGGATGGTGGCGTTGAACACGCCCAGAGCCAGAAGCGCCATGCAGCGTCGGAAATAGACGTCAGCCGCCTGGATCGTGCCACGTCCGTCTTCTCCGCGCAGGGTGATCAGCAACATCCCCGCCCCGAACAGCAGGGTGAACAGGCCCCGCATCGAGCCCTGCACGAACAGGTGCTGGATGATCCACGCCGACCAGTCGGGATTGGCCAGGGTCGGCGGCAACTCCGGATGATACTGCCCCCAGAGTCCGCCCATCATCATGATGTTGACCAACAGGATGCCGCACAGGGCGAACCCGCGCAGGAGATCCAGGCTCTCCAGACGTTGATTGGGCGACACTGATGTCATGCGAGGCGGCAGGGCGGTCATACGGGCCGCTTATCCCCCTTCAGACCGCGGATGAAACGGATTTTTCAGATGGAAACCTATCAAAACTAAACAATGGTCACATCCATCAACGGCGCGAGGTGCAGCCGTCCGTCGCCCAAGTTCAAAATAACGTTCCGCCCGGCGAAAGCCTCCATGCCCAGCAGGGCCTCGGGGTAGTTGGGCAGCGCCCGGCCGGTATAGACGGCGGTCGCCACATTGCGCCACGCCTCGCCGCCCAGCGCCACGCTTTGCGCCCGGACCATCCGCGTCCTGGCCACCCCGCCCAGGACGATGCTGGACCCCGACTGCTCGGGCCGTCCGTCCAGCAGACCCGCGGTGCGCGCCGCCTCGTCGCTGAGCGCCAGAAGCGAAGACGAGCCGGTGTCCACCACCGCCCTGACCGGCGCGCCCTCGACCACGACCTCGGCGATCAGAGCCGTGCCCGAGCGCCGAACGGGCAAGGGCCGATAGGCGGGCGCCAGCGCCGTCCGGGCCTCGTCGAGCAGCCGCAACCGCCGTCGACGCAGGTCCATCTCCAGCGCCGCCTCCATCAGCAAATCCTGGCCCAGGATCAGCGGCGCGCCCAATCCCTCGTCGCCCCCCAACGGTCCCAGGTCCAGTATGCCCGCGCGTAGACGCCCCACGCGCGCCGTCCCTACCGCCAGATCCAGCGTCACGCCTCGCCCCATCTGGGGGCGCCCGTCCACGCCATAGGCGATCAGCGGCATGTCGAAGAGGTCGTCCAGCCCCAGCTCCGCCACCAGCCGTCGATCGATCACCGAATACTGCGCCCCGCTGTCGATCAGGGCAGTCAACTCCCGCCCCGCCAGCCGCACCCGCACCGTCGGCAACAGGGTCCGTGGCGCGACGAAACCCAACCAGCCGCTCGTCCCGTCGGCGCCGAAGGTCACGCTGGGTCGCCGCCACAGCACATGATCTTTCAGCCACAGCCCGCCGCCGACGGCGGCGGCGACGGCCCCGGCGCGAATGAGAAGGGTACGGCGGTTCATTCGCCTGACA
>Ga0172374_1002263_pt1 | contig 12358 bp, 14 predicted proteins | sample LakKiv3m_FD_114536 | JGI IMG/M metagenome (GOLD analysis project Ga0172374, IMG submission 114536) | Freshwater microbial communities from Kabuno Bay, South-Kivu, Congo - kab_092012_10.3m | ecosystem: Environmental > Aquatic > Freshwater > Lake | place: Democratic Republic of the Congo... | reverse complement strand
GTCGGCTTCGCGCCGGTCGATGCGCCGCGCTATGCCGTCGCGGTCGTCATCGAACATGGCATGTCGGGTTCGGGCGCCGCCGCCCCGGTCGCGCGCGACTGCCTGACGTTCCTGTTCGACCGGAACAAGGCGATGGACGTGCTCGCGCCGATGGAAAAGGAATGGGGCGGCACGATTTCCGAGCGCATGGCCAAGGAGCAGGCGGTGTTCCTCGCCCAGCGTCAGGCGATCGCCGCGGGCCTTTCGCCACCGGCCGACGCTGCCACAGCCGCGCCCGCCACGGCTGCGTCTGCCTCGCCTGCGGCGGCTCCGGCGACGGAATGAACGCGCTTTCGATCGTCCCCGCCCCCGTCATGCGCCTGCCATGGGGGGCCTTGCTCCTCGTCCTCGCGCTGGGCGGGTTCGGCGCGCTTATGCTCTATTCGGCCGCCGGAGGCAGCATGTCGCCCTGGGCGTTCAGCCACGCCAGCCGCTTCTTGGTCTTTTTCGGCGTGGCGATGGTCATGTCGCGCATCCCGATCGACTGGTATCGTCGTGCGACCTTTCCCGCTTACGGCATCGCCCTGGTACTCATCGTGATGACCGAGTTTGTCGGCCATACCGCGGGCGGCGCGCAAAGTTGGCTCAATCTGGGCTTCATGCGCCTTCAGCCGTCCGAACTGATGAAGCTCGCCATGGTGCTGGCGCTCGCGCGTTTCTACGAAATGCTGCCCGCGGGCGAGACCCGCAAATTCAGCGCGATCTGGCCTGCGGCGATCCTCATCATGGTCCCTGCCCTGCTGGTGCTGATCCAGCCCGATCTCGGCACCGCCGTCATGATCATCGCGGGCGGCGCGACGCTCATGTTCCTCGCGGGCGTACCGCTTCGGCTGTTCGTCGCGGGCGGGCTGGCGGCGGCGATCGCGATCCCGCTGATGATCGAATATGGCATGCAGGAATATCAGCAAAAGCGCGTGCTGATCTTCCTCAATCCAGAGGAAGATCCGCTGGGGGCGGGCTATCACATCACCCAGTCGAAAATCGCGATCGGATCGGGCGGCCTGTTCGGCAAGGGATTCCTGAACGGCACTCAGGTTCACCTCAACTACCTCCCCGAAGGCCATACCGATTTCGTTTTTGCGCTGGTCGCAGAGGAATTCGGGCTGGTCGGCGGCGTCACGCTGATCGCGATGTTCGTCGCGCTCTGCGGCTGGGGCGTGGGGGTCGCGATGCGCGCCAAAACCAAATTCGAACGCCTGACCGCCGCGGCGATCTCGGCGACGATCTTCTTCTATGTCGCGATCAACCTGTTGATGGTGATGGGCCTGGCACCGGTCACCGGCATCCCCCTCCCTCTCATCAGCCACGGCGGATCGTCGATGATGACGGTGATGTTCGCGCTCGGCATCCTCTTCGCCATCGACCGCGAAAGCCGCAAAGTTCAGCGCTGGTAGGATTTTGTGGCGAAAGGCGGTTGCCAACCCCAAACCCCGGTGCTAACCGCGCGCTTCCAAAACGAAACGGCAGGCCATCGGTGCCGCCGATTTCACCGGATGGACGCATAGCTCAGTTGGTAGAGCAGCTGACTCTTAATCAGCGGGTCCTAGGTTCGAGCCCTAGTGCGTCCACCAAATTCTCCGTGTCTTCAGAGGTTTTGGTCATTGGCCGGGACAGCGGGATGGCTGTTTTGCTGCCTGGGAACAGCGGGGGTAACGTCGGCATAATTTGTGAAGCCTGCGGCCTTCATCGGGACATATGTTCCTGTCCAACGGCTGCGACGGTGGTGGTCACGGTCGTCACCTGGGCGCTTAGTCAGCAAGATCAGTTCACCAGGATCGCCACCGCCCCACCGACGAACAGCAGCGTCACTGCGGCCAGGCGGATGCCCAGCAGGACGTTCTCGCGCTTCACCAGCTTAGACCAATGCCTAATTGCGCCGCGTTGCGTTTCACGGCAATTCCGGTCGCGCACCTTATTCCCTTTGGGTCGCGGGAGGGGTCGGAGCAATCCGGCCCCTCTCTTTCGAAGAGCAGGGGTATCGCGGGTCGCGAGCCCGTTGCCGCGATAACGATCGCGACTCGCTTCACAGCGAGGCGGTGAATTCCTCGGTCACTCCAAACCATCTACCCACTGGCCTAGTCAATTGCCCGGAGCCACACAAACCGCGTGATCTACAACCGCGCCATCAGGCCGAGCGCCACGTAACGCTCGCCGACATTCGCCTTCATCTTGATCCGCGGCAGGATCGCGAACGCCGCCGTACCGTACAGCCGCGTGCGATCGCCGCTTACCCTCGCGCCCGCGCCCAGTTCGGCAACCAGCGGCACCGTCACCGTCGCCTCTGCGCGGGCATAGAGGCGCAGGTCGCCGCCTTCGTCCTCCAGCGGCACGAACGCGCCGCCGCCGGGGCGCACCGTGATCGGTCCAGCGGCGAACTCATATCCCGCGCCCAGTTCCGCGCCCCAGGCCCCTTGCGTGCGCGCGCCATTGCCCTCGATCACCAGCCCTTGCGCCGCCGCGCTCTGGCTGGCCACCAGCATCGCCGCGGCCAGCGCCGCCTTGGCCATGATACGCATCGTTACGTCCTTCCCTAAAACTCTCGCCCGGCCTAGGCGGTGGGTGGTCGCGGCACAACCGCGCGCGGCGGCGGAACGCGCGGGCCATCGGACGAATGGGGTTGCGCGATTGCATGGGCGTCCGCTTTGCGCTAAGGGCGCGCGCTTCCACACGTTCATCGTTGGAAACCTTGCGGGAGGGCACGGGCTCTCGGGTCTCGCGCTCGCACGAACCGCTAAACTTGAACCGGGCGCGGCCTTTCAGGCTGTACACCCCGTAACAGAGTGAGAAACATGGCAAAAAAGATCACCGGCTATATCAAGCTGCAGGTGCCCGCGGGCGCTGCAAATCCGTCGCCTCCGATCGGCCCCGCACTGGGTCAGCGCGGCGTCAACATCATGGAATTCTGCAAGGCGTTCAACGCGTCGACCGGCGACCTCGAAAAGGGGGCGCCGATCCCGACCGTCATCACCGTCTATGCCGATCGTTCCTTCTCGTTCGAAACCAAGACCCCGCCTGCGACCTTCCTCATCAAAAAGGCCGCAAACCTGAAGTCGGGCTCGAAGGAGCCGGGCAAGGTGTCTGCGGGCAAGATCAAGCGCTCGGCGCTGTCGGCGATCGCCGAGACCAAGATGAAGGATCTGAACGCCAACGATATCGAAGCGGCAACCCGCATCATCGAAGGCTCCGCCCGCGCAATGGGCCTCGAAGTGGTGGAGGGCTAAGGACATGGCAAAGCTCACGAAGAAGCAAAAGGCCTGGTCGATCGACGGCGAAAAGCTGCACGGCATCGACGAAGCGATCAAGCTGGTGAAGGACAATGCGACGTCCAAATTCGACGAAACCGTCGAAGTCGCGCTCAACCTCGGCGTCGATCCGCGTCACGCAGACCAGATGGTCCGCGGCGTCGTCACCCTGCCCAAGGGCACCGGCAAGACCGTTCGCGTCGGCGTATTCGCCAAGGGCGCGAAGGCCGACGAAGCACGCGAAGCGGGTGCCGATGTGGTCGGTGCCGAAGACCTGATGGAAACCATCCAGGGCGGCAAGATCGACTTCGATCGCTGCATCGCGACCCCCGACATGATGGGCGTCGTCGGTCGTCTGGGTAAGGTGCTGGGTCCCAAGGGCCTGATGCCGAACCCCAAGCTTGGCACCGTCACCATGAACGTCGCCGAAGCGGTCAAGGCAGCCAAGGGCGGCCAGGTCGAATATCGCGTCGAAAAGGCCGGGATCATCCATTCAGGCATCGGCAAGGCGTCGTTCCCGGCGGAAGACCTGCGCGCGAATTTCGACGCGCTGGTCGATGCCGTGGTCAAGGCCAAGCCCGCCGGCGCCAAGGGCAAATATGTCCGCAAGATCGCGCTTTCGAGCTCGATGGGTCCGGGCGTGAAGGTCGATACCGCGGAAGTCGCGGTCGCCTGAACCGATCGGCGTTCTCGCCGAGAAACAGAGAAAGGGTCGGGAGCCAGTCTCCCGGCCTTTTTTTTGTTCGTTCAGCCTGGGTTCGGAGGGAGAATCCGAAAGCTTCCCGCGTTGGACGCTTTGTGCCGACGGCGGCAAGCCGCTATGTGAGGGCGGACGAAGCGTCGTCCGGCGTAACGGGGCGATGTGACAAGGGAATGAGTGTGATGATCGGTACTAAGGCGCTCTGGTTGGTCTCGGTTGCCGCGATTGCTGGCCCGGCGGTCGCGCAGCAGGCTGCGCCGCAGGTCCAACCACCCCGGACGACCGCACCTGCACAGTCTCAAACGGTGCAATCGGTCCCCGCCCCGCCCCAGATTCCGCCGCTTTCGGACGCACAGGCGACCGAGCTTCGCGAATTGCTGGCGACCAACGCCCGGGCCGAAGGATTGCGCTCGGCCAACGACACGCGCCTGCAACCCGTCTCCACCGCGCAGGATGCGCTGGTCGCCGCCGCACTTGACCATGCCCGCGCGGTTCACGCCGGGCGCCTGGCCGAAGAGGATTTTCAGGAAGACTGGGCGCTGCGCCCGCAATATTTCGACCCGCGCCCCGGCTTTGCCAAGGCGGTCGCGGAAAACCGCATCGGCCAGTGGTTTGCCAGCCTGCCGCCGCCCTGGGCGGGGTATGACGGGCTGAAATCGGGCCTTCAGCGCTATCGCCAGATCGTCGCCGATGGCGGCTGGAGCAGCGTCCCCGCCGGGCCGGACTTGTCCGTGGGCAGCAGCGGTGCGCGCGTTGCCGCGCTTCGCAAGCGGCTGGCGGTCGAGGACAAGACGGTTTCCGCGACCGGCGATCAGTTCGACGCCGCGCTCAAGGAAGCCGTGGTCCGCGCACAGCGCCGCTACGGCCTGAATCCCAGCGGCCTCGTCTCCACCCAGACGCTCGCGGCACTCAACGTTCCTGCGCAGGACCGGGTGCGCCAGATCATGGCAAACATGGAACGCTGGCGCTGGATGCCGCACGAACTGCCCGCCAACCGGATTCAGGTGAACATCGCCGCCGCGATCGTCACGGTGTTCGAAGGCGACAAACCGGTAATGTCGATGCGTGGCGTAACAGGCAAGGTCGGGACGGAAACGCCGATGCTGTCGTCGACGATCCATTCGATCGTACTCAATCCGCCGTGGAACGTGCCCGCCCGCATCGCGCGCGACGAGCTGTTCCCCAAGGGCATGGCCTATCTGAAGGCCAATGATTTCCGCGTCATCGGCGAAGGCCCGAACCGGCGCCTGCAACAGATCGCGGGGCCGAAGGCGGCGCTGGGCCGGTTCAAGTTCGATTTCGACAATGAGTTCGCGGTCTATCTGCACGATACGCCTGCAAAGGCCGGGTTCGGACGGTTCGACCGGCTGGAAAGCCACGGCTGCATCCGCCTGGAAAAGCCGCATGAACTGGCCAACTACCTGCTCCGCACTTCGTCCGAATGGAGCGAGGCGAAGGTTCAGGAAACGCTCGACAGCGGCAAGACCGTCCGCGCGCAACTGACCACGCCCGCCGAGGTGTATCTGCTTTACTGGACCGCCTTTGCCAGCGCCAATGGCGACGTCAATTTCCGCGCCGACCCTTATGGCTGGGACGCCAAACTCGCGGACAAGATCGAGGCGCGCCAGGCCCGTCAGATCGCCGCCCGCTGAGACAGGAGACATGACCTTGAACACCCGCGCGCTCGCCGCCCTCGCCTTCCCTGCCCTGCTGCTCGCCGCCTGTTCGGGCGACAGCGATGTGGCGCCGGTCGATGAGAATGTGACCGATTTCGAGGTTGAGGAGCCGATCCTCAACCGCCCCGATCCGATGATCGAGCCGAGCCCGCCCCCCATCGAAACCCCGACGCCCACCCCGACCCCGACGCCCGAGCCGCTGCCCGACGAAGCGCAAATCCAGTTCGACGCGGAAGCGACCGGCATGACCGCGCGCGTCGATCGCAACGGACAGCCCGAGGGAAGCCCCGAGGAACCGGTTCGGGATTAGAGCGCGAAGCACGCGACCCATTCGTCTTTGCGAGCGTAGCGAAGCAATCCAGAAAGCCGCACACGCATCACTGGATTGCTTCGCTGCGCTCACACTGACAACAGGCATCGCGGAACCCCACGACAAACCGGCGGGTTTTGGCGGCATGATCCATCATGTCTCCCTTGGCACTGCCGATGTCGCACGGGCACGCGCATTTTACGATCCGGTGATGCGCGAACTGGGGTTGCGCCGCACCTTCGATGTCGAAGAGGCAGTGGGCTATGGCGCGGGAATCACGGTGTTCAGTCTGAACCGCCCGACCGACGGCGCGCCTGCCACGCCGGGCAATGGCGTGCACATCGCGTTCGAGGTGGAGAAGCGCGCGGCGGTCGATGCCTTTCACCGGGTCGCACTCGCCAATGGCGGGACCAGCGACGGCGAACCGGGGGTGCGCCCCGAATATGACGCCAACTACTATGCAGCGTTCGTTCGTGATCCCGACGGCAACAAGATCGAGGCGCTGACCTTCGTGGCCACCTAATCGGATCGAAGGATCAGGCGCGGCGGTAGATGTGCGGCATCCAGTTGCGGGTCACCGTGACTTTCGTCCCAAGCCCTGCAAGCGGATAGAGCTTCTCCGCGAAATCGACCGGCACGCCGACGCATCCGCGTGTCACCGCACCCGGATCGACATTGCTGCCGTGGATCGCGATGCCGGTCCAGGTCAGGCGCATCATGTAGGGCATCGGCGCGCCGACATAGATGTTCGACGTGTGATCGACCTTCTTTTGCAGGATCGGAAAGGTGCCGGTCGGCGTCGGCTTGCGATCGGTGCCGAGGTTGACCGCCGCGCGCCCGATCTCCACCCCGCCGCGATAGACATAGATGCGGGCGACCTCCAGATCGACGACGATCCACAGTGGCCCTGCGGTGGCGCCTTCGGTGTCCCATGCGAACTCGCCGGGCTCCAGCGGCGACGGCAATTCCATCACGACACGGACGTTGTTCGCATTGGCGGCGGCAGTGTTGGCGGATACCTGAGGCGCGAAGGACAGCAGAAACAGTGCGGCGGCGAGTTTCCATCCGCTTTCGAACAGCCCTTTCGCGTTAACCAATTGCATCGCCTGCGCCTCCTGATCTGATACGCTTCATAACGCATATTGGGGCGGTTCGGGCAGGGGCTGATTTCGACTGTCCGTGATTGGAACAGCCTGAACCCATGTAAACACTTATTGGGTTAACGCCGTTGGTCGCGATATAGCGGCAATCCCATATCAGGAACCGATACGCGCCGTGATGTCTCCCTCCCCCATTCAAGTTGGCCTGATCGGCTTCGGCTTTGCATCACAGACCTTTCACGCTCCCCTTATCGGCGCGGTCGAGGGGCTTCGGATCGCCGCAGTGGCATCCAGCAACGCCGCCCGCGTCGATTCGATTCTGCCGGGCGTGCGCGTCTTGCCGACCCCGGAATCGCTCATCGCACGCGACGATATCGACCTGATCGTCATCGCATCGCCCAACGCGACGCACGAACCGCTCGCGCGCACGGCGCTCGATGCAGGCAAGCATGTCGTCATCGACAAGCCGTTCACCGTCTCGCTGGACGAGGCACGCGGCCTTGTCCGACGGGCATCGACGAGGGACCGGTTGCTCAGCGTCTTCCATAATCGTCGGTTCGACAGCGATTTCCTGTCCGTACAGCGGGCGATCCGCGAAGGCCGGATCGGCGCGCCCGTGCATTTCGAATCGCATTTCGACCGATTCCGCCCGTTGGTGCGCGACCGCTGGCGGGAACGGGCGGTGGCGGGCGGCGGCATCTGGTTCGACCTCGGCCCACATCTGGTCGATCAGGCCTTGTGCCTGTTCGGGCTTCCCGATGCGGTGAGCGGCGACCTCGCGGTGCAACGGGGCGGCGGACAGATCGACGACTGGGCGCATGTCGTGCTGCACTTCGGACCCATGCGTGCGGTGCTGCACGCATCGATGCTGGTCGCGGGCGGCAGCAACCGCTTCACCGTGCACGGCGACACAGGGTCGCTGGTGAAGGCACGGATCGACCAGCAGGAAGCGCAGTTGCTGAACGGCGTCGCACCCGGCAGCGACGCCTGGGGCGTGGATGACGATCCGCTGGTCGTGATCGACGGCGAAGGCGTCGCGCGCAGCGAACCCGCCGAACCCGGCGACCAGACGCGCTATTACGCAGGGGTTCGCGATGCGATCCTTGGGGTCGCGCCCAATCCGGTCACGCCGATCGAGGCGCTGGCGTTAATGGCGGTGATCGAGGCGGCGGCGCAGTCGGCGCGCGAAGGCCGGGTGGTGGCGTTGCCGCTCAGCGATAACGAACGCTCGGCCTATGCCGAGGCAAGGCGGCACTCGACTTGAAGGCACAGGCGCGGCAGACGGGGGCGATGATCGCTACCCCCGCCTGGCCGCCGCAATCGACCCCGCGCCTGTTCGTCGAGGCGCCGTTGAGCGCAGGCGCGATGCTGCGGCTGGATGGCCCGCAGGCGCATTATCTCGGCTCGGTCATGCGGATGAAGGTCGGCGATCCGGTCAAATTATTCGACCATGTATCGGGCGAATGGCTGGGCGTTGCGCGCGATGTCGGCAAGCGGGCGATCGACGTCGAGGTGACCGAACTGCTGCGCCCGCGCGAAACCGTGCCCGACCTCTGGCTGTGCGCCGCGCCGATCAAGAAGGGCCGGATCGACTGGGTGATCGAAAAGGCCTGCGAGCTGGGCGTCGGTCGGATCGTGCCCGTCTTCACCCGCCGCGCGGTGGTCGATCGCCTCAATCTCGACCGGCTGCGCGCCCATGCGATCGAAGCGGCGGAACAGTGCGGCCGCACCGCGCTTCCCACGCTGGCGGAGCCGGTGAAGCTGGCGACGTTGCTGCGCGATTGGCCGAGCGAGCGGGCGTTGTTCTTCGCGGATGAGACGGGCGGCGCGAACGCGCTGGATGCGATGCGCGCGCACGCCGGGCCAGCGGCGATCCTGATCGGACCGGAAGGCGGCTTCGATGCAGAGGAACGCGATGCGATCCGCGCATTACCGCAAGCCGTCGGTATCGCGCTGGGACCGCGCATCCTCCGCGCGGAGACGGCGGCGGTGGCGGCGGTGGGATTGTGGATGGCCGCGAGCGGGGATTGGTGATCCTATCCTCCCCATTCATGGGGAGGTGGCAGCACGAAGTGCTGACGGAGGGGGCCTGCCTCGAAGCGCAGCGTTGATGGCCCGCCCCCTCCACCGCTCTTCGAGCGGTCCCCCTCCCCGTGCCGGGGAGGATTTGGTTGCGATTGCCACCCCCTTCACTCCGGCGTAAGGCGCGGAAATGAGCACCAAGACGGTTTCGAACAGCAACGCACCCGTGATCGAGGATCGCGCCCAGCTGATCGGCTATTTCGCGAGTGGCGAAAAGCCGAAGGACCGCTGGCGGATCGGCACCGAGCACGAGAAGTTCGTCTATTCGACCGCCGATTGCCACGCCCCCAGCTATGACGAACCCGGCGGCATCCGCGACCTATTGATGGCGCTGACCGAGTTCGGCTGGGCGCCGGTCGAGGAAGGCGGCAACGTCATCGCGCTGTCGGGGCCGGACGGGACGGTCAGCCTGGAACCCGCCGGGCAACTCGAACTGTCGGGCGCACCACTGGAAAACCTGCACCAGACCTGTGCGGAAACCGGACGTCATCTGGAGCAGATAAAGGCCGTCGGCGAGCGGCTAGGGCTGGGCTTTCTCGGCCTGGGTATGTGGCCCGACAAGGCGCGCAGCGACCTGTCGATCATGCCGAAGGGGCGCTATGGCATCATGCTCGACCATATGCCGCGCGTGGGATCGCTCGGACTCGACATGATGCTGCGGACCTGTACCATACAGGTTAATCTGGATTACGCATCCGAAGCCGATATGGTGAAGAAATTCCGTGTCGGGCTGGCGCTGCAACCACTGGCGACCGCGCTGTTCGCCAATTCGCCCTTCACCGAAAAACATCCCAACGGCTATCTTTCCTATCGCAGCCATATCTGGTCGGACACCGATCCGCATCGCACCGGCATGCTGCCCTTCGTGTTCGAGGACGGCTTCGGTTACGACCGCTATGCCGACTATGCGCTCGATGTGCCGATGTATTTCGTCTATCGCGACGGCCGCTATATCGACGCCGCGGGCCTCAGCTTCCGCGACTTCCTGCGCGGCGAATTGTCGGTGCTGCCAGGCGAAAAGCCGACGATGGACGATTGGACGGATCATCTGTCGACCGCCTTCCCCGAAGTTAGGCTAAAGACCTTTCTCGAAATGCGCGGCGCCGATGGCGGGCCGTGGGGGCGCATCTGCGCGCTGCCCGCACTCTGGGTCGGGCTGCTCTACGACAGCCAAGCGCTGGATGCGGCTTGGGATCTGGTCAAGGGCTGGTCGATGGACGAGCGCGAGGCGCTCAGGAATGCGGTGCCCAGGCTCGCGCTCGACGCGCCGTTGCCGGGCGGCGGCAAATTGCGCGACATTGCGGGCGAGGTGCTCGACATCGCAGGCGCCGGGTTGAACGCCCGCGCGCGCACCAATGCGTCGGGCGACAACGAAAGCGGCTTCCTCGATCCGCTGCGCGAGATCGTGCGGACGGGCAAGGTTCCCGCGCAAATGCTGCTCGACCGCTATGGCGACGAATGGGCAGGCGATGTCTGCCAGCTCTACGAAGGATCGCGCTTCTAGGCGACGACCCAATCCTTGCGCGCGATTCCCTGCGCGTGGAGCAATGCCGTCAGCGGCGCCTGATCCAGCCGCGCACCTGCCGCCGCCGCCACCACCGGTTTCGCGCGATAGGCGACGCCCAGCCCCGCCTCACGGATCATCGCCAGATCGTTGGCGCCGTCGCCGATCGCCATGGTCGCGGACAGCCCAATGCCAAGCGCCGCCGCTTCGGCGAGCAACGTCGCTTGCTTGGTCGATGCATCGACGATCGGCTTGCCGACCGTGCCGGTCAGCCGGCCTGCGTCCACCAGCAATGTGTTGGCAATCACTCGGTCAAATCCGATCCGCGCACCCACGGGATCGGCGAAGCAGGTGAAGCCTCCCGACACCAGCACCGCTTTGGCACCGCGCGCGCGCATCGTGCCGATCAGCGTCGCCGCACCGTCCGAATCGCGGACCCGTTCGGCGAGACACAGGTCGATCGCCGCTTCCTCCAACCCTTTCAGCAACGCCACTCGCGCATCGAGCGCGGCGGCGAAATCGAGTTCGCCGCGCATTGCAGCCTCGGTCACCTCGGCAATCTGCGGCTTGATCCCGGCATAATCGGCAAGCTCGTCGATGCATTCGACGGTAATCATCGTCGAATCCATGTCGGCGACGATCAGCTTCTTCTCGCGTCCTTCGGCGGGCTGGACGATGACGTCGGTCCGCCCGAATGCCCCCTCCAGCACGCCGCGCCCGACCGCCGGATCGCCGTCGAACCGCAGGTCGGCGGCTTCGCCTTCGTCGATCCACGCCCAGTCGCCGACGCCCAGCGCCGCCGCCGCCAGCCGGTCGCGGGCGTCCGAAATATCTCCCGCTCGCATGGGTTCGGCTGCTAACAGCGTGGCGATGAACATGATCGGCTCTCCCGCGGCTCCAAGGGTGGCGCTCATCGCAGGCCCGACCGCGAGCGGCAAGTCCGCGCTCGCGCTCGCCATCGCAGAGCGTCATTGCGGCACGGTCATCAATGCCGACAGCGCGCAAGTGTATCGCGACCTGCGCGTGCTCTCCGCACGTCCGTCGGTCGAGGAGGAAGCGCGCGCTCCGCACCGGCTGTTCGGCCATGTCGATGGGGCGGAAGACCATAATGCCGCGCGCTGGGCAAGCGAGGCGCGCGCCGAAATCGCCGCTGCGCACGATGCAGGCCGGTTGCCGATCCTGGTCGGCGGCACCGGGCTTTATCTGCGCACATTGCTCGACGGCATCGCGCCAGTGCCCGACATCGACCCGGCAATCCGCGCGGAGGTACGCGCGCTGCCCGTCGGCGACGCCCATGAGGCGCTGACGATCGCCGACCCCGCTGCCGCCGAGCGCCTGAACCCTGCCGACACCACCCGCGTCGCTCGCGCGCTGGAGGTGGTGCGGTCGACCGGGCGCAGCCTTGCCGACTGGCAGGCGACGCGGATCGGCGGGATCGGCGGCGACATCGCGCTGATGCCGACGATCCTGCTGCCCCAGCGGGACTGGCTCCACCAACGCTGCGACCGGCGACTGGCGACGATGTTCGGCGAAGGCGCGATCGAAGAGGTGCGCGCGCTGGTCGGTCGCGGCGACGTGCCGCCCGACGCGCCGGTGATGCGGGCGATTGGGGTACGCGAAATCGCTGCAATGCTCGGCGGCGAAATCGACCGCGAAACCGCGCTCGACCTCGCGCGCGCGGCGACCCGCCAATATGCCAAACGCC
>Ga0172374_1002261_pt1 | contig 12360 bp, 10 predicted proteins | sample LakKiv3m_FD_114536 | JGI IMG/M metagenome (GOLD analysis project Ga0172374, IMG submission 114536) | Freshwater microbial communities from Kabuno Bay, South-Kivu, Congo - kab_092012_10.3m | ecosystem: Environmental > Aquatic > Freshwater > Lake | place: Democratic Republic of the Congo... | reverse complement strand
CCTTCGCGTAGTCCACAGCAGTGGCGGTGATGCGTTCGATCTTCGACGAGGCAACGGACTCGGTCCGCATCATGAACCGGCTCATCGCAGCCGAATGTCCCTCCGCGTCGGTGTCCGCCTGCGCTACCGCAAGCAGAGCCGACTCCGAGACCACGATCGTCGCGATAGGCGGGACGTAGTCGAGGGACGAGATCTTCGACGGGACCGCGGCGTCCACGGACGTCAGCATGCGATCAGCACGAGTGCCACCGCGGGCCTGTTGACGCCATGGGCGCGTCTCGACGGTGTGCGCCGGCCAGACGCCGTGCCCCTTCTCCCTCGTGACGATGTCCATAGCCCCGAGTATTGCATGAACTAATCAGGTTTAGACCGCATAAACCTGATTAAGCGCACCGGAAGCCGCATGGAGCAGGCGCGCGCCGGCTCAGACGCCTCAGGGATGGCGCCGGTACTGTCGGAAGCGAATGGTCGCCGGCGGAGGGCTCACATGACTGTCATCGCATCACCCCACGAGCGGAGATCGCTCGACGTGCACGCCCTCGATCTGCGGAGCACCCTGTGACGGCACCGGGCACCTCCCCCGCCGGCCCGCGCTTCGAGGTCGATCCCTGGAGCATCGCCCTGGACGGGCTGGACGCCTCGCGCCTCGCGCACGACGAATCCGTCTTCGGCTTGTCGAACGGCCACGTCGGATGGCGCGGCAACCTCGACGAGGGGGAGCCCCGCGGCGTCGCCGGCAGCTACCTGAACGGGGTGTTCGAAGAGCATCCGATGCCGTACGCCGAAGAGGGCTACGGCTATCCGGATTCCGGCCAGACCGTCATCAACGTGCAGAACGGCCAGCTCATCCGCCTTCTGGTGGATGACGAACCGTTCGACGTGCGGACCGGCGAGCTCGTGCATCACCGACGGAGCCTCGGTTTCCGGGACGGTGTCCTGCATCGTGAAGCCGACTGGATCTCGCCGACGCACCGGCGGGTGCGCATCGAGTCGGCGCGCCTGGTGTCGTTCTCCCGGCGCGCCGTCGCGGCCGTGCGCTATCGCGTGCACGCCGTGTCTCACGAGGTCGCGATCACGATCCAGTCCGAGGCCCTGCCGAACGAGCCGCTCCCGATCACCCATTCCGATCCGCGCGTGCAGGAGCTCCTCACGACGCCGCTGGTCGGCCTCGACTCGGATGTGATCGGCACCACGGCGACCCTCGTGCACCGAACACGGGAGAGCGGACTGTCCGTGGCCGTGAGCATGGACCACGCCGTCACGACCTCCGGATCCGCCGAGCCGGCCGTGACGACGGTCGCGTCTCCGGAACTCGCGCGCACCACCGTCCGGGTGGTCCTCGCGCCCGGGGAGCACGTCGAACTGATCAAGGTCGTCGGCCATGAGTGGTCGGCGACGCTGTCCCCCTCCGGCCTGCGGGACCGCGCCGAAGCCGCCGTCGCGGATGCCGGACACGCGGGCTGGGACGAGCTCGTGCGCGAGCAGCGCGCGCGCCTGGACGACTACTGGGCCTGCGCGGACGTCGAGGTCGAGGGCGAGCCGCGGCTGCAGCAGGCCGTGCGCTACGCGCTCTTCCAGGTGTTCCAGGCGTCCGTCCGCGCGGAGCTCCGCTCGGTTCCGGGCAAGGGGCTCACCGGCTCCGGCTACGAGGGTCACACCTTCTGGGACTTCGAGGGGTTCGTGCTCCCCGTCCTCACCTCCACCGCACCGCATGCCGCGGAGCAGGCGCTCCGCTGGCGGCACTCGACGCTCGGACACGCCCGCGAACGCGCGCAGCACCTGCACCTGCGCGGTGCCGCGTTCCCCTGGCGCACGATCGACGGGCGGGAGAGCTCCGGATACTGGCCCGCGAGCACGGCGGCCTTCCACGTCAACGCCGACATCGCCGGCGCGGTGCTGCACTACGTGCGGGCGACCGGCGACCAGGCCTTCGAGCGCGAAGCGGGACTCGAGATGCTCGTCGAGACGGCCCGACTCTGGGTCTCCCTCGGCCACACAGACTCCGCGGGCGTTTTCCACATCCACGGTGTGACCGGACCCGACGAGTACTCCGCCATCGTCGACGACAACGTGTACACGAACCTCATGGCACAGCGGAACCTGCGCGGAGCGGTCGCCTCGGCGCGGCGGCATCCGGAGGTGGCCGGTGCGCTCGGCGTGGACGAGGCGGAGCTCGACGAGTGGTGCCGGACGGCGGACGCGATGTGCGTTCCGTTCGACGAGGCGCGCGGCGTGCACCCCCAGTCGGCCGGATTCACGGAGCAGGAGCGCTGGGACTTCGAGAGCACGAGCTCCGAGGAGTACCCGCTGCAGGAGCACTTCCCCTACTTCGACCTGTACCGGAAACAGGTCGTGAAGCAGGCGGACCTGGTCCTCGCCCTGTTCTTCGCGCACGAGGCGTTCACGCCCGAGGAGAAGGAGCGCGCCTTCGGGTACTACGAGGAGCTCACGGTCCGGGACTCCTCGCTCTCCGCCGCGGTCCAGGCGATCATCGCCGCCGAGGTGGGGCAGCTCGACCTCGCCTACGACTACCTGGCGGAAGCGGCCACGCTCGACCTCGACGACCTGCACGAGAACACGAGCGACGGTCTGCACATCGCCGCCCTCGCCGGAGTGTGGACGGCGATCACGGCCGGCCTCGGAGGGATGAGGGACACCGACGACGGACTGCGGTTCTCGCCCCGTCTGCCGGACCGCGTTCGCGGGTTGAACTTCGGCGTGCGGATCCACGGGCAGGTGCTCCGCGTTGAGGTCCTGCCCGCGACCGTGACCTACGTTCTGAAGGAGGGACCGTCCCTGACCGTCCGTCACTTCGACGCCGAGGTCGAGCTCCACGCGGGGCATCCGGTCACCCGGGAGATCCCCCGCGCGCGAGATCGCGGAGCACGGCCGTCGCAACCCCGCGGCCGGGCGCCGCGCGACGCCTCGGTCGCGTTCGCTCTGTGACGGTCCGCGTCGACGAAGCGCGCGGCGTCCCGGGCGGCTACAGCGACGCCAGGTCCGTCCGGGCGCGCTCGACCGCGTCCTCGGTCTCCTCGACGCGCTTCGCCGCCTCCGCCTGAGCCGACTCCAGCTCGGGAAGCTCCTGCTCGACGCGGCGGACCTCCGCGCGGGCGCGCTCGAGCTGCGCCTCGAGGTCCGCCACCCGCTCCGACAGCTCGTCCGCCGTCGACCGCAGCTTCTGCAGCGCGGAGTCCTTCCTGCCGAGCTCTCGCTCTGCGACGGCCTGCTCCTTCTCCGCAGCGGCTACACGGCGCTCCGCCTCCCGCCGCTTCCTCCGGGCCTGCAGTTCGTCCGGCGGCTGCGGCGGCGGCGCGGCATCTCCCTCATCCAGCTCTCCCGCCACCGCGTCGCGGATCTCCTCCTCGCTCGATGACGGAGTCAGCGCGCGCACCAACCGCCCCGAGGCCACGGCGCTCGCTGCCGTGGGGTCGAAGAACGCCGCCGAGATGCTCTGCTCGACCGACTCGAGAGTCGCCGGCGTGATGCGCTCACCTCGGGACGCGGCGAGCTCGGCCGCCGTCGCCGCCAGCCGTCGGGTGAGGGCGCGCCGGTCCCGGCCGAGCTTGGCCAGCGCCGGCGCGTCGAGGTCGTCCTGCGCCTCGCGGAGCTCCCTGGCCAGCTGCAGCGCCTCCCCCAGCTGCCCGGACCGTTCCTGCGCGAACACATTCACGACCCAGGCCGCGATGGAGGGCTTCTTCAGCGCGCGGATGCGGGGCGCGAGGGCGCCGGCTTCGTCTGCGCGGGCTTTGCGGGACGCGACGAAGGCGTCCGGCTGACCGGAGTAGAGCGCGGCCGCGATCTCCTCGAACGTGGGATCGGCCATGCGCCAACGATACGCCGCCGCGCGGCTCGGACGCGGAGCTACTCGATCGTGAGGTGGTCAGCCCAGTCGGCGCTGACCAGCTTCCTGGTGCCGAAGGTGCCGTCGCCGAGCCCCGGATAGAGGAAGAGCTGCGCCGAAGGCGTGCGGACGAGGAGATCAGCGCGGCCGTCTCCGTCGTAGTCGACGCCTCCCGTCGCTGCCGTGAACTCCTGCCAGCCCGATCCGACCGCGCGCCGCGCGGCGAAGCCGTTGGGTACGCCGGCGTAGAAGTACAGGGTGCCGTCGAAGTGGAGACCGATGATGTCACCCCAGCCGTCGTTGTCGAAGTCGCCGCCGATCACGAAGTGGAACGCCTGCCAGCCGCTGCCGACCGTCGTGTGCGGACTTCCGAACTTCCCCGCCCCGTTTCCGGCGTAGATGATCAGCACCCCGTTGCGCGAGACCCCGAGGATGTCCTGCTTGCCGTCCCCGGTGTAGTCGGCCCCGGAGGCCACGTGCATCATGTCCCACCAGCCGTCGCCGATGGCCACCGGTGAGCCCAGCGCGCCTCCGCCCTTGCCGGGGTAGAACTCGAGGATGCCGTCGGACCGGGCGGCGAGCACATCGGCCTTGCCGTCGTTGTTGAAGTCGGTGTGCGTGACATGACGTCGCGTCCCACCCCAGTTGGCGCCCAGCAGCGTCGTGGCCGGCTGGAAGCCGCCCGCCCCGTTTCCGCCGCGCAGCCGCAGGTCGCCGTTCCCGGCGACGATCAGAAGGTCGGCCTTCTTGTCGCCCGTGTAGTCGGCGGCGGCGGTCGGGGACTTCGGGCCGGGACCCGTGGCGAGTCCGGGGACGGTCAGCGGGATGGTTCCGCCGCGCGAGACGTTCGCGAGGCATGTGAAGCCGTTGTTCACCGCGGTGTAGACCGCACCGTTCAGCCGCAGCTCGAAGTGCAGGTGGTAGGCGGGAGAGTTGCCGGTGTTGCCGACGACGCCGATCTGCTGACCGCGGCCGACGCGGGTGCCGGGAGCGTAGATCCCCGGAGAGGCCATGTGCGCGTAGCGCGTGACGTAGCCGCCGGGGTGCTCGATGTCGGTGTAGTTGCCGTACCCGCTGTTGACGGTGCGCGACTTGATGACGCCATCGTATGCGGCGACGATCGGGGTTCCCCCCGCGCCGGAGATGTCGATGCCGTCGTGCGCGCGGTAGTTGCCGCGGCAGCCGTCCCCGACCTTGGACTGGATGTTCCCGGAGGCGGGATAGACCATCCGGCCGTCGGTGGCCGCGGAAGCAGGGGTGCTCGCAGACATCGACGGCACGAGCGAGCCGATCACGACCGCGAGCACGGCGATCATCCCGATGCGGGCGAAACGCAGGCGGGACGGTCGCTTCATCTCGGCGTTCTCTCTTGTCCGGCGGCCCCAGGGACGTGATGCCCTCCGCCGTCACCGTACCAGGGCGGACGAGCCCCCGCCGTGCGCGCCGCCGGGGAAGCCGGTGATCCGGTCCAGGGCAGAAGCCTCTCAGAGCAGGTCGAAGTCGCCGCTGTCGTACGGCGCGCTGTCGTCGCCCGTGTCACGGCCGTCGAACTCGACGGTCTCGACGGAGATCGCGACCTGCGTCGCCGCGGAGATGAGCAGACTCACCGCACGATTGCCGACCACCACGAATTCGACGAAGCCGCCCCCGGCGCGCATCGCCTCTTCGATCCGACGCCGCAGGTCCGGGACATCCTGGCCTTGCGCCAGGAAGAACTCCGCCCCGTTGAACGCGATCCGGGTCCGCTCCATCGTCTGCATCTGGCCTCCTCCTCATACCCGGGATGTCGTTCGGGCGACGGTACCGATCGGGTCGCCCGCACAGAAGGGGATTGCGCGATGGCCCGAGAAGAGGCAGAGCGCGTTCTGGGTGTACCGTGCAAGCATGGGAAGACTCCGCTATGACGGGACCTCGGATCCGATCCTGATCGAGGACACGACGCTCGCGCATCTGAAGATCGTGGTCGCCACGAAGCTGCGTCGGCAGGAGAGCTTCATGATGACGTGGCGCCCCGTCGGCGACGGCGTCGACAAGCGCGCTTCGGTGTGGATCCACCCAGCCATCCCCCTGCAGTTCGGCTTCGAGAGCGCCGATCCGCCTCCTGTCGACGCGCGTCTGGTCGCCGACATGATGCATGCGCTCAACGCCTCGGGCGAGCTCGTCCTCGATCATCTGATCGACCCTCGCTGACGACCGGCACCCCGTCACCGACCCGGAGCTCCACCCGCCGTGGCAGCCGACCTTCTCCCGTTCCTCCTCCTCGGAATCCTGATCCTCGCGCTGCTCATCGGCTGGCCGATCATCAAGCGCCGATCGGACCGCGGCGCGGGCATGGCGGGTCGCAGCCGGGGACGGCGGTTCCTCGATGCGAAGCGCGCCGAGGCGCTCGCCACGCTGGGCTCGACTCTGGTCGTGCATGCTCCCGAGCCCGTGGCACGAGAGATCATCGCCGCGGCCGTCGCGAAGCAGGAGCAGCACTTCACCGTCCGCAGCGACGGCGGTTACGGCATCCGATTCGTGGAGCCCGACGACACGATCGTGCGACTCGTGCGGGTTCCGGACGGCACCCGCATGCAGGTCGAGACGTTCCGCGAGTACCTCGACGGCCCGCGGACCGTACCGCTCTGGGAAGACCTGCGCTCCCGCGTGACCTCCGCGGCAGCGGCTCGCAGGATCCCTGTCTCCACAGGCGAACAGGGCGGCTTCCGACAGGAGGGTCTGATCGACGGGCGCGACGCGCGCTGGGCGCGGGAGGACGGAACCTCATCCGGGCCGGGGCCCGGGCGGTGACCTCCTCGCCCGAAACCGCACTCACATCATCCGGCGGACGCAACTAGGCTGGGAGGCGCGCCCCGCCCGCCGGGCCTCCGCCGGGTCATGGCGGTGGCGTGCGCCCTCACGACCTCCTCCGGTCCACATCATGATCCCGCCGCGCCGGGACGGAGTCCTGCTCCGGTGTGGCCACGCCAGAAAGGCATGAACCCCATGAGCGAATCCTCCGGAACCGCCGACCGCGACGGCGAGCGCTCGCCGGACTTCTTCGACCAGCTGATCGAGACCACCCCGCGCGACCAGCAGGGCGCGTTCACCGTCGGCTTCCGCGGCTACGACAAGGGCGAGGTGGATGCTGCGCTCTCCGCGCTGCGCAACCAGCTCAAGCAGGCGGCGGCCGACGTGGCCGAGGCGCAGGCTCGCGAAGAGGACGCCGTGGAAGCCGTCCGGGCAGAGGAGCGTGCAGCCAGAGAGGCGCTCGAGGCCGAGCTCGCCGCGGCCAACGCGAAGGCCTCGGACGCCGAGCAGCAGGTCGCGACCCTCACCTCCGAGCTCGTCGACGCCCCGCAGGCCGATGGCGAGGAGGCGCCCTCGCGTCAGCAGTTCGAGGCGATCCTGCGCGTCGCGGAGGAGCAGGCGAACGTCCTCATCCAGAACGCCGCTGTGCAGGCTGACCGGCTGATGACCTCCGCCCGCGAGGAGGTCACGGCCCAGCGTGCCGAGGCTCAGGCCGACGCCGAGCGGATCACAGCCCAGGCCGAGCGTGACGCCGATCAGGTGCGCCTGAAGATGGACACCGAGTACACCGCGCACGAGGCCCGCATCGAGCGGGAAGCCGCGCACGCCGCCGAGAAGGTGAACCAGGCCGCGCAGGAGGCCACGGCGATCCGGACCGAGGCCGAGAAGGGCGCCGCCGCTCTGCGTTCTCTCGTGACCCGCGAGACGACGCAGCTGCGTGCGGACGCGGAGCGCGAGGTGCGCGAGATGAACGCCCGCGTGCTGGAGTTCGAGGAGACCCTCACCCGGCGTCAGGACGATGCGCAGCAGGAGTTCCTCGTGCTGCACAACCAGGCCGTGGCGCACGCGGAGCGCATCACCAACGACGCCAACGAGCAGGTCGCCGCTTCTCTCGAGCATGCGCAGCGCATCTCGGCCAGGGCCGAGGACTACGAGCGGCTCACCCGCTCGCAGGCTCAGGCGATCGAGGCCGACGCCCAGGTGCGCGCCCGCGAGACCCTGGAGCGCGCCCGCGCGAAGGCGCAGAAGATCGTCGACTCGGTCACGGGCCACACGACGGCCGTGCTGCGCGACGCCGAGGACCGCACGCGGCAGCTGCGCTGGCAGCAGCAGCAGCTGACGAGCTTCATGGCCGAGGTGCGCGAGCTCATCCGCCCCGACGGCATCTTCTCCGACGACACCGTGCCGGCCGAGATCACCGCAGCCGACGACACGGACAGCGCGTCGGCGCCCGCCGTCTCCTCGGACGAGGCCCCCGCCGCTTCCGAGGAGAGCTTCCTCGGCGACGAGGTCCTCGAGGACGAGCTCGACGACGGCCCGCTGGAGAAGATCACGATCGACGTGGTGGAGACCAAGAAGAAGTCCTCCAAGTAGTCGAACGACAGAGGCGCGAGCAGGCTTACCTGCTCGCGCCTCTGTCGTTCCCGGATCGGGTCCGGGTGGAGTCTGGGTTACGCCCGACCGAACTGCGCCGATGCGGGGCAGTCGAACGGATCGGCACCGGCGGAGAGACCGACCCGGTTCAGGTACTCGATGACGATCAGGTACGACCGTCCGAGGCTGGTCTCGGTGTACGGCACGTTGTTCGCGGCGCAGTAGTCGCGCACGATCTCGCGTGCCTTCGACAGGTGCAGCCGCGGCATGCTCGGGAAGAGGTGGTGCTCGACCTGATAGTTCAGTCCGCCCATCAGCCAGGTGGCCCACCATCCACCGCGGATGTTGCGGGAGGTGCGCACCTGCTTGGTGAAGAAGTCGAGGCGGGCGCTCGGGTCGATGATGGGCATGCCCTTGTGGTTCGGGGCGAAGGACGCCCCCATGTAGACACCGAACACGGCGAGCTGCACGCCGAGGAAGGCGAAGGCCATTCCGAGCGGGAGCATGAGGAAGACGGGGACCAGGAGGATCGCGAAGCGCAGCGCGATGATGCCGAGCTCGGTCCAGCGGCCCTTGACGTTCGGCTTCGTCAGCAGGTGCTTGAGGCCGATGTAGTGGAGGTTGAGTCCCTCGAAGGTGAGCAGGGGGAAGAAGAGCCAGCCCTGCTTGCGGGTGATGAGCCGGACCAGACCCTTCGACTGCGCCGCATCCGTCTCGAGGAACGAGATCGTGTCGACCTCGATGTCCGGATCCTTGCCCACCTGGTTGGGGTTGCCGTGGTGCTTGGTGTGCTTCGAGTCCCACCACGAGTAGCTCATGCCGATGCTGCCGGCGAGGATGCGGGCCAGGCGGAAGTTCGACGGGCCGGAACTGAGGATCTGCCGATGCGCCGCCTCATGGGCGAGGAAGGCGATCTGCGTGAAGACGATGCCCAGGCCAGCGGCGATGAGCAGCTGGAACCAGCTGTCGCCGAGCAGGATAAATCCGGTGACGAGTCCGCCCAGCGCGAGCACGATCCCCGCGGCGACGGAGGCGTAGAACCACTGCGCACGTCGCAGCAGTCCCATCTCCTTGACCACCTGAGACACCTGCTTGTACGCCTGTGCCATCGGGGGGAACTCCGCGTTGCCGGAGTAGGTCTGGCGAACCGGACCGAGCGTCGACGCGGTCGTGTCGATCTGTGTGAGGGAGATGATCTTCTCCTGACGATCGGAGCCCTTGAGCTGTGGAAGCCCAAGGCGATCGCCCAACGCTTACCTCACAGTAGCCCGCGCCGCATACGCGTCAGGGAATACATCGGGGACCCTTGACGGGCGGCATTTCCTGTGCAGGAGAGGCCGCCCGCCGCGTGCCGGAACGGTCGCTCAGGCGCGGGCGCGGCGCGGCCGGCGGCGCCAGGCTCGCGGCAGGATCGGCGTGAAGACGGATTCGCGCCGAGCCGGCTCGTGCACCTCTTCGAGCGCGCGGAACGCATCGTCGAGGGAATCGAAGGCGCCGAGTTCGGTGCCGCGGTTGTCGCGCACGAGGTGTGCGGCGCCGTCGAACTCGACGAAACCGGCGAATTCGCCGCCGCGGGTCGCGACGTGCACATCGGTGTCGGCCTGCTTCCAGGTCAACGGATCGGACGGGGGAACGGTGGTGGTGCTCATGGTGATGCTCATTGCTGTGTGGCGGACACGCGAGGCGCTCCGCAAGATGTGAGACCAAGGGCGGATTCCGCACGCATCGATGTGCGCGGTCCGTGATGGCCCTGATCAGTGGCGACGTGGCGGCCGAGAGGGGGCGATGCACACACGTTGCATCATCAGCATAGCAGATCGCCTCGGCCGCCACCCGGTCGGCCCGCGTGTTCAGCGCGACGGCTGTCCGCCGGTACCGCCCTGACCGCCACTCGGCGCCGAGCCCGCGGCCGGCTCCGTGGTCGTGTCGACACCCACGACGAGGACGGCCCGATAGCCGTCGGAAACGTTCCCGGTGACCGTGGCGACCTGGAGGGCGCCGGCGTCGTCGCCGAACACGTTGTCGCTCGCGAGCGTGATCTGCGACAGGTTCCGCGCGGATCCGTCGTAGGCGCTCTCCGCGTACACGGCCGAGCATGCCTGTTCGGGCAGAGCCAGCTGGGAGGTCGCGATCGCCGACGTGGAGTCCGTGATCGACGACACGTCCGGATAGACCTCGAAGTGGATGTGCGGCCAGCGTCCGGAGTAGCAGCCGGGGAAGATCGACGTGAACGACACCCTTCCGTCGTCGTCCGCGACCTGCACGCCGCGCAGGTAGGTGACGTCCTCCAGTCCGGAGGAGTACATCGAGTACTCCCCCTGCGCCGTGCAGTGCCAGGCGTAGACCGCGGCACCGGCGAACGGAACGCCACCGGCGGCGAGGTCCACGATCCGCAGCTCGAACGTGAGCGGCACGCCCTCCGCCGTGGCGCCGCCGTCGATGGACGAGCGGATGTCCTGCCGCACGATCCCGGAATCCTCCAGGACGTCGGGGCCGTTCGATCCGTCTCCGGGATACGGCCCCGCCGTCTCATCCGGGATCTCGGCGGTCGTACCCGATGCACCCTCGGAAGCGTCTCCGGTCGACGTCGCGGTCGGGCTCGCCGACCCTCCGGACGCGGCGGGCGCGCATGCCGCGAGGACGACGGCGCCGAGGCCGAGACCGGCCAGTCCGAGCAGACCGCGGCGGCTCATCAGGGTGCGGATGTCGAAGGCCGCCCCCTGGTCGACGACCTCCTCATCCGCCCGGTCGAGCACGCGCCCCTCGTACGCGGGGCCGTCGGGGGTCTGGATCGGTTCTGGGATGCTCATGAGCGGCTCCTCCTCGTTCGCCTGGAGTGGGTGACCACCAGCGTCGCGGACGATCCGATCAGGACCTTCTGCCTCTCCTATGACTCGACTATGTCCTCCCGCGGCACCGGGGGTCGAAGGACGAGGACGACGACAATGACGGCGAGGATCAGGGCCGTCAACGTGACCGGGACCGGCAGGACGGGGTCGAGCAGCACGAGCAGCGCACCGAGCGGCACGACGGCGTTCACGACCCGGTCGGCGTTGTCGCGGATGGCGATCCACCAGATGCCGAGGAGGAAGATCGCGATCGGGATCGTGACCGTGAAGGACGCGGCGACGTTGGAGAGGTGGCTCTCGCCGGTCAGGACATCGAGTTCCACCTCGATGCCCGCCGAGAAGGCCGCGGCGGCGGCGAACACGAAGTAGTGCGTGTAGCCGTAGCGCAGCGAACGCCGGAAGCTCGTGATCGCCCGGTGGTGCGGCGGCCAGAAGTAGATCCACCACAGCGCGGCGGTGACCACGAGGGTGAGGACCGAGATCGCGATCAGCGGGCCGAGGCTCTCCACCTTCTCCAGGGCGTCGACGATCGCGTTGGCCGAGGCGAGCAGGCTCTCGCCGAGCACGATCAGGGTGAAGAGCCCGTAGCGCTCGGTGATGTGGTGGGGATGCCAGGGCGTCCGCTTGCGGTACTCGGCGAAGATCGGGACGCCGATCTCGATCAGCGCGAACAGCACGAAGGCGACGATCTGGAGCGGGCCGACCGGGATCAGGAGGAAGAGGATCCACAGCACCTGCACCGCGGCGATGCCGAACGCATAGCGCCGAGCGGGCGATCGCAGCTCTCCCCCGGTGCGAGAGGCCCGCAGCCACTGCGCCACCATCGCGATGCGCATCACCACGTAGCCGAGGACCGGGAGTCGGAAGTCACCGTGCTCGAACGCGCGGGGGATGCCCGCGGCGAACACCAGAACGCCGCCCATCTGCACGATCGTCGTGACGCGGTACAGCCAGTCGTCCGTGTCGAACGAGGTCGCGAACCAGGTGAAGTTCATCCACGCCCACCAGATGGCGAAGAACACCATCGCGTAGGAGGTCACCCCGTGCAGGAAGTCACCGTGACTGAGGGCGTGGTGCAGCTGCGCGGAGGCGATGCTCACGGCGACCACGAAGACGAGGTCGAAGAACAGTTCGAGCGGGCTCGCGGTGCGGTGCGGCTGAGCGGGATCGCGCGGCAGCATGGTGCGGAGCTGGAAGCGGGAGGAGGAGGCGTTCGCGGTCACCGCGAAAGGATAACGCCCGCGGAACGGCCCGGGGAGAATCGGATTCCTCCATTCATGAGAT
>Ga0172374_1002260_pt1 | contig 12364 bp, 7 predicted proteins | sample LakKiv3m_FD_114536 | JGI IMG/M metagenome (GOLD analysis project Ga0172374, IMG submission 114536) | Freshwater microbial communities from Kabuno Bay, South-Kivu, Congo - kab_092012_10.3m | ecosystem: Environmental > Aquatic > Freshwater > Lake | place: Democratic Republic of the Congo... | reverse complement strand
GCCATCTCTTCCGCAGAGGGAGCCAGGCCCGGAAACGCTTCCTGCGCCTGCCGGAAGATCGACATGGAGCGGGCATGCGCATATTGCACGTAAAAAACCGGATTATCCTTCGATTGTTCGGTCACTTTCGCGAAATCGAAGTCCAGCGGCTCGGAATTCTTCCGATAAAGCATCATGAATCGCACCGGATCGCGACCCACTTCGTCGACAACATCGCGCAGCGTGACGAAGTCGCCGGAGCGTTTCGACATCTTCACCGGCTCGCCATCACGGAACAGTTTGACCAACTGGCACAAAAGTACAGTCAGCTTCGACTTGCCCTCGGAGACGGCGCGCGCGACCGCTTCCAGCCGCTTGACGTAACCGCCATGATCGGCACCCAGCACATAGATCATCTCGGAGAAACCCCGATCGAACTTGTTCTTGAAATAGGCAACGTCGGCGGCGAAATAGGTGTAGGAACCGTCCGATTTCATCAGCGCGCGGTCCATGTCGTCGCCCACTTCGGTGGAACGGAACAGCGTCTGCTCGCGATCTTCCCAGTCATCAGGCAATTCGCCCTTCGGCGGCGGCAGCGTGCCCTTGTAGACATGGCCCTTGAACGTCAGGTCGTTGATGGCCGAGAGGATCGGTCCGCCATTGCCCTCATGCAGCGTGCGCTCCGAGAAGAACACATCGTGCTTGACGTTCAGCGTCTCCAGATCCTCACGGATCATCGCCATCATCGCAGCGATTGCCTTGTCCTTGACGATCGGCATCCACTTTTCCTCGGGCATGGCCCGAAGCTTGATGCCGTATTCATCCGCCAGCGCCTGGCCGACGGGAACGAGGTAATCGCCGGGATAGAAGCCCGACGGAATGGCGCCGATATCCTCGCCCAGCGCTTCGCGGTAACGCAGGAAGACCGAACGCGCCAGCACATCGATCTGTGAGCCGGCGTCGTTGATGTAATATTCCTTCGTGACGCCGTAACCCGCAAATGCGAGCAGGTTCGCCAGCGTGTCGCCCACAACCGCACCACGGCAATGGCCGACATGCATCGGGCCGGTGGGATTGGCGGAGACATATTCGACATTGATCTTCTGGCCGACGCCCATCGTCGAACGGCCGAAATCGATGCCCTGGCCGATCATGTCGGCAAGCAGACGCTGCCAGTAACCAACCGAGACCTTGAGATTGATGAAGCCCGGACCGGCGACATTGACGCTGTCGACATCGCCATCGGCCTGAAGAGCCGGCACGATGAGTTCGGCGAGCGCCCGCGGATTGGTGCCGAGCGGCTTGGCCAGCACCATCGCCGCATTGGTTGCGACGTCGCCGTGACTGAGATCACGCGGGGATTCGATGGTAATTCGACTGAAATCGACCTTTTCGCGGTTCTCTTTCACGAGATCGAGGGTTTCGAGCGCGTTTTTGATCCTGGTATCGAAATCGGCAAAAATGTTCATCGTTCCAACCTGCGCGAAGGGCTTCTGTTTATGTCCGGCCATCATAACCGGGTCGGCTTCGCGATCGCCCGCTGCCCTATCGCAAATCGGGGGTGTGGTCAAACAGCCGCTGGTGGGCACGCAGTGCATAACTGTCGGTCATGCCGGCCAGATAATCGCCCACATGCCGGGCTTTTGCAGCCTCGCTCATACCGGAAATGCTGTCCACCCAGTAGTGGCTCTGCATCTCCGCCGGTGTTTCCATATAACGGTGGAAAAGGTCTGTGACGATCTGCGTCGCACCGGCCCGGATGCGCATGATTTCCGGGTGCCGGTAGATATGGCCGAACAGCAGCTTCTTGATCTGCCGGTCTGTCTCGGCCATCTCGGGTGAAAACGTCGCGACGGTGAAATCGGCGGCGCGGATATCGGCCGCACTCTGCGGTTTCAGGCGGGCAAGGTTGTGCTGCGCAACCCCGATAACATCTTCCACCATATGGGTGATCTGCCGGCGCATGATCTCATTGGCGAAACGCTCCTTGTCGAGCACGGGATATTTCGCCCGCACCTCGGCCATCAGGCCGCTCAGGAACGGCACCTCCTCCAGCATTTCGAAGGTGAGATAACCGGCGCGCAGACCGTCATCTATATCATGGGTATTATAGGCGATGTCATCGGCAATCGCCGCCATCTGCGCCTCAAGGCTGGCATAGCTGCCAATCTCCAGATCCTGCAGCTCGCAATATTCGAGGATGGGCAGCGGAACAGGTCCCTTGACGCCCTCGCCCCTGGCATTCACCAGCGGGCCATTGTGCTTGACCAACCCCTCCAGCGTCTCCCATGTCAGGTTGATGCCATCATATTCGGCATAACGGCGCTCCAGCTTGGTGACGATGCGCAGCGACTGGGCATTGTGGTCAAAACCGCCATAGGGCAACAGCACCGCATCCAGCGCATCCTCGCCGGTATGGCCGAAGGGCGTGTGGCCAAAATCATGCACCAGCGCCACCCCTTCCGCCAGATCCTCGTCAAGCTTCAGCGCCCGCGCCAGCGCACGGGCGATCTGAGCTACCTCAATCGTATGGGTAAGACGGGTGCGGTAGTGGTCTCCGTCAGGGCTGATGAACACCTGCGTCTTGTGCTTCAGGCGGCGAAAGGCTGTCGTGTGGACGATGCGGTCCCGGTCGCGCTGGAATTCGGAACGCGTCAGACTGCCCTCTTCGGGAAAAAGACGCCCGCGCGTGGTCCATGGATCTGAGGCGAAAACCGCTCTCTCGCCGCTTCCGAAACCCAATGCGCGCTGGTCTATGATCATGCATCCACCTGTTGTCTTCTCCTGCCGCGGCGTCCTTTTCGCCTCGGCCATTGACCTTTTCATTCACCCTTCATACCTATCGCAGAGGTCAGCGCAAAGCATCATCGCCGCGCAGACCGCCTTCACACAGGCTATAGACCGTTAATTTGACCGGTTTATAATGGTGACAACGAGATTATTGCTCTCCGGTTCTTGACCCCGGCAGGAGGAACGACATGGAAAACAGCGACATTACCCTTTCGGAAGCCGCAGCGAAGCGAATCGCCCAGATCGTCGCAGCCGATGCGGGCAAGCACGCATTGCGCGTTTCGGTGGAAGGCGGCGGCTGCTCGGGCTTCTCCTACAAGTTCGATCTGGCGGAAGACCCCGCCGATGACGACATCGTGATTGCCCGCGGCGACGCCAAGGTGCTGATCGACAGCATGTCGGTCATCTACATGGCCGGTTCCGAAATCGACTTCGTCGACAATCTGTTGGGCCAGTCCTTCCAGATCAAGAACCCCAATGCGGTGGCAAGCTGCGGCTGCGGCACCAGCTTCTCGATCTGAGATATCTTTCCACCACATCCACACCGCCGATTTCCAAAAACGGTGGCAATCGCCTTTGCATCGGGTAAAAGTACCCTCACAAAAGGGAAACTCCGATGAAGATTGCCACCTGGAACATCAATGGCGTCAAGGCGCGTATCGAAAACCTCTGCCAGTGGCTGAAGGATTCATCGCCTGATATCGTCTGCCTTCAGGAAATCAAGTCGGTTGACGAGGGCTTCCCCCGCCTTGAGATCGAGGCACTCGGCTATCATGTCGAGACCCACGGTCAGAAGGGTTTCAACGGCGTTGCCCTGCTCTCAAAGATGAAGCCGGACGAGATCAATCGCGGCCTGCCGGGCGATGATGCCGATGAACAGGCCCGTTTCATCGAAGGCGTGTTTTCCGTTGAAAACGGCGCGATCCGCGTCTGCTCGCTCTACCTGCCGAACGGCAATCCACCCGACGATCCGGTCAAATACCCCTACAAGCTCGCCTGGATGGAACGGCTGCGGCGCTTTGCCGAAGATCGCCTCACGCTTGAGGAACCGCTCATTCTGGCCGGCGATTATAACGTCATTCCCGAGCCCTTCGATTGCCACGACCCACGCGTGTGGGAAGGCGATGCTTTGTTCCTGCCGCAAACACGCGTTGCATTCCGCAAGCTGGAGCATCTGGGCTTTACCGATGCCGCCCGCGCAACGACCGATGAGGCAGGACTATATTCCTTCTGGGACTATCAGGCCGGCGCATGGCCGAAAAATAACGGCATCCGTATCGACCACCTGATGCTCTCGGCGGAGGCGGCCGACAGGCTGCAATCCGTCAACATCGAAAAACATGTGCGGGCATGGGAAAAACCGTCCGACCACGTGCCGGTCTGCGGTTATTTCGATTTCCGGCCGGTCGGCTGACCGGCTCGCGTCAGACGGGCGAAATCGCCTCGACCGGCATCATCTCAATTGGAATCGTCGATCTGCATGTTCTGCGCCATTGCGATGGCCGCGCGGCGATCATTTTCGCCCGCCAGTGAAAACGCCTGCTCCTGCAGGTTCTGGATCCACGTACAGTCTATCGCCGTGCATTTGTCCAGCGCCGCCGTCATGAAAGCCAACCCCTGCGCCGTCTGGCCCTCCTGGAAGATCAGGTTGCCGAAGATCGACATGGCGCCGGCATGGCCGTGCTTGCGCGCCTGGTTGAGCCACTTCTTGGCCTGCTGCACATCCGCCCGGCCGCCCTCGCCGGCCAGGATCATTTCCGCCAGCCGGAACTGCGCTTCAGCCACACCGAAGGTGGAAGCCACCTGGAAATAAAGCTGGCGGGCCTGTGAAAGGTCCATTTTCACCGGGCTGCCGGGAATGCCGTGCCGGTAATAATCGGCAAGAGACAGCAGCGCGTTGACGAAAAAGCCGGTATCCTCGGAACCCGGCTCAACGCCCTGGCTGGCGATTTCGCTATAGATCTTGAAAGCTTCGAAGTCGTTCTTGGCGACGCCATCGCCGAAGGCATACATATTGGCAAGCGCCCAGCGCGAACCGGTATGGCCCTTTTCAGCCGCGTAGCGATAGGCCTCGACGGCTTCGCCCTTGTTGCCGTTCTTGTAGGCCTTGAAGCCGAACTTGAACAGGTCGAAGGGGCCGGATTCCTTGGTCACGCCCGCATTGATGTCAAAAGCCGCGGCAGGCATTGCGAGCGACGCAAGCAACATGCCCATAAGAAGCGGCTTTAAAACGTTGGCTTCACATTTCAGCATTTCGGCGAACTTCTCATAACTCTTCCCGGCATATAGCCAATACTTGCGGAATACTGCAAAGCTGAACCCCGCCGGGTCGCGATTTTTCGAACACACTGCGTCTTTCCGGCAGCACTTTCCAGCGCACCGCCGGTGGTCTCTTGCGGTAATTGCTCCAAATTTTCAGTGAAACAGATATAGGCATAATTTCCGGCAATATAACGGCGTTTCACCATCTGCCGGTCAGCGCCAAACAAGAAAGCCGGACCAAATTCCCGTATTACTTGCTTAAACCCTGAATCCAAACCCATTTTCACTTTCTGCAATTCCAGAGATCCACATCAAACGCCTGCATGTTCTTTCATTGCCGCGCCCCATAAACATAAGCCAAGCACTCTGTTTGTGGCGGGAAATGGACAGATATGCTCACATTCCAACGCGGCTCCACGCTTGCAGAAAAGTGTTGCCAAATCGTCACAAAACTTTCGGCCTGGAAAATTTTATCGAGAAGGAATCACAGTCGGGCATGAAAAAAGGCCCGGTTGGTAAACCGGACCTTTATTTTAGCATAAGTGGAAGTATGGCGTCAGAACTTGACCTTCACACCCGTCGAAATGGCGGCTACGAGATCGTTGCCGAAGCTGTAGCCCGCTTCATCGCCGCATCGTGCGCCCAGAGGACCGCAGGGTGCGCCGCCGATGGACGACGTGCCTGAGGTCAGGAGGCCGAGCGCGCCGGCAATCTTGAACTCGATATTCTTGTTGGGCGAATAAATCAGCTGCGTGCCAACCATCCACGTATCGGTCTGGGTGCCGATGACGGTCGATGTGCCACGGTCCCAGGTAAGGCTGACGGCACCGCTCCACTGTTCGTTGAACTTGTGACCGATACCGCCCGAAATCGTCCAGCCGTCACGATAGAAAAGGTCGAGCGTATTGATGGCGCTGGCGGTTCCGGCAACGCAGCTCGGCGAACCGACGGCGCAGAAAGGAATTGTCTGGATCTGGCTCCAGTCGGTCCATTTCACCGAACCGAAGGCGAGCCAGCCGGGCGCAATACCGGACTGAACCTTCCACTCGATGCTATCCGGCATGGAAACGCTGCCGTAAACCGGCGTGATCTTGCCGGAAATGGCATTCAGGCCGATCGGCAGGTTGGTGAGATTGACGTTACCGGTCAGATCGACATCAACGGCACTGTTATAAACAAGGCTCGTGCGGAACGCGATTTCAGGAATCTCGTAAGCCACACCGGCGCGCCAGCCCCAGCCGTCGCCTTCCATGTCCAGCTTGCCGATACCATTATAGATCGAGGTCGGGATGCCGCCGGCAGCAAGCGCGATCGGAGATACGACCTGACGATATTTGTATCCGCTGATTTCCTGATAGAAACCACCGCCGATAATCGAAAAGTCACCCTTGCCGAGATCGAACTTCACACGGCAGGTGGTGGCGTAATTGTGCGATTTGACCTTGGTTTCGATATTGTAGCTCGAGCCCTGCCATGTGCCGGGATTGAGGTCCGCACCCCATGGCTGCGAATAATCGAACATGCAGTCGCCGAAATCGCCGATGGCAGCCTTGGCCCCGATACGCGGCGACCAGTAATTTTCAGAATCGTCGGCGGACGTACTCCAGCTTGACGGCAACGGAATTGGCGTTGCGCTGGTCGGGCTTTTGAATGGATTGTCCCGCGCATTCTCAACCTTGCGCTGCGGCGCGACGAAAGTTGTTGAGCTATCGAGAACATAATCGGACGGATCGAACAGCAGGTCGATATTGTAACCGCCGCGCTCAAGGCCACCGGCCAGTGACGGCGTGACCGCCGCGATGCTGGCTACGAAACATACCGCGCCGCGAAAAATTGCAGTTTTTGCCATCTCTCTCCCCAATCAAGGCAATGTGATCGAGGATAGAGTGAAACGCTAAAGGGCAAATGACAATCTGTCGCAGTTTTCGGCTGTCGCATAAATGCGGCGATTTTTTTACGTAAGAATTTTATGTCTACCCGCTTATATAATCATTTTAGGCTATTTTTCTAATCCGTTCGTTGAAATTGACACAAAACGAAACAAATTGCCAAATCCGACAAGAAATGTCGCCAAATAACCACAGTCGCATTTTCCCGAAGAAACCTGCTTATCAGGCCGTTTTTATTGGTTTTTTTCCGCTTTTCCGGATCGTCCGGACAAAAATCGCGATGAAATAATCGCACTGTTTCCCGGAAATGATTCGCCGCTGCAACGCAGCAATGAAAAGAAATGAAACATGACAAAAGGCAAAAAAACGCCCCGCATTGACGGGGCGTTTTGCTGTTGGAAAGGCGGGCGGGTTATCCCGCCTCGTTGACCCGCTGCATGGCCGTCTTCAGGCCTGTCAGCTGCACCTCGAGTTCCGCCTTGCGCTCGCGCTCAGTGGCCACAACCTCCGGATCGGCATTGGCGACGAATTTTTCGTTCGAGAGCTTCTTGTCGATACGTTCCATTTCCGCATCCACCTTGCCGATCGCCTTTTCAAGACGGGCCTTCTCAGCCGCGAGATCGACAAGGTTGCCGAGCGGCAGGCAGACCGTGGCTTCACCGATGATGATCTGGGCCGAACCCTTCGGCGCGACATCGCCGGCACGGATTTCATCGGCCCGCGCTAAGCGCCGGATAGCGGCGGCGTGGCGGTCGAGCCGCGCTTCGGTGGAGGTGTTGGCGCCGACAACCACCAGCGAGGCAGTCGCACCCGGCGGCACGTTCATTTCGGCGCGCGTCGAGCGGATGCCGGAAACGAGATCGATCAGCCAGTTGATTTCCGCAGCCGAAGCGTCGTCGCGGAATTCCGGCACCGGCCAGTCTGTGAGGCAGAGCAGATCGTCGCGCTCCTCCCCTTCACCGGCCGTATGCGCCCACAACTCTTCCGTCATGAACGGCATGAAGGGATGCAGCAGCTTGTAGATCTCATCCAGAACATAGGCCGCGCAGGCCTGCGATTCCGTCTTCGCCTTTTCATCCTCGCCGCTGAAGACGGGCTTCAGCAGTTCCAGATACCAGTCGCAGAACTGGTTCCAGACGAAACGGTAGAGAATGCCGGAAGCATCGTTGAAACGGAAGTTCTCAAGCGAGGCCGTCACATCGCGCGCCGTATTGGCAAGCTCGGTCAGGATCCAGCGGTTGATCGTCAGCGAAGCGGTTTCGGGCAGGAAGTGCGGATCGCGCTTCACGCCGTTCATTTCGGCAAAACGTGTGGCGTTCCACAGCTTGGTGCCGAAGTTGCGATACCCGGCGATACGCGCGGGATCGAGCTTCACGTCGCGGCCCTGCGCCGCCATGATGGCAAGCGTGAAGCGCAGCGCATCCGCACCATATTCGTCGATCAGCTCCAGGGGATCGATGACGTTGCCCTTGGACTTCGACATCTTCTGGCCGTTCTTGTCGCGAACCAGCGCGTGAATATAGACCGTGCTGAACGGCTCAACCGGGTTGCCGGCATCGTCCTTCATGAAATGCAGGCCCATCTGCATCATGCGCACCACCCAGAACGGGATGATGTCAAAGCCGGTGACCAGCACGTTGGTCGGATAATAACGCGCCAGTTCCGGCGTCTCTTCCGGCCAGCCAAGCGTCGAGAACGGCCAGAGCGCCGACGAGAACCAGGTGTCGAGCACATCTTCGTCGCGGGTCAGGATTTCGCCCGGCTTGAAGTTCTCAAGCTTCTCCTCAACCCAGGCCTTCCACGGACCTTCATGGGCGATGTAATGCTGGATGGCCGCCTGCAGCGCCTCTTCCTCGGTCTTTTCAACGAAGACCTGCCCATCCGGGCCGTACCATGCGGGAATCTGGTGTCCCCACCACAATTGCCGCGAGATACACCAGGGCTGGATGTTCTCCATCCATTGGAAGTAGGTGTTTTCCCAGCTCTTCGGCACGAAATTGGTGCGGCCTTCTCGAACCGAGGCAATCGCCGGCTGGGCCAGCGTCTTGTTATCCACCCACCATTGATCGGTCAGGCGCGGCTCGATCGGCACGCCGCCGCGGTCACCATGCGGCACCACGTGCTTGTGCGGCTCGATCTTGTCGAGCAGGCCGGCTTCCTCGAAGATTTCGACGATGATCTTGCGCGCGGTAAAGCGGTCCTGTCCTTCCAGACGATCCCATGCGCCATGCAGGGCGGCCGGATGATTGAGGCCCTCGAGGAAATCTTCATTCTCCTTGATGGAGATGGTGCCATCGATATTCATGACGTTGATGGCGCGAAGGCCGCAGCGCTTGCCGACTTCGAAATCGTTGAAATCATGTGCAGGCGTGATCTTGACCGCACCGGTGCCAGCCGTCGGATCGGCATAGTCATCGGCAACGATCGGGATCTTGCGGCCAACGATCGGCAGGATGACATGCTTGCCGACGATGCCCTTGTAACGCTCGTCCTCCGGGTTAACCGCAACACCGGTATCGCCGAGCATCGTTTCCGGACGTGTCGTGGCGACGACAATGTAGTCGCGCGTTTCGAACTCGGTGGGCGTTCCGTCGGCATCGAAAGCGACGGGGTACTCATAGGTCACACCCTTTTCCAGCGGATAGCGGAAATGCCAGAGATTGCCCTTCATCTCGATCTGTTCGACTTCCATGTCGGAAATCGCAGTCTGCAGCTTGGGGTCCCAGTTGACGAGACGCTTGTCCTTGTAGATCAGGTTCTGCTTGTAGAGCGTGACGAAGACTTCGAGAACAGCCTCGGAGAGACCCTCATCCATGGTGAAGCGCTCACGCGACCAGTCGCAGGAAGCGCCGAGGCGCTTCAGCTGGTTGAAGATCAAACCACCGGACTCAGCTTTCCATTCCCAGACCTTTTCCACGAAGGCTTCACGGCCCATCTCGCGGCGGCCCGGAAGCTGCTGTTCCATCAGCTTCCGCTCGACAACCATCTGGGTGGCGATGCCGGCATGGTCCATGCCCGGCTGCCACAGCACATCCTTGCCGCGCATACGCTCGAAGCGAACCAATATGTCCTGCAGCGTATTGTTGAGCGCATGGCCCATATGCAGGGAGCCCGTCACATTCGGCGGCGGGATGACGATGGTGAAGGTTTCCGCGCCCGGCTTGGCGTTGGCGCCGGCACGGAAAGCATTCGCCTCGTCCCATGCTTTGGCGATCTTCGGTTCGACGGCTGCGGAATCGTAGGTCTTCTCGAGCATTTCCTGACCTGAATTTTAGAGTTCTTGTGTGGATTTTTTAAATAAGGATGGATGGTCGAGAGTCAACAGAAACCGACCCGCTTAAGCCGCCGATTGAGCGACCCTGCACACGACTATGCCCCGATAACGCCTTCATCTTCAACAAAAAAGCCGCCCCGATGCCGGAGCGGCCCCTGTTTCGTCATGGCCCGACGCATTTGCGACAGGCGGCTTGAGAGAACTTAACGGCGCGAACCGCGCGCGACGCGCTCGATTTCCTCGCGCACGAGACGCTCCACCAAAGTCGGCAGATTGTCTTCCAGCCAGTCCTGCAACATCGGCCGCAGCATCTCGGCAGCCAGATCCTCGATCGAGCGCCGCTCGACGCCATCGAACACATCGGCAAGTTCGCTGAAGGAACGGGCGATCTGCGCGCCGGCGGCAGCGGAAATAAGATTGAGCGACAAAGCGCTCTCCGGTTCCGCCTTCGGCTCGGCCAGATCGAATTTCGGCATCTCGACGGCAGGCTGGTGCACTTCGATTTCGAAATGCTCCTTGGGGAGCGGCGTTTCGATCGCGCCACGCAAGGCAAGCTGATCAAAAGCGCTCTCGGCAAAAGGCGCATTTTCGATGGCAGCGGCGGCGGCGCGATCCTCGGCAGCGAAAGGCACCGGCTGTTCGCCGGCAGCGGTTGCCGCCATCAGCGGCCGCACATCCGTTGGACGCTGCGGCGCCGGACGTTCAGCCGGTGTTACGCTTGAGAAAGATGCGGCGGGCGCAGCCGGTGCGGGCTCTGTTGCGCCACGCTGCGCCTGCGCTGCAAATGCCTGTGGCCCCATCGCGGCGTTGCGGTCGGCGGCGGCGCGAACACGGGCTGCAACGTCGGCCAGTGACATGGTCTTCTCGGCGGAGATTTCCGGCTGTTCCGACATCGGTGTTTCGGAAGCCGGCGAATAATCCTGCGCGGGCCGAGCGCCATAGGCCTGGTTTGCGGCGGGAGGAACGCGGGCCGGCGGGCTGACGGGCTCCGTCACGAAGGCCGCTTCACCGGCGGCATCGTCTTCATCGTCATAAACCGGCGGCAACTGTCCGGAAAACGCACCGGCAGGTCCCGGCTCGTTGCTCTCGATGATCCGGCGTATCGACGCCAAAATCTCTTCCATGGACGGTTCACGCGCTACGCTTGGCTGAGCCATATCAATCCCCGGTTTCCACTCTTGAGCGCTCAGGCCGTATCGCTCTGGATACCGGACATGGCGCTTCGCACCTGTTCAATTCTTACATCGCGTCCGTGACAGCCGAAGCCGGCTGTCGTGCCGATGCTCTGAAACATGTTCGGACAAAACCGCCGGGCGTTTTTGCCGTCCCTGTTGCAGGATCATGCGGGGCAGAAATACGCACACCCCGAATCACCCTTAGTCTAGGGCAGCATAGTCAGGAACTAAATCACTGATTCGACAAGTTTCACCGTGATGCACAGCTTTGTGAGAACAGGCTGTCAAGCCGTCACCGCTGGGCAAGCGGGGCGCAGCACGCAGGCCCCGCAAAAAACAAACGCCGGGGCGGAAGGTCCACCCCGGCGTAAACAGCGATAATATGTCTATGGATCAAAAAACGAATTCTGCCGCCTTGGCAAAACCGGGCAGAGGCTTGATGGAGGCGTTGAAGGAGCTTGCAGCCGATGTGCTGTTGCCATCACGGCGATAGACGGTGGCCTTTGCGGCGTTGCCATATCCGACAACAACGACCAGACGTCCGCCGTCGCGCAGCTGATCGGTCAGCGCCGACGGCACTTCCTCGACCGAACCGTTGACGAAAACCAGATCATAGGGCGCTTCGCCCGCATAACCCTTTTCGAGATCGCCGGTCACGACGGCGACATTGTCATATCCGAGCGAAGCCAGCGTCTCGGTTGCCTGCGCCGCAAGCGCTTCGTCACATTCGAGCGACACCACTGAACCGGCCAGTTGCGAAAGGATGGCGGCCGCGTAACCGGAACCACCGCCGACTTCCAGCAGATCCGGAATTTCTACGTTGATGTCGGCCGTTGTTTCGGACCGGTTGATATCGAGAACCGGCGCCAGGTCTGCGTCCTGGGCCGGGATGTGCTCCAAAGTCTGGAAGCCAATGAGAGCATCGTGGGCGATGATGTCACCATCAACGACAAACGATTTCGCGTGATTGGCCTGTTGGAGAAGAAAGGAGGCAT
>Ga0172374_1002259_pt1 | contig 12372 bp, 15 predicted proteins | sample LakKiv3m_FD_114536 | JGI IMG/M metagenome (GOLD analysis project Ga0172374, IMG submission 114536) | Freshwater microbial communities from Kabuno Bay, South-Kivu, Congo - kab_092012_10.3m | ecosystem: Environmental > Aquatic > Freshwater > Lake | place: Democratic Republic of the Congo... | reverse complement strand
TGGACCAGAATCCGCACAGCGCCGTGTCCGAAGAGGACGCAGCGGCCGCCGCCGGGCGGCATGGGTCACGGGACAGCCTGTTGCTGGCGGCGCAATTGCGGTTCGACGGCGATCCCGAAATTCATGCCGTGCGCGTGCGTAACCTGTCGGCGGGCGGATTGATGGCCGAACATGCCGGATTCGTGGACGTCGGCGATCGGCTGGAAGTCGATGTGCGCAATATCGGCTGGGTCAAAGGGCGCATCGCCTGGGCAACCGATGGCCGGATCGGGATCGCCTTTGATCGCGAAGTCGATCCGATGGCGGCGCGCAAGCCGGTGGGGCAGGGCAAGAAAACACCCCATTTCGTCAAACCCATCCTGCCGCAGCGCTGATCGCATACGGCAGGACAGGCGCGACGCGCGGCCCTATTGGGCGAGCAGTTCTTCCTTCACGCGCAGTTTCTGTTTCTTCAGGTCGGCGATGGTCGTCTGATCGGGGAGGGGACGATGCATTTCGTCCGCGATTCGACGATCGAGATTGGCATGCTTGGTCTCCAGTGCGGTCTGATGCGCGCTGTACATGGAAGCATTCCTCCTGGCTGAAGTTGGGGGGACGATGAATAGATCACACATCAACGCGCTTGTCGCCCTCTGGATTCGGTGCAATCGGTCGCCCGAGCGAATTGCGACGACGAAGCGAAGGCGCGAGGTGACGATTCGACATGGGCGATGAAGGCGAGTTGCGCGCACGGCTGGAGGCGCTTCGGATCGAGCATCGCGATTTGGACGATGCGATTCAAGCACTTGGCCAGGGCATCCAGGCCGATCAGTTGCAGCTTGCCCGGCTGAAACGGCGCAAGCTCCGCCTGCGCGACGAAATCGCGCTGGTCGAGGACGAACTGGTGCCCGACATCATCGCCTGAGGATGTGCCCGGTCCCGAATTGTCCCGAAACCCTGAACTGCCCCGAAACAATGCGACGAATCGCGCATTTGACGATTCACATCCCGATTCGCTTCTGGCATCGTAACGACCGATGGATCGCACCGCACCCGAACTGCATCGTCGCCTGATCGACCAGCTCTATGTCGAGGCAATGCTGCTTGCCGACGATGCCCGCGGTTATTTCGATCTCGAATGCGGCGACGAACGCGTGGCGCTCGATCCCTTGCAGCGCGTGTTGTTCGCCTGCGAATCGCTGAAGGTGACGACGAGATTGATGCACGTCGTCGCCTGGCTGCTCACCCAGCGCGCGGTCGATGCCGGCGAGCTTCGCCCGCGCGAGGCGCTCGATCCGTCGCGGCGGCTGGGCGACCAGCCGGTCAGTGACATGGCGGCGGTCGCCAAGCTTCCCGATGCGGCGCGCGCGCTGATCCAGGCGAGCATCGACCTCCACCGGCGCGTGGCGCTGATCGACGATGCCAATGCCGACGCGCGCCCCCGCGCCAATCCGGTCGCGTCGTTACAGGCAAGGCTGGCCTACGCCTTCTAGCGGCTTGTCACCGTTCCGTTTGTTCTGCGGAAGTCTGGAAACGCCTGACGGGTTGATGTCAGATCAACCTGGTTATCCTACCGTCATTCCCGCGTAGGCGGGAATCCATAACCTATGCTTGTGCGTATGGATTCTCGCCTACTCGGGAATGACGACGATGAGGGCCGCAGCCAGCGCTGCTTCAACCCAACAATCGCGCCCGTGCCGCAGCATATTCCTCACCCAGCCGCGCGATCAGGTCGGCTGCGGGTTCGACCTTCGACACCGCGCCAATGCCCTGGCCCGAACCCCAAATGTCCTTCCAAGCCTTAGCCTTGGAATTGCCGCCCGATCCGAAATTCATCTTGGACGGGTCGCTTTCGGGGAGCGTGTCGGGGTCGAGCCCCGCCGCCTCGATCGACGAACGCAGGTAATTGCCGTGAACCCCGGTGAAGAGGTTGGTGTAGATGATGTCGGACGCGCGGCCCTCGACGATCCCGGCCTTGTAGCGTTCGTCGGCATTGCCTTCGACCGTCGCGATGAAGGGCGATCCGATATAGGCCAGGTCCGCCCCCGCCGCCTGTGCCGCCAGCACCGCGCCGCCATTGGCGATCGCGCCCGACAACGCGACCGGGCCGTCGAACCACTGGCGCACTTCCTGAGTGAAGGCGAAGGGGTTGAGCTTGCCGGCATGGCCGCCCGCACCCGCGCACACCAGGATCAGCCCGTCGGCACCCTTTTCGATCGCCTTGTGCGCGAAGCGATCGTTGATGACGTCGTGGAGCGTGATCCCGCCCCATGAATGGACCGCGGTGTTCAACTCCTCGCGCGCGCCGAGCGACGTGATGGTGATCGGCACCTGCCATTTTGCGCAGGTGTGAAGGTCCGCTTCCAGCCGTTCGTTCGATTTGTGGACGATCTGGTTGACGGCATAGGGTGCGGCGGGCGTGTCGGGGTTGTCGCGGTTCCAGGCCGACAGTTCCTCGGTGATCTGGTGCAGCCATTCGTCGAGCTGGCTCTGCGGCCGCGCGTTCAGTGCCGGAAACGACCCCACGATCCCCGCCTTGCACTGGGCGATGACCAGTTCCGGGCACGAGATGATGAACAGCGGCGAGCCGATGACCGGAAGCCGCAAACGATCGAAAAGAGGGGGAAGCGCCATGTGAGTTTCATAGCGCAACCGAAATGGAGGGCAAGGGGGCGGTTGACGAGAGGTCTGATGTAACGAATATAGTTACACATGGAGATTTCGTCGATCCGGCACAAAGGCCTTCGTCGCTTTTTCGAAAGCGGTAATACGAAGGGACTGGTCGGTGATGCGGACCGCTTACGAAAAATGCTGGTGTTCATCGTCGCGGCAGACGCGCTCGACGAACTGGCCACACCGCCAAATTACGGACTTCATCCCTTGACCGGGAACCGCGGCGGGACTTGGGCAATGACGGTGACGCGCAATTGGCGGCTGACATTCGCGCTCGATGAAAACGGGGCGCTGATCGATCTCGATCTGGAGGATTATCATGGCGCTTGAAATGCACAATTCGCTCCACGTCCATCCCGGCGAATGGTTGCGCAGCGAGATCATCGCCGCTCACGGGCTGAGCGTGAACGAAGCTGCCGACCATCTGGGCGTGACGCGTCAGACGGTCAGCCGGTTGCTGAACGGCCATCATGGCTTGTCGGCCGAAATGGCGATCCGGTTCGAAAAAGTGTTCGGGATCAAGGCGGATACGCTGATGCGTATGCAGATCGCCTATGACCTTGCCGCCGCACGAGGGCATCAGGCGGAGTTCGAGACGCGGGCGTTGAAGGCGGCTTGATCCACCCGCTTCAACCCGCCCGCAAACCGTTTTGCGCGCTCGACATAATGCGCGGCCGACCATTTGAGGCCCGCCTTTGCCGCTTCGTCGAGTTGGCGGATGGCGCGCGCGGGGCTGCCGACGATCAGCGATCCGGGCGGAAATTCCTTGCCCTCGGTTACCAGCGCGCCTGCGCCCACCACGCAATCGTCGCCGATCACTGCGCGGTTGAGGATGATCGCGCCCATGCCGATCAGCACGTGGTCGCCCAGTGTGCAGCCATGCAAGACCGCGTGATGGCCGATCGTGCAATCCTCGCCGATGGTGAGCGGCGCGCCGGGATCGCTGTGGAGCAGCGATCCTTCCTGCACGTTGCTGCGCGCGCCGATGGCAATTGTCGTGTTGTCGCCGCGCGCGACCGCGCCGAACCAGAAGCTCGCTTCATCACCTAGTCGCACATCGCCGATCAGCGACGCATCGGGTGCAACCCAGGCGTCGGTGCCCAGTTGCGGTGCTTTTCCGTCGATTTCGTAGAGCGGCATGATCGTCTCCCAATGATCGGTAAGCATAGGCAGGCGTTGCGCGCCGTCCAGTATTGCGGATCGGGGGCGGAACGATCGGGAAGCTCAAGCCTTTAGAATCACGCGGGTTGGTTCTGGCCACGGGAATGACGGGGAAAGGGGCATTGGTGACCGAACGTCGCGAAATCGTGCTGTTGACCGGGGCCGCAGGCAATCTGGGGCGTTCGATCGCGAAGGGGCTTTCGCGCGATTACACCGTCGTCGGGCTGGACCGCGAGGGCGCCGAGATCGACGGGATGACCGTGATCGAGGCGGATTTGACCTCCGCCGATTCGATCCGATCGGCGCTCGACAAGGTTCGCGCTGTGCATGGCGGGACCATCGCCAGCGTCGTCCATCTCGCCGCCTATTTCGATTTCACCGGTGAGGATCACCCGCTCTACGACAGGCTGAACGTCGAGGGGACGCGCGCGTTGCTGGGCGCGCTTCAGGACTTCGAGGTCGGGCAGTTCGTCTATGCGAGCACCATGCTGGTGCATGCAGCCGGCGAACCGGGGGAAGCGATCGATGAAAGCCAGCCGATCGAACCCGGCTGGGCCTACCCCAAATCCAAGGCCAGGGCCGAAGCCGCGATCGCCGAGGCGCATGGGGATATCCCCTATATCCTGCTGCGTCTCGCCGGCATTTACGACGAAGCAACAATGGTACCGACGCTCGCGCAGCAGGTCGCGCGGATTTATGGCCGCGATTTCGAGAGCCATTTCTATTCGGGCGATACCGATGCGGGGCAAGCGATGCTCCACCGCGACGACATGGTCGATGCGATCAAGCGCACGGTCGATCGGCGCGACGCGCTCCATAGCGGCACCGCGATCTTGGTCGGCGAGGAAGAGGCGCTCGGCTATGACGATCTTCAGGACCGACTGGGCTGCCTGATCCACGGCGAGGGGGAATGGGCGACGATCCGCCTGCCCGGACCGGTCGCGGCAGCGGGCACCTGGGCGCAGGCGAAGCTCGAACCCGTCATTCCCGACACGATCGACCAGGGCGAGGAGCCGTTCATCAAGCCGTTCATGACGCGGATGGCGAGCGATCATTATGCGCTCGACATATCGCGCGCGCGGTCGCTGCTGGGCTGGGAGCCGCGCCACCGGCTGAACGATACGCTGCCCAGGATCGTCGCGAACCTGAAGGACGATCCGCTCGGCTGGTACGACAAGAACGGTGTGACCCCGCCCGACTGGATGACCGAAGCGGACGATGCCGGGTTCGATCCGCACACGCTGTACGAAACCGACGCGAAACGTCGCCAGCGCGAACATGGGCGTTTCCGCTGGGCACACGCCGTCAACATCGCACTGGGGCTATGGGTGCTGACCCAGCCGAGCATTGTCGATGTGACCGATCCGTGGCTGATCGCCGCCGAGATGCTGATCGGCGCGGGGATCGTGCTGTTCGCGACGATCTCGCTGTCGTGGCGCGCGGTCTGGGCGCGCTATGCGACGGCGGGGCTGGGCATCTTGCTGATGTTCGCGCCGTTCGCGCTGTGGAGCGACAATGCCGCGGCCTACACGTCGGACACCTTGGTCGGAATGCTGGTGTTCGGGTTCGCGCTCGCCAGCTTCCCCGAACCCGGCCCATCGCCGCTTGCCGCCAATGCCGGGCCGACCGTGCCGCCGGGGTGGAGTTACAATCCGTCGGGCTGGATTCAGCGGATGCCGATCATCGCGCTCGCGCTGCTCGGGCTGATCGTCTCGCGTTATCTGGGTGCCTATCAATTGGAGCACGTCCCTGGCGTGTGGGAGCCGTTCTTCGCGGGCGATCCCGCCAATCCCCAGAACGGAACCGAGGAAATCATCACCTCCGACGTGTCGAAGATGATTCCCGTGCCCGACGCGGCGCTCGGCGCCTGGGTGTACGGGATCGAGGTCGTGACCGGGCTGATCGGCTCGGCGCGGCGGTGGCGGACGATGCCGTGGCTGGTGATCGCGTTCGGCATATTGATCGTGCCGCTCGGCATCGTCTCGATCTTCTTCATCATCATCCAGCCGATCGCGATCGGAACGTGGAGCACGCTGACGCTGATCGGCGCATCGGCGATGCTGATCCAGATTCCCTATTCGATCGACGAATTGCTGGCATCGGTGCAGTTCATCCATCGGCGGCACAAGGCGGGCAAGAACTGGCTGCGCGTGCTGTTCGTCGGCGATACCGACGACAAGTCGAAGGCGGACGAGGATCTGCAGGACGAATTCGACCAACCGACTCGAGAGATGGTGCGTGATTTCTTCATCGGCGGCGTGTCGTTGCCGTGGAATCTGGTGCTGGTGATCCCGATCGGCATCGCGTTGATGCTCAGCCGGATCACGTTCGGGACCGACGGGATGATGGCGCATTCGGATCATGTCATCGGTGCGCTGATTCTGACCACGCTGTCGGTCGCCGCTGCGGAAGTGACGCGCGCCGTCCGCTATCTGCTCGTGCCGCTGGCGCTGGCGCTGATCGCCTCGCCCTTCCTGTTCGGCTCGCCGACGGGGGCGATGATCTTCAACGTCGTCGCGGGCGTCGCGCTGGTCGTGCTGTCGCGCAATCGTGGGGCCATCCGCGAACGCTATGGGAATTGGGACAAGCGGATCCTATGACGGTGGGCAAGGGGACGCCGTGATCGATCTGAGCAACATCGCCTATTGCGGACCGGCACCGGTGCCGTCGGAGATATGGAGCGCGTGGAATAGCGATCCGCTGCTTGTGGGCGCCTTGTCCGGGGCCGCGATTGCTGCGTGGATGAACCGCGGTCCGCGACGTTTGAAGCTGCTCGGCGCGATCGTGGTATTGGCGATAGCCTTCATGTCGCCCTTCTGCGCGATGACGAGTGCGTTATTCTCCGCGCGGGCGGCACATCATCTGGTGGTGATTGCGGTGGCGGCACCCTTGATCGCGTGGGCCATCCCATTTTCCCCAAACCGTTTGTCCCGAGTAGGCTTCGAGCTTGTCGAGAAGCCATATCGAGGGAGGGTGCCTGTCTCGATACGGCTTCTCGACTTCGCTCGAAGCCTACTCGACACCAACGGGAATGGGGGAGTGCCCCGTTTCTCGCTACCCCTCGCCCCCACCTTTATCGCCGCCACCGTGACGCTGTGGGCGTGGCACGTCCCCGCCTTCTACACCGCGGCGCTGACCGAAACCTGGCTCTATTGGTTGATGCAGTTGACGCTGCTCGGCACCGCCACCCTGTTCTGGCGCGCCCTGTTCACCGCGCCCGCGCCGCAAGCGCTGATCGCGATCGCCGCCACGATCGGCCAGATGGGGCTGCTCGGCGCGCTGCTGACCTTTGCGCCGGAGCCGATGTATCTGCACCATAGGGTCGCGCCCGTCGCCTGGGGGCTGACGCCGCTTGGCGATCAGCAACTGGCGGGCCTCATCATGTGGGTGCCGGGGAATATCCCCTATGCGATCCTCGGCTGGCTGATCGCGCGGCGGATGTGGCGGATGCAGGAGGCGGCGGCGTGAGTCTGGCCATCGCGCTGTTCAAATTCCTGCATATCGCGGCGCTGCTGGTCTGGTGTGCAGGGCTGATCGCGCTGCCGATCATGCTGGCGCAGCACGCGCATGGTGACAGCCAGGACCGTTATGCGCGCATCCGCAAATTCACCCATTACAGCTATACCCATCTGGTGACGCCCGCCGCGGTGATCGCGGTGGCGGCGGGAATCGTGCTGATCTTCCTGCGATCGACCTTCGTGCCGTGGTTCTTTGCCAAGATGGCGTTCGTCGGCGCGCTGGTCGTGCTCCACGCGCTGACCGGCAATGTCGTGGTGAAGATGGGTGAGGAAAAGGGCGATGTGATCGCCCCGCGCCCATATCTCCCCGTTGCGTTGATGATCGCGGTGATGGTCGCGATCCTGGCGCTGGTGCTCGCTAAGCCGGTGATCTCGCCGGGCAGTGCGACCGAATGGCTTCAGTCGCCGCGCAACGAATCGCTCTTGGTCGACGAGGTGCCGACTTGATAGTCGAACACCAGCTTGCCGCCATGCCATCCCGCGAAACCGGTGAACCCTGCGGCGAACACCGACAGCAGGATGCCGTAAGGCAGCAACGTCTGTTCGTATCCGTACAGCCGGAAACCCCAGTTCGCGCCCAGGATCGCGAGCAGGGTCATGGCGATGATGAAATGCGTCCAGCTCGCGGCGCGTGCGCGGATGCCTGGGACCATCAGCAATTCGACCGTGCCCGAAAGCCCTGCGAGGAGTCCCATCAGGAACGCCATCCCCGCCGCCCACAGCGCCGCGCGCGCCCAGAATATATCGCCCGTCCACCAATAGAACAGGTCCGCGCCCAGCGTACACATGGTCAGCGCGATCGGAAACGACACGAACATCGCATGGATCGGGTGCCCGGCGACCGCGATCTTCGATTCGGCTCGGTCGAACTGGGGGTTGGCGCTGATCGGATCGACCAGTTGCGCCTCTTTCTTCAATCCCTCGGACATTCTGGCTCCCGAATTATTGCTCGGCCTAACCTGCCGTTCGTTTCGAGCGAAGTCGAGAAACGCGGGCTTGGCGAGTGCGAGCGTTTCTCGACTTCGCTCGAAACGAACGGGTGGAGAAGGTCGCTCGTCCCCATAACGCCCATCGCGGTATTTCTTTCAACCGGTTGTTCGGGGCCGCTGTCCACCCTCGACACCGCAGGCCCGGCGGCGGGGACGATCGCGACTTTGTGGTGGGTGATGCTCGCGGGGTCAGTGGCGATCCTGGCGCTGGTGCTGGCGCTGCTGGCGCTGGCGTTCATGCGCCGGGGCGGCGCGTCGCCGTCGCAGCGGACCTGGATCGTCTGGCTGGGGCTCGCCTTTCCCGGCGCGGTGCTGGCGGCGTTGCTCGCCTATGGCTTGGTCGTCGGCGAAAAACTGCTGCCGCGCGCCGGGCCGGAGGTGGTGCAGATTGCCGCGGAGGCCGAACGCTGGCGCTGGACCTTTACGCAGGAAGCGCCCGATGGCACGCGCTTCGTGACGATCGGCACGCTCCACATTCCCGCCAACCGCCCGGTCGATGTGTCAATCACCACGCGCGACGTGATCCACAGCTTCTGGGTGCCGCGCCTTGCAGGCAAGCTCGACGCCATCCCCGGTCGCACCAACGTCCTACGAATCGAAGCGAGCGCGCCCGGCACTTACGAAGCGCAATGCGCCGAATATTGCGGCATCGGCCATTCGGGCCATAATTTCCGCGTGATCGCGCATGACTGGGGGAGCGCGCAATGAAGGCGCTGAGGCTCCACCGCGAATTCTCGAAAATCTGGGGCACGCAGCGCGGCTGGCGCGGTTCGATCGAGAGCGTCAACCATTCGGACATCGGCAAGCGGCTGATGCTCTCGGCGTTCTTCTTCTTCCTCGTCGGCGGCGTGCTGTCGATGCTGATCCGCGCGCAGCTCGCGACGCCCGACAGCGCGTTTGCGGGGCCGGAAGTCTATAACCAGATTTTCACGATGCACGGCAGCATCATGATGTTCCTGTTCGCGATCCCGATGTTCGAAGGCTTCGCGATCTATATGCTGCCCAAGATGCTGGGCGCGCGCGACCTCGCCTTCCCGCGAATCTCCGCTTATGGCTGGTGGTGCTACCTGTTCGGGGCGTCGATGCTGTGCGTGTCGATGCTGCTGGGCCTCGCCCCCGACAGCGGCTGGTTCATGTACACGCCGCTGTCGTCCAAGCCTTATTCCCCCGGTATCAACAGCGATTTCTGGCTGATCGGCATTACCTTCGTCGAGGTGTCGGCGATCGCCGCCGCGGTCGACATCACCGTGTCGATCCTGAAGATGCGCGCGCCCGGCATGACGCTGGCGAAGATGCCGCTATTCGCCTGGTATCTGCTGGTGACCGCTGTGATGATGCTGATCGGCTTTCCCCCGCTGATCCTGGGGTCGATCCTGCTCGAACTCGAACGCGCCTTCGGCTGGCCGTTCTTCGATGTCACACGCGGGGGCGATTCGCTCCTCTGGCAGCACCTGTTCTGGCTGTTCGGCCACCCGGAGGTCTACATCATCTTCCTCCCCGCCGCGGGTGCGATCTCGATGATTATCCCCGTCATGGCGCGCACCAAGATCGTCGGATATGGCGCGATCGTGGCGGCGATCATCGCGCTGGGGTTCCTGAGCTTCGGGCTGTGGGTCCACCACATGTTCACCGTCGGCATTCCGCACACGGCGCTGGCATTCTTCTCCGCCGCATCGACATTGGTCGCGATACCCACGGGGGTTCAAATCTTTGCGTGGCTCGGAACGCTTTGGGCCGGGCGTCCGCAGATGAAGCTGCCGATGCTGCATCTGGTCGGCTTTTTCGTGACCTTCGTGATGGGCGGCCTGACCGGCGTGATGGTCGCGGTGGTGCCGTTCGACTGGCAGGCGCATGACAGCGCGTTCATCACCGCGCATCTCCATTATGTGCTGTTCGGCGGGTTCGTCTTTCCAATGTTCGCCGCCGTCTATTACTGGATGCCCCAGATTACGGGCCGGGCGCGGTGGTTCAAACTGGGCGAGGTCGCCTTCTGGCTGATCTTCATCGGGTTTCACGCGACCTTCTTCCTAATGCATCTGGTCGGGCTGCTGGGCCAGCCGCGGCGGATCGAGACCTATCCGGCGGAAGTCGGCTGGACCTGGATCAACCTGATCTCTTCGATCGGCAGTTTCGTGCTGGCGATCGGCATCGCGCTGTTCGTGGTCGACATCGCGCTGCAACTCTGGCTGGCGCATCGGTCGAAGCGCAATCCCTGGGGCGCGAGCACGCTGGAATGGGCGATGATGCAGCCGTCGCCGACCTACAACATTGCGGCGATCCCGACCGTGGAGGATCGCGACCCGCTGGAGAAGCAGCCCGACCTGGCGCTCAGACTCGCGCGGGGTGAGGGGTATCTGGCAACCCCGCGCAACAATTGGCGCGAGACGCTGGCGATCGACACCGCGACGGCGCGGGTCGATCACGTCATCATCCTGCCAGGCAACACCCGCCTGCCGCTATGGACCGGGCTGGTGACGGGGCTGTTCTTCCTCGCGATCCTCATCAAACTCTATTGGGTCGTGCCCATCGCGGCGGTCGGCGTCACGGTCCTCGCCTGGCGCTGGGCGTGGGTGCTGGGACACCGCGAAACCGTCGGCGAAGTCGATATCGGGCAGGGCGAGCGCGCGCTGACCCATCCCGAATGCGACGACCGTCCGGGCTGGTGGGGCAGCGTGTTCCTGCTCGCTGCCGACGGGACCTTCTTTGCGTCGCTGCTGTTCGGATACGCATTCCTGTGGACGATCGCGCCCAATTGGCCACCGCCTGCGCTGATTGAATCTTCTTTTGCCGCGCTGGCGCTGGGCATGGCGGGGGCGCTGCTGGCGGGCGCGGTTCGCGGCAAGCGATTTGCGGGGCCGGCGGGCTTTGCCGGAACCGCGGCCGGACTGGCGGTGGCGGCGCTTGTCCTGATTTTCGCACTGGTCCGCGCACCTTCGCCCACCGACCACGCTTATGGCGCGATGCTGGCGGTGCTGGCGAGCTATGCACTGCTGCACCTGTTCATCGCCACCGTAATGATCGGCTTCGTCTGGATGCGTAGTCGGGCGGGACGACCGGAAAGTGGGTTGCGGAGCGAGCGCCGGATCGTGCGGTTATGGACCGATTACGCAGCCCTGGTGGCCGGCGCGGGGGTGCTGGCAATCGAATTGCCGGGTTGGATCGCGTGACCGGGCTGTTCCGCGCCTGTACCGGCCTGATCCTGTGGGCCGCGATATTCAGCCTGCTTTACGCGGTCGAAGGTCTGGGTTGTGCGAATGGCTGGGCCATCGCCACCTTGCGTATCGTGCTGGTGGCGATCTGGCTGGCGGGGCTGGCCGTGCTGGGCTGGCTGAGCTGGCGCTGGTGGCCGATACGCGGGTCGGCGATGATCGACCGGATGGCAGGGATCATCGCGCTCGTCGGCCTGGTGTCCACCGTCTGGACCGGCTTTCCGGTTGCGATCCTGATCGCCTGCATCTGATCTGGGGCAGCCCTGCCCGGCGACCGCACCGCCGCCGGGTCGGGGCGAGGATGCTCCCTACTGCGCCTTCGCCCGTTGCCGAAATTGGTGGAGCAGCGGTTCGGTATAGCCGCTGGGTTGCGCGACCCCTTCGAATATCAGCGTGCGGGCGGCCTGGAAGGCGAGGCTGGTGTCTTCGTTGCCCGACATCGGGCGATAGGCAGGGTCGCCCGCATTCTGGGCATCGACCTTGGCGGCCATTCGGCGGAGCGCGGCGTCGGCCTCTCGCGGAGTGGCAACGCCGTGGAGCAGCCAGTTGGCCATGTGCTGCGACGATATCCGCAGCGTCGCGCGGTCTTCCATCAATCCCACGTCGTGGATGTCGGGCACCTTCGAACAGCCGACGCCCTGGTCGATCCAGCGGACGACATAGCCGAGGATGCCTTGCGCATTGTTATCGAGTTCCTGCGCGATCTCTTCCGGCTGCCAGTTGCGCCCCTGCGCGACGGGGACGGTGAGGAGCGCGGAAAGCGGCGCGACCGGTTCGCTGGCGCGCTCCGCCTGACGCGCGAACACATCGACATGGTGGTAATGCGTCGCGTGGAGCGTCGCG
>Ga0172374_1002258_pt1 | contig 12373 bp, 13 predicted proteins | sample LakKiv3m_FD_114536 | JGI IMG/M metagenome (GOLD analysis project Ga0172374, IMG submission 114536) | Freshwater microbial communities from Kabuno Bay, South-Kivu, Congo - kab_092012_10.3m | ecosystem: Environmental > Aquatic > Freshwater > Lake | place: Democratic Republic of the Congo... | reverse complement strand
AACTGTCTAAATTCTTTTTAATAATACTCTCACAAAACATAGAACAATCATTTGCAAGCTTGAGTTGAGTTTTCTTTCGCAATTCTTCCACAGCCTCCGGCATTTTTCCAGCCAGGAAAAACTTCTTTCCACCACCCATCTTTTCGGAATAACTTTGAAGGTGTGCAATTCATTTCTTTTGGCGATTTCCGTTTCAGCTTTCAATATCTTCTTCACTTTTTCGGCGAACGGTTTGCCGGTATAACCACCGTCGGCCAATATCTTTTTCATCTTTCGCAGATGTTTTTTGTTTGTCTCAAGCGCCTGAACGGCTCCCTCCCGATCAGTGACATTGGCTGTCGTAACTCCAATGGCATGCGGCAATCCGTTGGTATCGACAACAATATGCCTTTTAATGCCTGATATTTTCTTTCCTGCGTCGTAGCCTTTCTTTCTCGCTGATTCGGTGTTTTTTACGCTTTGAGCATCAATAATACCCAAGCTCGCGCTGCATTGCCTTCCATCTTTCAAACGTTCGTCGCCGACCAATTTTTTTTAAGACCTCCTCCAATACACTGGAGGTGTTTTTGTTTTTCTTCCGGCTCCAAACAGTGAAGTAGTAATGGACCAGTTTCCACTTCGGAAAATCGGAGGGCAGCATTCTCCACTGGCAGCCGGATTTTAGCAGGTACAGCAGGGCGCAGAAGACATCGTATTGGTCGATTTTTCTGGGCTTGGTTTTCTTTTGAGCCGATTCAAGAATCGGACGGACGGCCTCGAATTGTTCCCGGGTAACATCGCTTGGATACATTTTTCTTTGCATAGTTTTGTTTTTTTGTTTTAACAAACCTCTGCAAAGAAGTATATATCAGAGAAAAGAATTTAGACAGCTACTAAGAATGACCAAACGCAATTAGAAGATTTCATTTGTGACGCCGTTGCATTTGGTTTCGATATTTTGGAAAGGAAGTAAGAATTTCCTTATCTCTTTTTCCAGTCTCCGCCTCGCCCGCGGGTGGCGTTTTGCTGATTGGGCAGTAAGAAGAAAATGGGATTTTCTTCGCTTAAATAGCAAGAGGCGACCGAAGCCGCCTCATTTTTTTACCTTCTTCCTGTCAAAAGACAGGTCAAATTGTTCGTAAATTACCCTCCAATATTTCAGTAAAACGCGAAAGGTTCTGAAATCGCCATAGTCCACCATGGCAATTTTACCATTAATGATTTGGTAATTTTCTGGCTCTGCAAAATGGTGGGCATTAGCCCAACATTCCCCCTTCGTGAGTTTTACCATTTGAACCCACAGATCAACACCTTTCATTTCAAGCTTTTCCCCCGTTGCTTGGAAATTAACAAGTCCAAAGAGGGAAAAGTATGTCGGTACGGTAATGGGCAGTTTGTAAGTCTGATAGAAAACAAACTCCAACCAGTTGTCAACGATTCCCTTAAAAAACGACCAAGTAAAACCCCAGTAAGTTTCCAAACCGTAGGTCATAAGTTTCCAAGCTTGCTTTGGCCCGTACTTCAAAAATTTAAAAAAATCAATGAAGAAATGACGGACATAAAAGCGAGGAAACTTGACAACCGAACCAATCGAAATAATTACGATTCGATTTGTTCCCTTTCTTATTTTCACGTTTTCCCCCTTTTTGAAACGAGCTTTTTGTTGAGATAATAAAAGCAAAATTCTTTGAAAATTGCAAGCAATTTGTAAATGTTCAATAATTATGTAGAATAACAATATTGGGCAGCTAGCGTTCTCACTTCGTTCCAAGTATACCGCCAATATTATCCAGCAAATAAAAACAAGACTCGCGTTGAGCCTTGTTTTTTTGAGCCAAGATATGTTGCCTATTTCTTCACGGGAGTCGGAGCTGCCGGCGCGCCGCTTTGGACAACTGGCGCCGTATCGCTCTGCGCTGCCTGAGTGAAGACATTGAGGCTGGCGTCTTGAAGTTGGGAATAGTTGTCCTGTCCCGCAATCGGCACCAAGATATAGCCCAAGCCCGAATTGGCGTCCGGAACCTTGAGAAGACCTTTTTCGGAATTTTCGAATACGCGCTGGACAATGTCGGCGTCTTTCATGCTGCTGTACTGCTCATAGAAGCCTTTCATCTCGTCCGGCGTCATATCGGTTTTGACGTTGTCTCCGACGATGTTGAGAATATTGTTCATTTTGTTGAAATCAGCAAGCGTTCCGAGTGTTATAAGTTTGTCTTTGAGCGCCTTGAGAATCACCTGATGGCGCTTTGAGCGGTCGAAATCATTGGTCTGTTCCCGGGCGCGGGCGTAGCAGAGAGCTTTTTCTCCATTCAGGTGGTTTGTGCCGGCCGGAAGAGTGAAAGATCCTCCGCATTCGTTTCCTTCCACGAATTGTTTTGTCTCGTAGAAGGCTTTTGGAAGTCTCACATCAACTCCTCCCACGGCGTCGATCAATTTTTGAAATCCAGTGAAGTTGATGGCAATTGTATGGTCGATTTTGAGTCCGGTGATCGTTTGCATCATTTTCTCCATTTCGGGAATACCTTTGCCTTGTCCGCTGCCTTCCCAATGAGCATAAACCGAATTGATCTTGCCGTGTTCGGTTGTGTCCGGGATTTGGACATAGAGATCCCGCGGAACGGAAATCATCGCCACCCGGTTGTTTGTCGTGTCAAAAGACGCGACCATGATCGAATCCGCCAGCAGTCCGCCATGAGGATCGTCGGCGCCGCGCATCCCGAGGAGCAGGACGTTCACTCGTCCGTCTTGTGATTGCGGGGCGGTGCCGCTTCCCAAAAGGCTGCCGAGAGCCGAATTCTTGGAACCGGAAATCTTATTGAGGATGAATCCTGTTTTCCAGGCAAAATATCCTCCGACGACCAGAATGAGAACCAGTATGACCGCGAAAAGCTTGAACTTCTTCTTCTGATAGAACCTTTTTTTGGATGATCTTTCTCGATTGCGACTGGAAAACATAGTGTTTTCTTAAAATTTAAATTGAAGATGCTTACAAACTGTATTCTACAAAATATACGGCAAATGGGCAAGAATAAATTCAAGCTGTCAACCCCGCCGTAATGGATATGAATATGCCAAATGTTCGACAAACCATTAAAATTGGCCTAAAATACTTACAGTATAAGGGCTTCAAGTCTAATTATTTGATATATTTTAAGTAAGATTATAAAAATGGAAAGATTAAAAGAAATTGTTGAAGTAGAAAAATCTGATCGAGAATTACTTTTCCAGAGATTGGCTCAACTGGAAGCCGAGAATGAGCATTTGACGCAAAAAGTAGGAAAACTAACAGAAGAAAAGCAACGTCTCGAGGCGGAACTCAAAAAATACGGCCGGGATGAATTGACTGGTTTGATGAAATTGAAGGAATTTTCAAGTCTCTTGGAAGATAGGCTGAAAAATTTGAAGGTTGAAACTAGCGCAGACACAGAAAGAAAGGAGAAATTTGGATACACGACCATGGCGGTGTTGTTTGGAGACTTAGATGGGTTTAAAAAAATGAATGATACCTACGGACATTTGGCGGGAGACGAGATACTTAGGGAAGTAGGTGCTATTCTGCAAAAGCGCCTGCGGGATACGGATATTGTTTGTCGCTATGGAGGAGATGAATTTGTCTTTAGCACCCTAGGAACTGACGAAGGCGATGCTCTTTGGCTGGCGAATAACCTTCGCGATATCGTTCGAAATAAGATTAGAGAGAAGTTTGGAAAAATATATCCGGAAGCTTCAATCTCTTTGAGCATAGGAGTGCGCACTATTGGAAGGAGCGATGTTAATGCATCTTCCACGGATCTCATTAAGGAAGCTGATGAGGCTATGTATAAAGCAAAGATAACCAAGGATGCCGTTTTTTCGTTTGCACGGTTGCGAGAATTGAGCGATCATACAAAAAAAAGGAATACTGCCTAGGTTATTCAAATATTCAAAAAGATATTATTGGACAGTTGGGTTTTTGATGTGACTTTTCAATTTGGCAAAAAGTTTGCAATAGAATAAAATTAGAGAAGCGATATAACTTCATTGAAAAATTATGGCGGGAAAAACAAAAATAGAAAAAGTGAAAAGCAAATCAAAAGAGAAGGCGATTTCAAAAAGAAAACCGGCGGCGAACCCTCCTTCGCCAAGGCTTCGGAGGGCGAAGAGCGACATCAGTTTCAAGCTCTATATCATTCTCGCCGCGGTGATCGTGCTCGGGGCGCTCTTTTTGCGGACATACAAATTGAGCACGCTTCCCCCGGGAGTCTATCCCGATGAAGCTGTGAATGGGATTGACGCAGCCGTCGCGAATGCCACCCATCATTGGCAGCTTTTTTATGAAAATAACAACGGCCGCGAAGGCTTGTTCATGAATCTCATTGCTTTGGGCTTCAGTTTGTTCGGAATCAGCGTAGTCACGCTCAAAATGTGGTCGGTTTTTTTCGGGACGCTCACGGTACTAGGGATGATTTTGCTCGGGGAAGAGCTTTTGCAGAGCCGCCGAGCCGGTCTCATTGCCGGATTCCTGACGGCGACTTCTTTTTGGGCGATCAATTTCAGTCGGATCTCTTTTCGAGCCATTATGCTGCCGTTTGTCCTGGTTTTCTCGATATTTTTTCTTATTCGAGGAATCCAGAAGAAAAAAATCATCGATTATGTTTTGGCCGGGCTGTTTTTCGGACTGGGTCTGCATACATATATTGCTTTTCGCATTGCGCCGCTCATTCTTGTCGTGCTTCTGGCGGCTTTCATGGTGAGCCGGAAAAGATTTTTGAGGACTCATTGGAAAGAAATTTTGGCTTTCGCGGCCGCGGCGGCGATTGTTTCCCTCCCAATGCTGATCAATTTCTATTATAATCCGATCCATTTCAGCGGGCGGACAAATGAAGTTTCTGTTTTCAATCCAAATGTGAATCAAGGGCATTTGGTCGCAATGCTCGGCAAGACATTTGGTCTTTCGCTGGCTCAATTCAATTTCTTCGGCGACCAAAATTGGCGGCACAATCTTCCTGGCTGGCCCGAAATTTTTCCGACAATCGGAGTGTTCTTTCTGGCGGGGCTTGTCTACTTTGTTTATGAATTTTTCTTCTTGCTTTGGCGCCGAATTCGCGCAGGCGAGAGAAGCGAACGGTTCATTTTGGTCTCTCTGCTTCTTTCCTGGTTTTTTGTGATGATTTTGCCGGAAGCGATCAGTGCGGAAGGTCTTCCCCACGCTCTGCGCAGCATCGGAACAATGCCGGTTGCGTTGCTGCTCGCCGCGTTTTCCGTTGAAGCGGTTTTCAAGTGGGCCGAGCGGGCGAAATATGCCAAATACAAAGAAGCGGTTTGGACGCTACTGGTCGTTCTTGTTGTCGGCAGCGGAATTTGGACAGTGCGGATGTATTTTGTCGACTGGGGAGGAAGTCCGGATGTTCACGGGGCGTTCGACGAAAAATATCTCAACATGTCGTCGTATATAAACAACCTTCCGGTCGGTATTCCGAAATATGTCGTCGACAACGGGCCGGGAATCAAGATGGAGGACGGACTCCAGACTTCGTCCGAGGTCGTGAAATTGTTCACATACGGAAAAGCGGCCAATGTCGCCTTTGTTGAACCCGATTTTGATCCGAGCTCTATCAAAATTCCGTCCAAAATATTTCTGATGAACGCGGATGACGGTTTCATCAACTATCTTCGCCAAACTTTTCCCGCGAGCCGGGTGGAAAAAATCGATGTCCAGGAGGGATTGGACACTGATTTCACGGTGATCGACCTAAAATGAAAAAAATATCGGGGAAATGAGTAATACTAGACAACTTGGGGAAATTGTGAAAATTGATTTGCTAAATCGGCAATCTTTGCTAGTATAGAGGGCAGAAATGTCTTCACCGGAAATCGACGAAATCAAAAATCGCCTGAATATCGCGGAAGTGATCGGCGAGTATATACGACTGACAAAAGCAGGGAGCAATTGGAAAGCTCTCTGTCCTTTTCATAATGAAAAATCGCCGTCATTCATGGTGAGTGAGGAACGGGGAAGCTGGCATTGCTTTGGGTGCGGAAAAGGCGGGGACGTCTTTTCCTTCGTGATGGAGCTCGAAGGAACCGGCTTTCGGGAAACGCTTGAGCAATTGGCGGGGAAAGCCGGTGTTGAGCTGAAAAAATATTCAAAGGGAGATTTGGCGCCGCATGGGGCGAGGGATGACAAGGCAAGGCTGTTTGCTATTTTGGAGCTGGCAACGAAGTGGTATGAGAAAAACTTGTGGGACGGCCGAGGGAAAGAAAGAATATTACCGTATCTTCGCCAGCGGGGGCTCAATGACCAAAGCATCAAAAAATTCAGATTAGGTTATGCGCCGGACGGCTGGCGGAATGTGCTTGAGTTTTTGCTGAAGAAAAATTATACGGTCGAAGAAATTGCGAAGACCGGACTGCTGGTTGAAAAAGAATCGGGAAGCAATATGCCGGGCGCGAAGCACTATGATCGTTTTCGTGATCGCATAATGTTTCCGATCCAGGATATCCTTGGACGAGTGGTCGGCTATAGCGCCCGGGTCGCTCCCGGTGGTGACGAAAAAAACGCGAAATACGTCAATACGCCCCAAACAGCGCTCTATGACAAGAGTAAGGTGCTCTATGGCCTCAATTTTGCCAAGATGGAGATCAAAAAGAGAAATGAAGCGGTTTTGGTGGAAGGAAATACGGACGTGATTGCGGCGCATCAAGCAGGATTTGTGAATACAGTGGCCGTTTCCGGGACGGCGCTCACGGAAGAGCAGGTGAAAATACTGAAACGATATGGCGAAAACATCAAGATGGGATTCGATATGGACGCGGCCGGCCAGGCGGCGGCGCGCCGGAGCATCAAGACTTGTCTCGAAAACGATCTCAACGTGAAAATCATTCTTCTTTCTGCCGGAAAAGACGCCGCGGAGAGTTTGCGGAAAAATCCGGAAGATTGGAAAAACGCGGTCGAAAGCGCGAGTGGCATTATGGAGTACTATTTCAAAGAGATCTTTTCCAGATATGACCCGAAAAAACCGGCCGAAAAGAAAAAAATCGCTCAAGAACTTCTGAATGTGATCAAGGATATTTCCAATCCGGTCGAGCAATCTCACTGGCTCAAAATTCTGGCCACGCGCGTTGGAACCGAAGAAAAAGTCTTGGCCGATATTCTGCAAAAGGCAAAAATAAAAGAGAAAAACCAGGCAACATCCGAAAGTCCGATTGAAAAAGCTGATCAGAAGAAAAGCCTGGAAGAAAAGATACTGGGAATCATTCTGGCTTTTCCAAAGGAGTGTCGAAAAGAAGTGGATCGGATAGATGCCGGGGACTTTCAAAATGAGAAAGAAAGAGCTATAATGGACGCAATCAAGAAGGACAGGGAAAACTTCAGCCTTGAAAGAGTGAAGGCTCTTTTTTCTGATTATGAAACGGGAAAACTTCTCGAGGAGATGGTCTTTGAAACGGAAGTGAGATTTGGCGGCGAGCTGGGCGACGGAAGAGATCAGCTGGATCCTCTTGGAGAGCTGCATGGATATATTGAACGGATCAAAAATAACAGATATAAAGCAAAAATTTTTCAAATTATGCAGGACATCAAGTCGGCTGAAGCCTCCGGCGACAAGGCGGGTGCGAACCTTTTGATGGAAGAATTTCAGAAGTTGATGCAGGAGACAAAAGAATAAAATATATTTTTATTATCAATTATGCCTAAAAAGAAGACGACCAAGAAAAAAAAGCTGAAAAAACCGGCGGGGAAAAAAGCCGTCAAAAAAACCTCAAAAAAGCCAGCGAAAAAAGCTGTGCGGAAAAAGGCTGCAAACCCTTCTCGTCGGCGGGCAGGAAAAAGAATCGCAAAGAAAACTGGAAAGGCTATTCCGAGGAAAGCCGTAAAGAAAAAAACTGTTTCAGGCGGGAAAAAGGAAAGTTCGGTATCCAGAAAAAAAGAAGCTCTGAAAAAAGCCTTGCGCGCCCCGAAGAAAAAACAAGAAAACGTTGTCGTTGAAAAAAGAGGTCCGATTGATGAATTGGTCTATATCGGCAAGCAGCGCGGATTCGTCACGGAGGATGAGATTTTGCATGTCATTCCGGAGGTGGAAACGGATGTTTCCGGGCTCGAAAAACTCTATGAGAAACTGGAACTTTCGGGTGTCAAAGTCATCAGCTCCGATGAGGTCATCAAGACGGAAATCGAAAAGGAAGCGGAAAAAATGGACAAGAAGATTGAACATATGGACGTTCCGCTCGACCTCGACGATGTTTCTTCCGATTCGGTTCAGATGTATCTTCGCGAGATCGGGCGAGTGCCTTTGCTCAAGGGCGAAGAAGAGGTAAGTCTGGCCAAAAGGAATGAAAAAGGGGATTTGATGGCGAAGCAGAAACTCACTGAAGCCAACTTGCGTCTTGTTGTTTCAATCGCCAAAAAATATGTGGGACGCAGCGCCAATTTGTCGCTTCTTGATTTGATCCAGGAAGGGAACATCGGCCTTTTTCGGGCGGTGGAAAAATTCGACTACCGAAAAGGATACAAATTTTCAACTTATGCCACCTGGTGGATCCGTCAAGCCATCACCCGGGCGCTGGCCGACCAATCGCGGACGATTCGGATTCCGGTTCATATGGTGGAAACGATCAACAAATATACTCAAGCGACGCGGCGGCTCGTCCAAGACTTGGGACGCGATCCTCTCCCTGAAGAAGTGGCGGCGGAAATGGGACTCGAAGTGGAAAAAGTGCGCCATATCATGAAAATTTCCCAGGAAACCGTTTCCATCGAAACGCCCGTCGGAGATAGCGAAGACGATTCGATTCTGGGCGATTTCATTGAGGATACGGAAGCGGTGATGCCGCATCAGAACGCGGCTCGCAAGCTTTTGACCGACCATGTAAGCGAGGTTCTGAAGGATCTCACGCCTCGCGAGCAAAAAATTCTGAAAATTCGTTTCGGTCTCGAAGACGGAGTCACGCACACCCTCGAGGAAGTCGGCCACGAATTCGGCGTCACTCGAGAACGCATCCGTCAGATCGAAGCCAAAGCACTCGACAAAATCAGAGACTCAGGGCTGGCGGAAAAGTTGAGGGATTATTAGGTGATACATTGTTGAGTATAAAGAAAAAGAAAAACGGCCCAAGAGGGTCGTTTTTTTATGGAATACTAAAACTACTTTTCAATTGCTTTCAAAATATACTGCGTGATTTCGTTCGCGTCGCGCAAGGCCTCTTTGCATTCTTTGCGGGAATATGCCGCGGCGTCAGAAGGATAGCGGCTTTCGATATAATAAGCGTTGAGGGATTTCAATTCTTTTTCAAATTCAATAATCTTTCTATTTGTTTTGCCTGCAAGTTTGGCTAGTTTCCAGAGGTCGTGGATTTTTTCAAAGCGAGTTCCGGAAAAAACGGCGTAGGCTTTCAAAAATTTTTCCACAGCTTGTTGACAATGAAAACATAAAGTGTCGGTTGGACCTTTTTCTCTCAACAGTATGCCAGCAGTTTCGAGGTCGTTTTGACCTTTCAAAATCCATTCGGTCGCCAATTTTTTTTGGTTATCTTTTTTCATACAAGATTTTGCCTTTTTGCATCACTGTTTGCAAGAAAAAATCGCCCAGTGTGAGCCGCTCATTGATTTCTCCGGGAGTATAGACTATCGGTTCGAACGGGAGATTGTTGTTGATCAGATACAAAACATCTTTGATGCGGTCGATTCGGCGTTTTTTTGTCTTTTTTACGATCAGCATATCAATATCGCTTGAAGCTTTCGGTTTTCCATAGGCAAAACTGCCGAAAAGAATGATTTTTTCGGGCTTATATTCGCGCACAATCGTGCGAGTAATGCTCCTGATTTCGGCTTGAGCCTCTTTTGTCATTGGGTTCATATTATCATTTTACGGATGTTTTGGCAACGATCTTGCAGAAATTGACAAAAAGTGTCGGGGGGGGGGTATTCTAAAGATAGAAATAAAAATTAACAATAAATTCATGAAAAATAGCAAGTGGCTAAAAGTTTTCGGCGCTGTCGTTTTTGCCATTGCAATTATTTTTGTTGCAAGGTTAACCAACACTTCAGAAAAAAATGAAGTGAAAGATTCGGTTGCTGACAATGTGATCAATAGCGGCGAACTTCGCTTGGGCTATGTTATATATAGCCCTTTTTTGTATAAAGATGAATCGGGAAAATTGACGGGAATATTTTATGAAATAGCTGAAGCGGCGGCCAAAAAATTAAATATCAAAACCAATTGGGTCGAAGAAGTCGGTTGGGGAACAGCAATAGAGGGGCTGAAATCAAAAAGATATGATATAGTCGGAACTCAAATGTGGCCCGATTCAGCGCGGGCTCGCGAGGCTGTTTTTTCCAAAGCTCCCTTTAATAGCGTCTTGTACCCCTATGTTCGCGCGGAGGAGAGTCGATTTTCGGATGATCTTTCGAAAATAAATTCAGACGCAGTAACGGTCATTACTACTGAGGGTAGTATTGACGCTTCTATCGCCAAAGACGATTATCCATCAGCGAAATTAGTCACGCTTCCTCAAATGACATCACCCGGGGAGGTCTTTTTGAATGTTGTGGACAAGAAAGCGGATGTAACTTTTTTTGAACCGGCAGTTGCGGATGCTTTTATGAAATCCAATCCCGGAAAAATCCAGCAACTTGGAAATTCTCCCGTCAGAACATTTGGAAACGCTTTTACTTTTGCGAGAGGCGAAGAGTCAATGGTCTCGATGTGGAACATAGCAATGGACGAGCTTATAAATGACGGAACCATTTCCAGAATACTGAAAAAGTATAACGTGTCGGATTATTATTCGCTGAACAAATAGAGTGACGGTGTTTGATATCATTGTTGATTATCGGGGAGTGTTGCTATCCGGCCTTGTTGTCACATTGGGCTTGGTTTTTGTTGTTTGGCTGTCCGGAATTGTTTTCGGCGTGCTGTTTGGCATGCTTGCCCATCGCCAAAAAGGAAGTGTTGGTTTCACCCTGAAGTTTTTCGCTTTTTTCTTTGCAAGCACGCCTGTTTTAGTGCTGTTGTTTTGGTTGCATTATCCCCTTCAGGCATTGCTTAATATTGTGATTATTCCCTTCATAACGGCGGCATTCGCTCTTTCCGTCATCAATATAATCGGAATTGCTCAAATCATCAGAGATACCCTCGATGATTTTCCGGAACAATATGCCGTAGCCGGAAAAGTTTGCGGGCTGAACGCCAAGGAAATATTCCTCAAGATAGAGTTTCCGATTATTTTCAGACAAATCATCCCCCAATTTTTGACTTTGCAAGTCAACATGCTTCAGATGACTTTGTTCGCGAGCTTGATTTCCGTTCAGGAGCTTTTTCGCGTTGCTCAGCAGATAAATGCGCTTATTTATAAGCCGGTTGAAATCTATTCGGCCTTGGCTGTATTTTTCATCGCGATTTGTTTGCCGCTCAATGTTTTTGCGTACTGGTTCAAAAACAAATACACGAGAAATTTATCAGAAAAATAATCATGATAGTCGCAAAAAATATCAGTAAAAAAATTGAAGGAAAGGAAGTGTTGAAAAACGTATCCTGTTTACTGAAAAATGGAGAAATAATTTCAATCATCGGGCCAAGCGGAGCCGGGAAAACGACATTTCTGCGGGCAATCTCTCTCATAGATTTTCCTGATAGCGGATCACTGCAAATTGGAGAACGGAAATATGCTTTTTCAGCCGAGAAGGCGAATGTTATTTTTCCGTATCCGAAACTGACAGTTGTTTTTCAGCAGTTTTTCATTTGGCCGCATCTGACGATCAGAGGAAATATCACTCTCGCGCTCAGGGGTAATTTTGATAAAAAGTATTTCAAGGAAATTTTAGGTTTGCTTCAAATGAGTGATTTTCTCGACAGATACCCTAATGAAGTGTCGTTGGGTCAAAAACAGAGAGCGGCCCTTGCCCGGGCATTGATGTTGAGACCGAAATATCTGCTTTTGGACGAAGTGACTTCCGCTCTGGACATAGAGCAAGCGCATATTATTCTCGGGCATCTCAAGCAGATAGCGGAAAAGGGAGTCGGAATAATTTTTGTCAGCCATGCCTTGCATTTGGCAAGCCAGATCAGCGACAAAGTAATGTTTTTTGACGAAGGGGCGGTCGTCGAAGAGGGAGGAAGAAATATTTTGAAAAATCCCCAAACTGAAAGATTGAAAAAATTTATCAGTATTTCAAACCAAATTGTTTAATGACATGGAAATTCCGGAAATGAATAAAATTCTATAAGGATGAAGAAGAAAAATCTCGGAAAATGAACAAGTTGCGATGCTTCAAGGGCTTGTTGCCAAATAGCCAAATTAGCGAAAATTGAAAAATTTGAGGCTTTATTTAAGCCAAAATATTTTTCAAAAAACGCTAAAAAGTGCATTCGGCAACAGACCCTTCAAGAACTGGGTTCTGAAGATATAAAGCCTGTTT
>Ga0172374_1002257_pt1 | contig 12380 bp, 12 predicted proteins | sample LakKiv3m_FD_114536 | JGI IMG/M metagenome (GOLD analysis project Ga0172374, IMG submission 114536) | Freshwater microbial communities from Kabuno Bay, South-Kivu, Congo - kab_092012_10.3m | ecosystem: Environmental > Aquatic > Freshwater > Lake | place: Democratic Republic of the Congo... | reverse complement strand
GGGGATCGCACCTCGCACGCCCATGCCGCGGTGTTCCTCACGGACGGACGCATCGCCACGACCGACCTCGGGTTCGACCTGGTCCGCATCTGGCGTGCTTCGACAGGCTCAGCAACCCAGGGGTCCGCGGGCTTGACGCTCGATCACGAGGTCGTGCTTCCGCTCGGCACCGGTCCGCGGCATATGGTCATGCATCCCAGCGGGCACCTGCACGTGGTCACCGAGTACTCGTGCGAGGTCTTCACGCTCGCGGCGGCGGCCGACGGCACCTGGAGCGTCGTCGCCTCGACCCTGTCGAGCCCCATCGCCCAGGTCGGCACCGACTTCCCGGCCGAGCTCGCCCGCTCGCGCGACGGGCAGTTCCTCTACACGGCCCTGCGCGGGAGCAACACGATCGCGGCGCTGCGCGTGCGCGGGGGAGGCGAGTCCCTGGAATCCGTGGCACTCGCCGACTCGGGCGTCGACTGGCCGCGTCACCACCTCGTCCACGAGGGCAAGATGCTGGTCGCGGGCCAGCGCTCGGACACCATCACGCTGCTCGACCTCGACGAGCGGACCGGCGCCCCTCTCGGCATCCGGCACGAGGCGCAGGTCCCGACGCCGACCCACTTCCTGCCGGTGCGCTGAACCGCGCTTGACCTCAACCTCGCTTGAGGTTCTAGCGTCGTCTCCATGACCACGGAGACCGAGCAGGGATCGATGCCGGGCGCGGCCGCACCGCGCATCCTCAGCAGCGAGTACGTCTGGATCACCATCGGCGCGTGCGCGCTCGTGTTCCTCGGCGCGTTCGAGTCCCTCGCGGTGACCACGGTGATGCCGACCGTGAGCGCCGACCTCGGGGGCGAGCGGCTGTACGCGCTCGCGTTCGCCGGACCGCTCGCGACCGGGGTCATCGGCATGGTCTTCACGGGGAACTGGGCCGATCGTCGCGGTCCGGTCGCTCCGCTGTACACGGCGGTCGGCATCTTCGTCGTCGGGTTGCTGATCGCAGGTCTCGCTCCGAGCATGGAGATCCTCGTCGCCGGACGGTTCGCACAGGGCCTCGGCAGCGGTGGGTTGATGGTCGCACTCTACGTCGTCGTCGCCCGCGTCTACCCGCAGGAGCTGCATCCGGCGATCTTCGCGGGCTTCGCTGCGGCGTGGGTCATCCCCTCGCTGATCGGGCCGACGGTCGCCGGAGCGGTGACGGAGCTGTGGAGTTGGCACTGGGTGTTCCTCGGCGTGGTGGTCCTGGTGCTGCTGGCGCTGCTGATGGTCATCCCGGCCCTCCGCGGATTGGCGGGCGGAGGGGATGCGACGACGCCCTGGTCGCTCGGTCGACTCGGGTGGTCGGTCCTCGCCGCTGTCGCCGTGCTCGCGCTGAACCTGGTCGGCGACATCCCCGGAGTCGGCCCCTGGCTGGCCGTCGTCGCCGTGGTCGTCGCGCTCATCGCGGTGCGACCGCTCGTCCCCCGAGGCACGCTTCGCGCCCGGCGAGGGCTGCCTGCGGTCATCCTCGTCCGCGGGCTCGGTGCTGCCGCGTTCTTCGGCGCGCAGGTGTACCTGCCGTATCTGCTGACGGATCGCTACGACCTCTCGCCCACCCTCGCCGGGCTGTCCCTCACCGGCGGCGCCCTCGCCTGGTCCATCGCGGCGACGGTGCAGGGGCGGATGGGCGCGCGCCTGTCGAGCGTGGCGGCCGTGCGCTGGGGCACGATCCTCGTGCTGGTCGGCATCGCGCTGACGGTCGCGACCGCGGGCTTCGGCTGGGAGGCGTGGACGGCGGCGGCCGCGTGGGTCGTGGCGGGAGCCGGCATGGGGCTGATGAGCCCGCGCAGCAGTGCGCTCACGCTGGCGCTCTCGACGCCGGAGACCCAGGGCTTCAACAGCGCGGCCATGACCGTCGCCGACTCCTTCGGCAGCGCGATGGCTCTCGCCGTCACCGGAGTGCTGTTCACCGCCCTGGCGGCAGCCGACCCGTTCCTCGGTGTGTTCGTCCTCGCGGCGGTGCTCGCGCTCGCCGCGGCGGTCCTCGCCCCGAGGGTCGGCGTGGGCGCGGGCCGCTGAGCGGGATTTGCGCGGTCGGCAACCGGTCCCTACGCTGATGAACGGTGTTCAGGTGAACATCGTTCAGGAAGGATCCTCATGACCGCTGCGCCCCGAGACACCTCTGCGACACTCGGCCGGGTGGCCGTGTTCGCCGCCCTCATCATCGTGCTCGGGACCGTCGTCGTCCCGCTCCCCGGGGGAGTGCCGATCACCGGTCAGACGCTCGGCGTGATGCTGGCGGGTCTGATCCTCGGTCCGCGGATCGCGCCGCTGTCGATCGCGCTCGTGCTGGCACTGGCGGCGCTGGGGCTTCCGGTGCTCGCCGGCGGTCGCGGCGGCCTCGGCGTCTTCGTGGGACCGACCATGGGGTACATGATCGGGTGGATCGTCGGGGTCGTCGTGATCGGACTGCTCATGCGCACAGGCCGCTTCACCTGGTGGCGGACGGCCCTCGCGGCCCTGGTCGGCGGGGTGGCGGTCGTCTACGCCTTCGGCATCCCGGTGCAGGCTCTCGTGACGGGCGTGCCGATCGACCTCACCGCGCTGTCGAGCCTCGCCTTCCTGCCCGGAGACCTCATCAAGGTCACCGCGGCCACCCTGGTCGCCGTCGCCCTCCGCCGCGCCTACCCGCGCGCGTTCCCCGACCGCCGCATCCCGACGACCCCCGTCCCCGCCTGACCCCGTCCCTTCCCGCCCCGCCGTGCGGGCACTTGTCGGACCGATTCACGGATGTCGGACCGGATCATGCCCTCCGGCCCGACATCCGTACAACCGCCCGACAGGCGTGCGCCGGAACGGGATTCGGTGTCCGGGGAACAAGTGGGCCGTGACTCGGTGTTGCTGATGAGCGAGACTGGCCACGGAACCGGCTGACGGAACCGGCCGACGGAGAGGTGCGACGGATGACTGCGGAGAAGACCGACGAATACGACCTGATCGTGCTGGGCGGAGGACCGGTCGGGGAGAACGTGGCCGACCGCGCCGTGCAGGGCGGACTCACGGCGATCATCGTGGAGAGCGAGCTCGTCGGAGGGGAATGCTCGTACTGGGCGTGCATGCCCTCGAAGGCGCTGCTCCGCTCCGCGCAGGCGCTGCGGGGCGCACAGCACGTCGCCGGAGCATCGCAGGCGGTGACAGGGAAGCTCGACGTGCGAGCCGTGTTCGACCGTCGTGACTCCTTCACCAGCAACTGGTCCGACGACGGGCAGGTGCAGTGGCTCGACTCGGCCGGCATCGACCTGGCGCGCGGACACGGTCGGCTCACGGGCGAGCGCGAGGTGACCGTGACGGATGCCGACGGCGGGGAGCGCGTGCTCCGGGCGCGGCACGCCGTGGCGATCAGCACCGGGTCGGACGCGGTCATCCCGCCCATCGACGGCCTGCGCGAGGCAGCGCCGTGGACGAGCCGCGAGGCCACCAGCGCCGAGGAGCTCCCGGAGAGCCTGGCGGTGATCGGCGGGGGCGTGGTGGCCGTGGAGATGGCGACCGCGTACGCCGCCCTCGGCTCGACGGTCACGGTGATCGCCCGCAGCGGTCTGCTCGGCGGGATGGAGCCCTTCGCGGGGGAGCGCGTCGCCGCGGGGCTGAAGGAGCTCGGCGTGGACGTGCGCACCTCGACGGGCACGACATCCGTGCGGCGGGACGACAGCGGCGTGACGATCACCCTCGACGGCGGAGACGAGATCGTCGCGGCGGAGGTGCTGGTCGCGACGGGGCGCTCTCCGCGCAGCGGCGACATCGGCCTGGAGGTCGTCGGCCTGGAGCCCGGGCGCTGGATCGAGACGGATGACACCCTCCGCGTCCCCGGTTCCGAGTGGCTCTACGCGGTGGGCGACGTGAACGGACGCGTGCTGCTGACGCACCAGGGCAAGTACCAGGGCCGGGCCGCGGGCGACGTCATCGCGGCCCGCGCGAAGGGCGAGGACGTCGACGACGCCCCGTGGGGCCGTCACGTCGCGACAGCCGACCACGCCGCCGTCCCGCAGGTCACGTTCTCGATCCCCGAGGTCGGATCCGTCGGGCTCACCGAGGCGGCCGCGCGGGAGGCCGGCACCGCCGTGCGGGCGGTCGACTACGACCTGGGCTGGGTCGCGGGCGCGAGCCTGTACGAGGACGGCTTCGCCGGACAGGCGCGCCTGGTCGTCGACACCGACCGCGACGTCGTGATCGGCGCCACGTTCGTCGGACCGGAGGTCGCGGAGCTCGTCCACGCCGCGACCATCGCGATCGTCGGCGAGGTGCCGATCGCCCGGCTGTGGCACGCGGTGCCGTCGTACCCGACCATCAGCGAGATCTGGCTGCGGCTGCTGGAGGGCTACGGCCGCGACTCGGCGTGATCATCGAGGCAATCCGTTCGCGCGGCGGCGCCGAACAGGATCGGGATTGTTTCTCACATTGACGACCTCTCGCGCAACCCGCACCCCGATGTCGCACCCGTCTTATACGCTCGTACCCACATCCGAGGAGGCAGGACCATGAAGGCTGTACTCGCAGGAACCGTCATCGCCGAGGCCGACGAGAGCGACCTCGTCCGCATCGAGGGGAACTGGTACTTCCCGCCGGCGTCCATCGCGCCGGACACGCTCGTCGAGAGCCCCACGCCGTACACCTGTCCGTGGAAGGGCGAGGCGCAGTACTTCTCCGTGCAGACCGACAGCGGACTGCATGAGGACTACGCGTGGTCGTACCCGCATCCCTACCCCTCCGCGTTCGATCGCGTGGGTAAGGACTTCTCGGGCTACGTGGCCTTCGATCCGCGCGTCGAGGTCGGCCCCTAGCCACCCCCGCCTCGCATCGATCGACCGACTGGAGACCAGCCCATGATCGAGTTCCGCAACGTGACGAAGCGGTTCCCGGACGGCACCCTCGCCGTCGACGACTTCAGCCTCGTGCTGCCGTCGCGCAAGACCACCGTGTTCGTCGGCTCGTCCGGCTGCGGCAAGACGACCCTGCTGCGCATGATCAACCGCATGGTCGAACCCACCTCGGGAGAGGTCGAGATCGACGGCGAGAGCGTGCTCGGCGGAGACCCGGTCGCCTTGCGTCGTCGGATCGGCTACGTGATGCAGAACTCCGGACTGATGCCGCACTTCACCGTGCTCGACAACGTCGCGACGGTGCTGCGGCTGACCGGTGTGAAGAAGGCAGAGGCCCACAAGCGCGCCCGCACGCTGCTCGACACGGTCGGGCTCGACCAGTCGCTCGCCGAGCGCTACCCGAGTCAGCTGTCGGGCGGGCAGCAGCAGCGCGTGGGCGTGGCCCGCGGGCTCGCTGCGGATCCCAACATCCTGCTGATGGACGAGCCGTTCGGCGCGGTCGACCCGATCGTGCGGGCCGACCTGCAGCAGGAGACGCTGCGACTCCAGCGCGAACTCGACAAGACGGTCGTCTTCGTCACCCACGACATCGACGAGGCGTTCCTGCTCGGCGACCAGGTCGTGATCCTCGACAAGGGCGCCCGCGTGGTGCAGGTGGGCAGCCCGAGCGAGATCATCGAGAACCCGGCCGACGACTTCGTGGCGGCGTTCATCGGCGCCGACCGCGGACGCCGTGCCCTGCACCTGAAGCAGACGCCGCGCGGAACCGTCGTCGTCGACTCCGAGGGGCGCACTCAGGGTGCGATCGTCGACGTGCCCGATTCCGTGACCGACGCGCTCCTGAGCGAGGAGAGCGCGACGAAGGGCGCTCCGTGAACTGGGTCGTCGACAACCTCGGGCTCATCCTCGAGCTGACCGCGATCCACCTGCAGCAGAGCGCGATCGCGATCGTCCTCGGCTTCGTCCTCTCGCTGCCGCTGGGCTGGGTGGCGTGGCGGTATCAGCTCGTGAAGGGACCGGTCATCGTCCTGACCGGTCTGCTCTACACGATCCCGTCCCTGGCGCTGCTGATCCTGCTGCCCTCCATCGCGGGCTACCCCGCCCGCAGCCCGGCGAACCTCATCATCGGTCTCACGATCTACGCGATCGCGATCCTGGTGCGGGCCGTGTCCGATGGGCTGGACTCCGTCGACCCGGCCATCCGGCAGTCGGCGACCGCCATGGGCTACGGCGGTTTCCGCCGGTTCTGGACGGTCGACTTCCCGCTCGCGGGTCCGGTCGTGCTCGCCGGCCTCCGCGTGGCGGCGGTCAGCACGATCTCCCTCGCCACGGTCGGAATCCTCGTCGGGGTCAACAACCTCGGCTACCTGTTCACGAACGGTCTGCAGCGCCGCATCCTGGCGGAGGTCTTCTCCGGTGTCGTCGCGGTGGTGGTCATCGCGCTCGTGATCGATCTGCTGCTCCTGCTGCTCGGCCGCGCCCTGATGCCGTGGACCAGGGCGGCGAAGGTCCCGGCGGCCGCCCGCCAGACCGCGACGGTGAGGGCTGCCGCATGAACGTGTTCACCGAAGCCCTCGCGTGGCTCTTCTCGCCGGACCGCTGGGTGGGGCCCTATGCGCTGCCCGTCCTGTTCGGCCAGCACATGTACTTCACCCTGGTCTCGGTCGTGATCGCCGCGGTGATCGCCGTGCCGCTGGGCTGGCTCATCGGCCACACGGGCAAGGGGCGCGAAGTCGCGGTCGCGGTCGCCGGCGCCGCCAGGGCGATCCCCTCGTTCGGACTCATGGTGCTGCTCGTGCTGCTGCTCGGCGTGCTCCGCATCCCGGAGGCCGCGATCATCACGTTCGTGCTCCTGGCCATCCCGTCGCTCCTCGCCGGGGCGTACACCGGACTCGAGGCGATCGACCGCCGTATCCTCGACTCGGCCCGGGCCATGGGGATGACCGAATGGCAGGTGTTCTGGAAGGTCGAGGTGCCGCTGGGGCTCCCGCTGCTCGTCGGCGGCATCCGCGCGGCGCTCCTCCAGGTGATCGCCACGGTCACCATCGCGGCGTACATCAACCTCGGCGGTCTCGGCCAGCCGATCATCCAGGGCATTCCGCTGCGCAAGTTCGACCAGGTGCTGGGCGGGGCCATCCTGGTAGCCGTCCTCGCCCTGATCGTCGATCTGCTCCTCGCGATCGTCCAGCATGCCGTGGTCTCCGCCGGAGTCCGCAGCGCTCCGCAGAAGCGTCGATCGCGATCCGCCCTCAAGGCGGCGGCTCCCGCCACCGCCTGACCACCGACCCACAGCATCTCCCATTGTCCCAGAGAAGAGGAAGTCCCATGTTCACAGCACGCAAGTCACGGCTCGCCCTCGCCGGCGGCGTCTCGCTCGTCGCGGCGCTCACGCTCGGCGGCTGCGCCAGCAGCAACCCGCTCGACGCTCCCTCCGAGGACTCGGGCTCCGGCAGCGGCGACACGATCGTCATCGGCTCGCAGGCGTACTACTCGAACGAGATCATCGCCGAGATCTACTCGCAGGCACTCGAGGCCGCCGGCTTCGACGTCGACGAGCAGTTCAGCATCGGCCAGCGCGACGCGTACATGCCGGATGTCGAGTCGGGCGCGATCGACGTGTTCCCGGAGTACACGGGCAACCTGCTCGAGTACCTCGACAAGGACGCGACCGCTACGAGCCCCGAGGATGTCTACGCCGCGCTGAAGGAAGCGCTGCCCGAGGGGCTCACCGCACTCGACTACGCCGAGGCCTCCGACCAGGACACGTACACCGTGCTGAAGAGCTTCGCCGAGGAGAACGACCTCACCTCGATCGGAGACCTCTCGAAGGTCACCACCCCGGTCACGATCGGTGCGGCGCCGGAGTTCGAGCAGCGTCCGTACGGCCCCGCCAAGGCGAAGGAGGTCTACGGCGTCGACCTCGGCTTCTCGGCGACCGGTCCGACCACGCTCGAGTCGCTGCTGGCCGGTGAGATCCAGGTCGCCGACATCTACTCGGCCGACCCGGCGTTCCAGACCGAGGACATCGTCGCGCTCGAGGACCCGGAGAACATCATCCTCGCCTCCAACGTCGTGCCGATCGTCTCGAGCGACGTGGCCGACGAGGTGTCCGACGTGATCAACGCGATCAGCGCCAAGCTGACCGCCGAGGAGCTCGTCGCCCTGAACGTGCAGAGCACGGTCGATCAGAAGTCGGCGAGCGACATCGCCGAGCAGTGGCTGGCCGACAACGACCTCAGCTGACTTCCGCCCTCACGAGCGCCCGGGCCCCTCAGGGTCCGGGCGCTCGTGCGTCAGAGGCGGGCGTCCTGCTTGGGAACGACGACCTGCTTGATGATGATCAGGATGGACGCGGTCACGGGCACCGCGACGAGGGCGCCGAGGAGTCCGAGCAGGGTACCGCCGGCGAGGGCGCCGATGACCACGAGGGATCCGGGCACCGCCACCGCACGGTTCATCACGCGCGGGGTCAGCACGTACGCCTCCACCTGCATGTACACCAGGTAGATCGCCGCGAAGATGAGGGCCGCGATCGGATCCGTGAACAGGGCGAGGCCGGTGCCGATGATCCAGAACAGTACGGATCCGACGAGCGGGATCAGCGTCACGCAGAACGCGATGGTCGCCATGAGGGGCGGGAACGGCAGCCCGAGGACCGTGTACAGGATGAGTGCGAGCGTCGCGTTGCAGAACGCCAGGATCACCATGCCCATCACGTAGCCGCCGACCGAGTCGGTGATCTGCTCCGAGATGTCGGCTGCCCGAGCCCGGTCGCGCGCAGGGGCCAGGCGGAGCAGGCCCTGCTTCATGGCGGGCAGGGTCGCGAGGAAGTACAGGGTGAGGACGAGGACGACGATCGCGCCTGATATGCCGGTGGCGATCGAGGCACCGACAGCGAGGGCGCCGCCTCCGATCGTGGCGAGATTGCCGAAGTCGGAGAGGAACTTCTGCACCTCGCCGACGAGGTCCTGGAACTGATCGCCGAACTGGGCGTTCAGCGTCGCATAGAGATCGGTTCTCGTGAAGTCCTGGATCATGCCGGGAACCGACTTCACGAAGCTGGTGATCTGGTCGATCACGATGGGGATGACCATCCACAGCACGAGCGCGAACACGACGATCAGCGCGAGGATCGTGATGACGACCGCGATCGCCCGGGACAGGCCGCGGCGCTCCAGGAACCGCACGGCGGGGTCGAGGCCGAGCGCGCCGAAGAGGGCGAGGGCGATGTAGATCAGGACGGTCGACAGGCTCGAGATCGCGAGGCCGATGACGATGGCGCCCAGACCGCCCAGCGTCAGGAGGAAGCCGAACACGAAGGGACGGTCGATGCGCGTCCAGATCGACCGGCTCGGTGTCGGCGGATCGACGGGCTCAGCGGCCGCGGGGACGGTCTCGGTGAGCGTCGGGGCCTCTCCACCCTGTGCGGGCGTCTGCTCGAGGTGCGGCTCCGCGGCAGCGTCGTCGTGGGACGCGGGAGAGGGCGACTCGTCGTTGCTCATGTGCTCACGATAGCGGGGAAGCGGAGCGAAACCAGGGTCTGATGCGGCTCTAGAGTAGGGGGCATGACCGCCGCCGAGGACCCGAAGGCCGAACTGCTCCGACTTCGCGCCACCATCGACAACATCGACGCCGCACTGATCTTCATGCTGGCCGAGCGCTTCCGCGCGACCCAGCAGGTCGGGCACCTGAAGGCCGAGCACCAGATGCCGGCATCCGATCCGAATCGGGAGGAGCAGCAGGTCGCGCGGCTCCGCGCACTCGCGGAGGAGGCGCATCTCGACCCGGAGTTCGCGGAGAAGTGGTTCAACTTCGTGGTGGCTGAGGTGATCCGCCACCACACGGAGGCGGCCGAGAGCCGCTGAAAGAGGTGCCGGACGGGCGACGGTGTGTGCAGCACTCGCCCGTCCGGAGCTGTGAGAGGCCGAGAAGGCCAACTAAGTTCAATGAATAAACTTAGGGAGAGACTACGGATCGTCTGACGATCTGTCAACAACTCGCGACGGATGGCTCTGGAACGGGAACGCATGATCAACACGGATGACGGCCTCGACACGCAGGCGGCGGTTCGGCGTGCGAACCTGCGGCGGGCGCTGCAGCTCGTGTTCCGAAACCCCGGCACACAGACGAGGGCCGGCATCGCGCGCTCCACCGGGCTGACCGCCGCGACGGCATCGTCCCTCGTCGCGGAGCTGATCGACACCCGCCTGGTCGTCGAGGGAGAGCAGGCCGCGAGCACCGGCGGGAAACGGGCCACGACCCTCAGCATCGATGCGAGTCACCACCTGATCCTCGTGCTGGTGATCCAGCCTCTCCACGCGGACATCGCCCTGGTGGCGCTGGACGGCTCCGAGGTGGAGACCCGCGAGGTGAGCTACAGCCCTGCGGAGCGCGACCGCCTCCTCGACGAGGCCGTCGCGGAGGTGGCCGCCGAGTTCCGCGGACGCCTGCTCGCGGTCGGAGTGCAGCTGCCGGGAACCACCGACGGGCGGTCGGTGCTCGAGAGTGTGCAGCTGCGGTGGCAGGACGTGCCTCTCGCCGAGCGGCTCGAGCAGATCGTCGACGCCCCGGTGCTGCTCGTGAACGACGTCGACGCGGAGGCCATCGCGGAGGCCGGGATGGACGAGTCGCCGTCCGGATACCGCCTCTTCATCCACCTGGGCGGGGGCGTCGGGGCGGCCGTCACGCTCGACGGCGAACTCGCCCCCGGTCCGCGGGACCGCGCCGGCGAGATCGGACACGTCCAGGTCGTCTTCGGTGAGGCCGCTCGCGCCTGCCGCTGCGGACAACGCGGCTGCCTGGAATCCGCCGCCGCGATGGGCGCCATGCTCGGGGAGGAGTTCTCCGATGCGCTCGACCCCGCGGCGATCGCGGAACTCGTTGCGCGGGCGGATCAGGCGCAGATCGACGAGGGGGCGCGCGCCCTGGCCCGTGCCATCAAGCTCATCGCAGCCCTGCTCGATCCCACCGAGGTGGTCATCGGCGGTCCGGCCGCCCAGCTCGGTCCGCGGTTCCTCGAGAGGGTGCGCCGCGAGACCGAGTACCCGGCGCGGGGGACGGCGCAGGTCCCCGTCCGCTACGCCGACCCCCGGGTCTCGCTCTCCGCCGGCGCCGCCCAGGCCGCGCTCACCGCGACCCTCGGTGTGCGCTGGAATCCGCAGCAGCTGCGCGCCGCACCCCCGTCCTGAGGCCCGAGCGTCGCATGCCCGCGCAGGTCCGCGGACGGATGTCGGGCCGGCGGACGGATGTCGGGCGGGATGCCGGGTTTCGCTCCGACATCCGTGCATCCGTCCGACAGGTGTCCCGGCAGCGGACGGGTCCGTGGACGGGTCCGCGGACGGATGTCGGGCGGGCGGACGGCTCGAACCGGCGGACGGATGTCGGACCGGATGCCGGGTTTCGCTCCGGCATCCGTGCACCCGTCCGACAGGTGTCCCTGCAGGCGGTGTCCCGGCAGGTGTCCCGACGGCAGGTGTCCCGACGGGCGGGACCCGGGCGGGACCCCGGCGGCGGGCGCCGAACCTACTTGACGCTGCCTGCCGTGAGTCCGCCGACGAGGCGCTTCTCGATGAGCATGAACAGGATGACCACGGGCAGGATCGCGACGATCGACACCCCGAACACGTACTGCCAACTCGTCTCGTACTGCCCGACGAACTTGGTCAGGGCGACCGACAGCGGCTGGTTCTTGTCGGTCGACAGGATCACGAGCGAGGCTGCGAACTCGTTCCAGCAGGCCACGAACGTGAACACGATCGCGGTGACGATGCCGGGCCACACGAGCGGAAGGTTGATCTTGAACAGCACGGTGAAGCGTCCGGCGCCGTCGATCTGCGCCGCTTCGTCGATCTCCTTCGGAATGCCGGCGAAGAAGGAGTGCATGATCCAGACCGCGAACGACAGGTTGAACGCGGCGTTGATGAAGATCATCGCCGCCCACGTGTCGCCGAGGCCGAGCGTCGTGAACTGTCGGAACAGGCCCGAGGTGAGAACGGCGGGCTGCAGCATCTGCGTGACGATCACGAGGAACAGGAACACCATGCGCCCCGGGAACTTGAATCTCGCCGTGTAGTACGCCGCCGGCAGCGACACGAGCAGCACGAGCAGCGTCGCGAACACGGCGATGATGATCGTCGAGATCAGGTTGTACGGCAGCGGCGTCTCGGGCGTCGACCACATCGAGATGTAGTTCTCCCAGTGCCACTCGATGGGGAAGTACGTCGGGTCGACCGAGCGGATCTGCGCCTTCGTCTTCACGGAGCCGAAGAACATGATGAGGTACGGCAGCACGAAGATGGCGAGCACGAGGAACCCGGCGACGGTGCGCAGGATCACGCGGGGCAGCGTCACCTGGTCTTCCGTGTAGCGGCGCTTGCGTCCGGGAGTCGGCGGGGTGGGGCGGCGGCCGCGGCCTCCCGCGGTGGTCACGAGCTCGGTCTCGGTCACGGTCATGATCAGACCTCCTTCATGGGCTTGACGATCTTCACGTATGCCGCGACGATCACGATGACGATGAGGAACGCCACCACGGAGAGG
>Ga0172374_1002253_pt1 | contig 12405 bp, 12 predicted proteins | sample LakKiv3m_FD_114536 | JGI IMG/M metagenome (GOLD analysis project Ga0172374, IMG submission 114536) | Freshwater microbial communities from Kabuno Bay, South-Kivu, Congo - kab_092012_10.3m | ecosystem: Environmental > Aquatic > Freshwater > Lake | place: Democratic Republic of the Congo... | reverse complement strand
GATGTTCAGGTCAATTTGGACACAACCAGATATATGGTAAGTAATTATGCTTTCAGTGTTCATTCTCCTTTGGTGATAATCAATAACAGAGAGGGGGAACAGGAGAGTGTTTCTCAGGAATTAACAGATATACTAAAAAGATTCTCTTAATCTCTTTGTTTGTTTTCTTCACGCCAGGCATTTATCTTGGCATGATCTCCACTTAATAGTATGGAGGGGACTTTCAGTTCCTTACCATCATCAAGCATAAATATTTCAGGCTTTGTGTATTGGGGATATTCCTTAACACCTTTTTCATTGTGGGATTCTGACTGCAGTGAATCCGGATTACCAAGCACTCCAGGTAAAAGTCTAGCTATGCTGTCTGTTATTACCATAGCAGGCATCTCTCCACCTGAGAGAACATAATTGCCAATAGATACTTCCATATCCACCAATGCTTGAGATACTCTTTCATCAACACCTTCATAATGACCACAGATAATGATGAGATTATCGATCTTGCTTAAATTTACAGCAGTAGCTTGTTCATATGTAACACCCTTTGCTGAAGTCAGCACTACCTTAGCCGTACCCTTGAGTCCCGCTTTAATATCCTTTAATGCCTTGTAAATAGGTTCAATTTTCATGACCATACCTGCTCCACCACCATAAGGATGATCATCAACGGATTGATAATTATCTGTGGTCCAATCTCTTAAATTATGGATCTTGAGATCCAAGATCTTTCTTTTTATAGCTCTGGCGACCATTCCCTCTTTGGTGATGGCCTCAAAACTAGCAGGAAATATTGTTAAGATATGAATTTGCATAAAATTTCTATAATTGCCCTAATTATATCCTATAAATCTCAATAGGTAATACTTCCTATCATGTTTTCAAATTGTTAAACTGTATATGTGGAAATATTCCGCATGAGAATCATTAAGCTAACACTTTTAGCTGTTATTGCTGTAATTGGTGCTCTCGATTTAATCCTTCTTCTATTGTATTAATACCGGCAATGTTCGTTAGTGATGCCAATGTATTTAATGGAAGAGGGGAAGGTGATGTTAGAGGGCTTCCAGTAAAAGGACGGTGCAACGATGTGACTGCTAAGTCCTCCCATAATTGAGGCTCAGCACCTAATTGGATCCCGATATATTTTTCTAAGAGCCTTTTAATTTCACCTTTAGGACAACCACGTTCTAATAGATGTCGCTTAAGATCCAGCTCGCTATATCGTAATTGAGTGTTTTTCAGCCTTAAAGACTCGCTCACATAAGGAATATAATTGGCCGATTATACCATTCAAGGCTCAGTCCACCAAAAAGGGGAGTTCTCAGCATCTAGAAGTCCTCTATCAAGATGGAACGTTTTGAATTGTAGAACATGACCGTCCTTATCTGGAACTGCTCCAGGCATAGGCCTTAGTACTTCTAAAGGAGGATCTCCTCCTACGAAACAACCTTGTTTTGTTTTTCTACAATTAGCACATAAACTGGGCATGTTCTCTAGCTGACCGCCTACTAAGGCCATACCGGCCTGAGTTAATGTAAAGCCTTCACCCTCTCTCACAGCGTTGTGAGGATCTTCAAGGAAGCATGATGTTTTTGGTGGCATAATTTTGTATATTTTTAGAAATATTAAATTTATTCTTACATCCATTAAAACTCATATACCTGATCTGTCCGAATACCTCTCTTTCAAACCAAGGTCTATCATGAACGCCTCCTATGCTCCAGGCAATACCTGCATATCCATTGGGATCTCTTCCATCTAGTGAATATTTATCATTTAGATAAATTGCGTATTTTTGAGCAGTATGAACATCTATTGACCATTCTAATATCTTCTTTGCCCAATACATTCTCAAATATCCAGGCATTTTACCTTCTAATACCATTTGCTTTTGAGCGGCATTCCATAATTTATCATGAGTTTGTCCTGATTCCAGAACTTCCAGATCATAGATATATTCCCTAATATCTTCTTTATGTCTCATATGACTATTTATAGCCCAGGTAGGAAATCCTAAGTAATTATCGTAATTTTCTTCGTAATAGCAGTAGTTATCAGCTAATTCCCTCCAAACTATCAATTCATTCAGGAAGGCTTCTTTGTTTTTAATATCCTCACTACTTGATTCGATCTCTAAAGCTACTTGTAATGCAGATATTTGACCAAAATGAAGATAGGGAGAGAGCCCAGACTGAGAAGCCTTATTAGGATCGTTTTTAGTATCTGCATAAATTGCCAGAGAGGAATTTAAAAACTCATTCAGTCTATTCATGCCTGCAATATATCCTGGCTTGGGATAATGCTGGATTCTTACTCCTTCGATCAAGCCAATATACTTATATATCTCCTCCCAGTTATTTCCTTCCAGCTCACCATGCATTTTTTTTAAGCTGGGATAAGCAGTTAAATAGAGTGGCAGTAATTGCTGGAGCTTGTTCCTGAAGAATCTGGCTCCGTACTCCTCTTTATTAGATGCCTCCCAAACAGGAACGATATTATGTGCATCCACTAACGTAAAACCTGTGTTCTCATCTTCGCAAAACTCTAATATGTTCTTATTGTCTTTTTTAGCTCCTCTTAGTGGCGAGAAGTCTTTAATGATCAAGGTGGCTCCAGTTTTTTTAATAAAAGAGGGGAGTATACTATCAGGTTCTCCAAGCAGGATCTTAAAAGCTATCCCTAACTTATGAAGATCTTTTTCTAAACTCTGCAGACCTTTGAGCATGAATTGGTAATGTCTGGGATTAAAGGTCTTTTTAGTAATGGGCCTTAATACAAAGACTACAAAGAGTGCTGTTTTTCTTTTAAGCGCAATATTCTGGGCTTCAATTAATGCCCAGTTATCAAAGGCTCTCTGGTCCCTGCTCATCCAATAGATGACGTGACCGTTCTCTTGATCGGGGCTTAATTCAATACTGCGTTTTACATGACTCATTACAGACCATTTAATAGATCAGACTCAGGAAAAGATAATGGCTCAATATTATTTCTAGCAATTGAGAAGTATTCAAAATATTCTCCTTTACTCATATCTTTCAATCTTTTAATTATCCTGACATAATCCTTTTCTTGAGAGCCATGCGCCTGCATAGCTTTAATCTTAACATCCATAAACTCACTTACATCGATTATTGCTAATTTCTCATCATTTAGAGTGCTTTCCCTCCCAATTTGCTTACTCAAAGAAGGGGGGAGACCAAAGTAATACAATTTCTTAGGTCTGTACTGATTGTCGTCATAGATCGAAAGTACTGCCTTTGTAACTGCAATATGATCCAGATGATATGATATGCCTCCTCTCTCATAAACAATGATCACTTCAGGCTTAATTTTATTAAGTTCCATCAATATGCTCTTTTTAAGTAAAGGCAATTGATGCTCATTTAATGTCCCATCAAAGAAATCCAGTAGGATAGGGGGCTTAATGCCCATGATCTTGCAAGCCTGCTGTAATTCATTAGCACGGTGACTTCCCAGATCCCCGATTATTTTTTTATCAGAACTTTGACCAGCCTGACCTTTGGTGGCTGTAATTACATATGCATTATGACCTGCTTTAGCAAGTTTAATTAAAGTCCCTGATGGTCCAAATGATTCATCATCAGGATGAGCGAAGATACAAGCTATGTTACGTTTTTTCATATATTTATAATTGCTTGAAATAATTTAAGATCAATAGCTCCCAGATCATATTTATATCTCTCATTACCTCTTAAAGTATCAAATATCTCAAACCCATTATCAATGGCCCATTGCATAAGCTTAACTTTACCCATTAAGCCGGGAGAATAGTAGGTAAATAGGGGATCATACCCTGAATTGTATCCCATTAATACTTTTCCATTGCTGAAGAACATTACTGAGCTAGCCTTTTTACCTTCTATCTCTAGAAAGGCCATATTAATGGTCCAGTGCTCTAATTTCAGCTTAATTAAAATATTGAAGTATTTCTGCATATCAGGGCTCATAAACTTCTCCTTAGCAGGGTCTGATAACCTGTGTAGCCTTATGAATTCCTCAAAGTCAGCCTCGGCAATTACATCTCTAACTATGAGTTTATGGTCAATGGTATCAAGTCTTCTTAATTTACGTTTCAATTCTTGTCTGTCTTTTTTATTAATCCTATTTAATATTCCTTCAAACCCCTCTAAAAGATCAATAAATGGTGCAACTTCTTGATCAGAAATTTCAACATTATCAAGACCCTTAAGATAGAGAAGTGTAGGGGAGTCTGCGCGCAGATAATCAAGCCTGAGCGTTTTTATCCCCATTGTGGATAAGTGTCTGATTGTTTCACCCCATAGTTTTACAGCCAAGTCCTGCGATATATATTTAGGATATATAACATCTCCATAGTCTGTTAATTCCTGATCACCAAGTACGGGTCTCATACCTAATAGGATCAATTGACCATCAAGCTTATCGAAGTATCCCTCCATTAATATTTCGTTAGCATGCTTGATACAAAGATAATATGGATCACAATTAAAATTATTAGAGAACAAGCTTAAATACTCCCTATCAATAAAGGGATGCGTAGTAATATTCTTTGTGGATAACTTGTTGAAATCATCTATAGACGTAAATGTTACGATTGTGTCAGAAAAGGGGATGCTTTGTGGAAAAGTATTTATGTCAGACTTATCCTGGTTGATCATTCTTAATTACTTATTGCCAAGTAATATTAACTTATTTTCTTAAAAATCATATATTCCAGTTTACCATAATTACCTAATCACACTCCTATTATATTTTTTCATTAGCATTGTCCCCTACCCTTAAAGACCTCCAAAAATTTTTTACCAGTAACTCCCCTATTAATTTAAATTCATTCCTAACTTAAGCTATACTGATAACTAGTTAACTGCTTTTTTATGTGGTATATAAACATATTCTCGTTAATTCTCTTTCTAGGCTTTGTTATTAGTCTTGTATATAGTATAAACATCTTAAAAAAAAGGCATGTCCCGGGTATGGCCGCTTTTGGTATGGTCTTTGTCACTATTGCGATCTGGTCTTTGACTACTGCTTTAGAGTGTTCTTCATTAGATGAGAATTTTAAATATACTATCTCTAAGCTCTCTTACTTAGGAATTGCTTTTGCCCCCCTATTTACTTTGGTTTTTGCTCTGGGATTCAGTGAAAACCAATTTTATTTAAAGTATAAAAAGCTGGTTCTTGTAGTATTACTAATCCCTACCCTATTAACCCTAGTCTTGGCGTTAAGCAATGAACTTCATGGTCTGATCTGGTCTAAGGTGGAAATGATGCCCACGGATTATCTTAAACAAGCCTCGATCTATACGTATGGACCGTGGACAATTATCTTTGCCGTTTACTCATATCTTAGCCTAATCCTAAGTTCGACCCTGCTTATCAGATATGCTGTAGGAGCCCTCAAGATTGTGAGGTTACAGCTTTTCTTTCTGGTATTAGGTATTTTAACTCCCTTACTTGCTAACATCTTTTATATTTTTAAGCTTAATCCACTTGTTGGCATTGATTTAACTTCCATAGGATTTTTAGTAGCAGATATATTTGTTTGGATGGGCATATTTCAGGGTAAGTTCTTCGAGGTCAGGACCATGCTTAATGAGAGTCTGCTTGATAATACTTTCCTGGGAATTATTTATCTTGATAAAGAATTAAAAGTTCTGGATAAAAATGCTATAGCAGAAAAATATTTAGCTATGTCCTTAAAGCAAGGAGTTCCCATACGCGATATCCTCTCCCCTCTTGGTGTTGATGTGGAAACACTTACTTCAACTCAAGAAAAAGTGTTTGAAGTTGAAGCTGGAGACAAGGAGAACCGCAGATGGTTAAGGATCAGAAGTACAAGACAGGTAATGAATGCTGATAAGGAACAGGGATATGCTATTGCTTTGCAGGATATTACACAATTAAAATCTGCTCTTAAAGAGATTGGAGAAAAGCAAAAACTATTGAATTTAGTAATGGATTCAATTACCGATTTGATATTTGGAATAGACGGCACTGGAAAGATAATATACTGGAACAAATCCATGGAGAAGCTACTTAAAAGAAGCGAATCCGAGATGATAGGCAAGTCTATTGAAGATTTATCAGAATTAGCTTTTGGAGATAGAAACAGACCATTTCTAGCCTCAGTGATCTTAGGTCGTGATCCTAAAGATATCGAGCCCTATTACGCTAATATCAATATCACTAATGATGAGATTTCAGCAGAAGCTAAGACCAAAGTTCAAAGTGAAGATCTTAATTATTGGGCCACAGCTAAGAAGATCTATGATTCTTCTGGAAAGATGATCGGAGTATTAGAAACCGTCAGGATTATTGATGATATTAAGAGGATGCAGAAAGAAGTAAGTCAAGCAAAGTCCAATTTCGAAGCTATGATTGAAAATACCGAGGATATAATCACTCTTCTTGATAGAAATCTTAACCTCATTGCCTTCAATTCTGCCTATGTGGCTTGGATTAGAGCCCGAGTTGGTAGAGATCCTGTGGCCGGAGATAACTGCAATACCTTACTTAAAGCTGAGGAAAGAGACTGGTGGCATGACAGGAATATGAAGGCACTGGAAGGCCAAAGACTTAATGATTTGTATATCGAGGTTCACCCTGATGGCACTAAATACTATCTGCAGGTTTCATTTAATCCAGTAAGGGAAGATGGCCAGATAACGGGAATAACTCATTTCATGAGTGATGTCACTAGACAGAAACAATTAGAAGAAGATCTGCAACAAAAGATAATGGAGCTTGAAAATCTGTATAAGAAGATAATGCAATAAGATCAGGGTCTATCACTTCTTAATTCATAAGTGATACCTTCTCCATCTTCGTAGTTTAGTATTACATAGCTGAATTGTTGTAATTCCGCCTGGTCAAGCACTATTTCTTGGGTCATATTTTCCCCTCTTCTTATCACCGTTATATCGGATTCAATATCTTTGGTTCTGACTTTGGTCTGGCAATAGGTCAACAGTGCTCCCTCCCTGCTATTCTGCAGATTATCAGGAGTTATCTCTCCCAGTGTTTTAGTATGGGTGAAAATACTCCAATGCGCAGGTTCGATATCATTAACACAGATATACAGGGTGGTAACAGCTCTTTGTCTGGCAGTATTCTTTGAATCCCTCTCATCTAGGAGTTGAGCATCTTCTGTCATGGGACTGGGGCTTGGTGTTAATTGAGCGGTATTATCAGTATTTTCTAAACTTGCCTGCTTAGTGATCACAGGTGAATTGTCTGTCCTGCCAGTATTTATTATTGCAGCTCCTGCCACTTGCTCTGATTTTAAAGGGATCAATTCACCTAAGAGATTGTAGCCAAAATAGCCCAGATTAAATGGAGCAGTGATCAAGAAAAAAATATTAACAGCAATATATATGTTCTTTTTAAGTAGTGATTCCTTCTTGGGCATAATCCAATTTAGCATAAATTGAAGCCAAGGTGAACACTATACTCTGCAAGAAGTTAGACCATTTTTTTGATAGTACTTTTGATGGTATTCCTCTGCCCTGTAATAATCTGAAGCCTTTTCTATCTTAGTTGCTATAGGACCAATTGATTTATCCAGTTCGTTTTTTACCCTTGCTGCAATTTCTTTTTGTTCATCATTATTATAGAAGATCACAGAACGGTACTGATATCCAATATCCGGTCCCTGTCTATTAACCTGTGTAGGATCATGCATATCAAAAAATGATCTTACCAGCTTTTCATAACTAATTACATTGGAATCGAATATTACTTCAACAACCTCAACATGACCAGTATCACCTTCACAGACGCGCTCATAGCTGGGATTGGGTAAATCCCCACCCATGAACCCCACACTGGTTTCCAGAACTCCTTCCAGTTTTAAGAATTCTGCTTCTACATGCCAGAAGCAACCTGCTCCAAATATTGCTTTATTCATCTTTTTTAAACTTTAAAGCTAAAGAATTAATACAATACCTCTTACCGCTCTTACCGGGACCATCATCAAAAACATGCCCTAAATGAGAGCCACACTTCTTACAGACCACCTCTACTCTATCCATGCCATAAGATTCATACGGGATCAGTTCCACATGTTCTAAATTAATAGGATATGTGAAGCTGGGCCAGCCAGTACCAGAATCGAATTTAGTCTCAGATCTGAAAAGAACCTGACCACAATTACAGCATTCATACAACCACTTATCATGATTATCCCAGTATTCACCACTAAATGGTGCTTCAGTACCCTTCTCTCGAGTAACATGATATTGCTCTTTAGTTAGCTCTTTTTTCCAGTCTTTTTGAATTTTATCCATATTTTCATCCTAATGAAATTAAGAAAACGAAATACTTTAATAGTATTGCAAAATATCTGATAATTGGTTAATATATATACTTAATATTTAACAAGTATATATCATGGCAGGAGGATTACCAGAAGAATTAAGAAGAGTTTTAGATCAAGAAGCAGATCAAAATATTGGAGCAGAACTATGGGATCCAGTAGGATTCAATGACTGGTATAATTTAAGAGAGGGTGGCATAAGCGGTGAAACATTTGCAGCTGCTTCTCAATTAACAGTTTATGATGCTAAACAAGCAGCAGATCCTAAATTAGTAGAAGCTAATAGACGTGCATTCGATAAGGCTTATGGAGCAATTCCAGGTATAGATGCCTGTTTACTAGCAGCAGGAATAAACAGAAAGACCCTTACACCAGAGCAATGGGAAAACCTACCTGTTGATTTTGCTGTGGCACAAGGTGGGGAATTAACTCCTTTAACACGTGCTTCAGGAGTATGGAGACAGTTTGTTGATTACTGTGATCACCAACCCGTTAATCATTAAAGCTATTTAAACCTGATCATTTTAATAAGCTCAACGCCTATTGAGATGACAACTGCCCCTAAAACAATAATCACCCAGTGAATGGGTTCCAGAGGAGTTACATCTAAGGCCTCATTCAATCCTGGCAGATATATTGCAATGAAAGTCAGGATATATCCATATACCAAAGACCAGATCAGTATCTTATTCTTAAAGAACTTCTTCATCCTTAGAATAGGTACTTCCAGATCCTTATACGACAGAATATATGTTAAGGAGATCATGGACAGGAAGGCAAATACAACGCTCTGTGCTAACTTGTAATCCCCAACCACAGAATAGAAATGATTAAAGATCATCAAGCTTAAGAAAGCTATACAAAGACTAATAAATACGATCAATGTCCTGGTCTTCTTATCCAGAATGAATTCTTTTCTAGTATCATGAGGCTTTTGTTTCAATAGACCTGTTTTATCATCATCAAAACCCAAGGCAATATCAGGAGGCCCATCACAGATCAGATGGATCCATAGGATCTGTGCAACGGCCAAGGGAGCTGGTAATCTTAAGAGTAATGCTCCAAAGATCAGGATCATCTCAGCAAAGGAGTTGGATAAGATGTATGCTATAACCTTTCTGATGTTTTTATACACCAATCTGCCTTCCTCTACCGTTGATATTATTGTGCTGAAATTATTATTAAGTAATATTAGATCAGATGCTTCTTTAGCTACCTCAACAGCATTGCCCATAGCAATACCAATATCAGCTTTCTTTAGAGCTAGAACATCATTTACTCCATCACCGGTCATGGCCACCACCTCACCATTATCCTGTAAGGCTTCAACAATCTTTAATTTGTGCTCAGGAGTTACTCTGGCAAAAAGTTTCTTTACTCCAATGACTTTACTTAGTTCATATGCGCTCATAGCATCTATCTCGTTTCCTTCAATGATCTGGGAGGCATTAAGATGTAATCCCAAATTCTGGGCGATCTTTTCTGCTGTGATCCTGTAATCCCCTGTGATTATCTTGACATCAATACCAGCCTCTTCTGCTTTTTGCAGATTAGCTGCAGCATCTTCTCTTAGAGGATCTGTAATACCAATTAATCCTGCCCAAGTGTATGAATTTTTTAATTTGGGTTTAGCTTCATCGATATTCTCCTGATATGCAGCTGCCAGCAATCTATATCCTTGTGCTGCCAATTTATTGATCTCGGCCTCTATTTCCTTCTTTTCCCCTTCACTTAACTTACAGTAATCCAATAATATTTCAGGAGCTCCGGTTAAATATCCTATCTTGCTCTTAGCGCAAGAACAAACGGTTAAAGCATATTTTGAGGCACTGGAGAAAGGCTCCAGATATATTTTCTCAAAATCTTCAAAGAATTTTTTAGCGTTGAATCCATTTTTATGAACATAATCCCAGAGTGCTATTTCTATGTTCGTTCTCTGCTCGTTGTTAACGATGAAAGCTTGATATGTTCTTTGTTTATCTTCTAATTGCTCCATTACGACCTGCATATTACCTGTTGTCAAAGTCCCTGTTTTATCTGTACAAATAACGGTCGTTGCTCCTAATGTTTCTACACTTATGAGATTTTTAACTAATCCTTTTTGTTTCAATATTCTTCTCATCCCTAATGCCAGTATTACAGTTACAACAACAGGCAGGCCTTCAGGAATAACGGCAACAGCCAGAACAATAGCGTAGCGAAGCATAGTCAAAGCCTCATTTTCGTAATATATTCCTACCAGAAAGATAACCAGGGCCACAATAATTACCAGAATGCTTAAGACTTTAGAGAATTTCTCAAGCGATGCTTGCAAAGGAGTTTCTCTTTGCTCAATTGCAATTAATTCCTTACCTATTTGTCCAAATTTTGTATCAACCCCCACAACTTTAGCTTCCATAATGCCGTTTCCACTTAATATGGTTGTACCCATATATGCCTGATCATCAAACTCAGGTGCCTTAGCTACGGCTTCACCCTCGCCTGTTAATACAGCTTCTTTTATCAAGAGATTTACAGACTCAATGACCATACCATCAGCTGGAACTACATCTCCAGCTCCTAGTACAATTAAATCGCCTACAACAACTTCTCTTGTAGGGATCCTTTTCCTTTTTCCCTCCCTGATCACTGTAGTTATGGGCTCCAGCAGCTGTTTTAAAGCGTCCAAGGTCTTTTGAGCCCGGAATTCCTGATAAAATCCAATACTAATGTTAATAACTAGAACAGCAAGGATCAAAAATCCATCCTGCTGCTCTCCAAACAGGAAGGATACAATAGAAACACCTAATAGGAGATAGATGAGGGGGCTTTCAAATTGAGATAAGAGCAAAGCAATTATTGAACCCTCCTTCTTTTGGGGAAGAAGATTCTCTCCATGTTCATTTCTGGATTTAATTACTTCTTTGTTTGTTAATCCATTTAAAGGCTTGCTCATTAAACGCCACCTCCGCCTCCTCCTCCACCACCTCCTCCACTTCCACCACCACCGCCACTACCTGAACTGCTGCCAGGAGCGCTTGATGAGGAAGAAATAGAAGAGCTGATCCCTGAACTGAAACTACTGGTAAAGGAACTGGAATTGAAATATGTACCATGGTACCAGGAAGGAGATGTATCAAGATCTTTTAGATTAAATGCTTGAGCAAATTTCTCAGACCATAATTTCTCTAGTCCCAATCCTATGCAAAATGGTAATAACTTTTCATAAGTAGACATATTCAGAGGCAGATCAGGATAAAGCACCTTCAATTTATTAGGTTCAGTTGTATTAAGAAACATCTTAAAACCATCGATCTCATCCTGCAGTTTCCTGCCTTCCTCTGTTCTGGCTTTCATAATTGGTTGTAGAACATATATTATTGCCAATTGAGCAAATAGAGCCATCATGGCAATCATTTGAGTACTGGCAAAGAATAGAAATACACCAACCATGATAAAAGGGGTAAGGAATAGTCCCAGAAAGATTGTAGAGATCTTTGTGGTAATTGGAGCATCAGGGAAATTCTTAAGGGAAGGAAGCAGGGTGGTGAAAACAAAGACACTGACTATGCCATTCCAGAATAGAACAGGGATGATCATTTCATCGTTAGTAACCCCTATTAGGAATATTATCTCTAAGATCATGAATATTATGGGCAGGATCACAAATCTATTATTCACCTGGAAGTATTTACTCATCTTTTTCTCAAATAAATCCTTTATCTTCTTATTCACACTGTAAGTCCTATAGCTGTACCCTTGTTTGATTGTGAAAGACTTAGTCTCGGCTTCGTCCCCTATTAGGTCCATCAGAAAAGGATGCTCAGTTGCTAACTCTATTAATACTTTCTTCTGATCATCATCAAGAAAAGCTTCTTTGATCCTGAACATGGATTTATACAATTTAGTTTCACCTTCTGGCAGATCTGCAGGCAGAGGTTTGTTTGTTGCTGTTATCTTGTAATTACCTTTATCTTTTTCATCGATCTTGATAAGCCCCTTAACTGCCAGATCAACAAGCCCGGCCACTATGACTTTTGGATCATATGCCATTTTATCGATTACCCTGGAAAGCATTGGGTCAAGATTTTCCCCAAGATCATAGCGCGGAT
>Ga0172374_1002252_pt1 | contig 12406 bp, 10 predicted proteins | sample LakKiv3m_FD_114536 | JGI IMG/M metagenome (GOLD analysis project Ga0172374, IMG submission 114536) | Freshwater microbial communities from Kabuno Bay, South-Kivu, Congo - kab_092012_10.3m | ecosystem: Environmental > Aquatic > Freshwater > Lake | place: Democratic Republic of the Congo... | reverse complement strand
GCGAGCCGCTACGACGTCGACCTCGCCACCGCCGACGGCACCGGGGCGACGCTCCCGCTGGTCGTCGCCAACATGACGGCCATCGCGGGCAAGCGGATGGCCGAGACCGTCGCGCGACGGGGTGGCATCACGGTGATCCCGCAGGACATCCCGATCCCCGTCGTCGCCGACGTGGTCGCGTGGGTCAAGCAGCGCCACCACGTCTTCGACACCCCGATCGAGCTGCGTCCCGACCAGACCGTCGCCGAGGCGCTGTCGCTGATCCCCAAGCGCGCCCACCGGGCCGCGGTCGTCGTCAGTGACGGACGGCCCGTCGGCGTGGTCTCGGAGGCCGACTGCGCCGAGGTCGACCGCTTCGCCCAGGTGGGCTCGGTGATGAACCCCGGCGTCGTCACCGTCTCGGCGACCACCGACCCGCGCGAGGTCTACGACGCCATCGAGCGCGCCAAGGCCCCGCTGGCCGTCGCGGTCGACGACGCGGGCGGGCTGGTCGGCGTGCTGACCCGGCTCGGCGCCCTGCGCGCGACGCTCTACCGGCCCGCGCTCGACGCTGCCGGTGGCCTGCGGATCGCGGCGGCCGTCGGGGTCAACGGCGAGGTCGCCGACCGAGCCTCGGAGCTGCTCGCCGCCGGAGTCGACTGCCTCGTCGTGGACACCGCCCACGGCCACCAGGACCGCATGGTGCAGGCGCTGCACGCCGTACGCGCCCTGTCGCCCACCGTGCCGATCGCCGCGGGCAACGTGGTCTCGGCCGAGGGCACGCGTACGCTCATCGAGGCGGGCGCCGACATCGTCAAGGTCGGCGTGGGCCCCGGTGCCATGTGCACCACGCGGATGATGACCGGCGTCGGCCGGCCCCAGTTCTCCGCGGTGCTGGAGTGCGCGGCGGCGGCCCGCGAGCTCGGCCGGCACGTGTGGGCCGACGGGGGCGTACGCCACCCGCGCGACGTCGCCCTCGCCCTGGCCGCGGGCGCCTCGTCGGTGATGATCGGCTCGTGGTTCGCCGGCACCCACGAGTCGCCCGGGGACCTGATGCACGACGCGGACGGACGCCCGTTCAAGGTCTCCTTCGGCATGGCGTCGGCACGGGCGGTGGCCAACCGCACCTCGGGGGAGTCGTCGTACGACCGGGCCCGCAAGGGCCTCTACGAGGAGGGCATCTCGTCCTCGCGGATGTACCTCGACCCGCAGCGCCCCGGCGTCGAGGACCTCATCGACCAGATCTGCTCCGGCGTGCGCTCCTCGTGCACCTACGCCGGTGCCCGCGACCTCGCCGAGCTGCACGATCGTGCGCTGGTCGGGGTCCAGTCGGCCGCGGGGTTCCACGAGGGCCGCCCGCTCGACAGGTCGTGGTGACGAACCCGGTGCAGCACGTCTTCGTCATGACCTACGGCAGGTCGGGCTCGACGCTGCTGATGGGCATCCTCAACTCGATCCCCGGCTGGCTGCTGCGCGGGGAGAACCGGCACGCGATGCGGCACCTCTACGACTTCCACCGCAGCGGGATGGTCGAGAAGGCGCGCGTCGACCCCGCTCGCGCCTCGCAGCCGACGCACCCGTGGTTCGGCATCGAGTCGTTCCCCGAGGAGGTGTCGCTGGCTCGCATCCGCGACCTGGCAGAGGCGACGCTGCTGCGGCCCGAGCCGGACACGCGCGTCACCGGCTACAAGGAGATCCGGTGGTACGACGAGGACCTCGCGGACTACCTCGACTTCCTGCGCCAGGTGTTCCCGGGGGCCCGGTTCGTGCTCAACACCCGCAACCTCGAGGACGTCGCGGCGAGCAACTACTGGACCCACAAGGACGACCCGCTCGGCCAGGTGCAGCGGATCGAGGCGAAGATGCTCGCCGCCGCCGAGGGCCTGGGGGACGCGGTGTTCCGGGTCCACTACGACGACTACGTCGCCGATCCCGGTGTCCTGCGCGGGTTGTTCGACTGGCTCGGCGAGGACTTCGACCTCGACGCGGTGGAGGCCGTGCTCGCCACGCCGCACTCGCGTCGCGGCAAGCACCGGGGCTGACGCCACCCGGCGGTCTCCCGGACACGTGTGGGCCCGGGCCGAGACCTCACCGGGACGATCGCGGCGTACGCCCCTTCGTCACGCCGACGAACGCCTGGGTGACCTCGTCGTCCCGCTCGACGAGCCAGACGAGGGCGATCGACGTGGGCTCGAGGTCGGAGACGACCCTGGTCACGACGTCCTTGCGCTGGTGGAGGCGGGCGACCGACATCGGGACGATGACCACGCCCGTGCCCGCGGCGACGGTCTGGATCGCCTCCTGCTCGCTCATGGGCGGCCAGTCGAGCTGGTCGGCGGTCGGCGTCCAGCCGCTCGCGTGGGGGCGTACGAGCTGCTCGTCGACGAGGTCGGCCGTGGTGACCTCCTCGTCGGCGGCGGCCAGCACGTGGTCGCGCGAGGCGACGGCGACCTGCAGCTCGTCGTAGAGGCGTACGCAGTGCAGGCCGTCGCGGTCGACGGGCAGCCGGACGATCGCCATGTCGAGGCTGCCGTCACGTACGCCCTCGAGCTGGCCGGCCTCGGTCACCGGCACCAGGTGGAGGGACTCACGGCGGCCGGCGCGCCAGCTCCGCGCCCACTTGTCGGGCGTGGCGCCGGTCACGAAGCCGACGCGGAGGGGGGCGATCACGGCACGACCCTAGTCGCGGGTCGCCTCCGGGTCCTTCTCCACCGACAGCACGAAGTCGTCGCCGTGCTCGGTGACGCCGGTGATGACCGCGGCCTCGACGGCCTCGATGGCGTACTGGCGGCGCACCACCATCGGGTCGGTGGCGAGGTCCTTCACCAGCGCGACGGCGAGACCGACCATGATCAGCACGAACGGCAGCGCGGCGATGACGGTGATCGTCTGCAGGCCGCTGAGCGCGTCGGCTCCACCGACGAGCAGCATCACCGCGGCGACCGCACCGGTCGCGATGCCCCAGAAGATGACGGTCGGGCGGCTCGGGTGGATGGTGCCCCGCTCGGACAGCGAGCCCATCACGATCGAGGCGGCGTCGGCGCCGGAGACGAAGAAGATGCCGACGAGGACCATCACGACGATGCTGGACACGGTGGCGAGGGGATAGGCCTCGAGGGTGCTGAAGAGCTGGTTCTCGAGCCCACCAGCGCCCGCGATGTCGGTGCCGGCCTTCTGCAGGTCGATGGCGGCGCCGCCGAAGATGCAGAACCACACGACGCTCACGAGGCTGGGGACGAGCAGGACGCCGGTGACGAACTGGCGGATGGTGCGGCCGCGGGAGATCCGGGCGATGAACATGCCGACGAACGGCGTCCACGACAGCCACCAGGCCCAGTAGAAGACGGTCCAGGAGGAGAGCCACTCGCTGACCTCGGAGCCCTCGGCGGCCGTGCGCGCGGCCATCATCGGCAGGTCCGCGACGTAGCTGCCGATGGAGGTGGGCAGCAGGTTCAGGATGAACACCGTCGGGCCGACGACGAACACGAAGAGCGCCAGCGCGACGGCGAGGACCATGTTGATGTTGGAGAGCCACTGGATGCCCTTGGCCACGCCGGACACGGCGGAGAGGACGAAGGCGGCGGTCAGGACGGCGATGATGCCGACGAGGACGGCGTTGCCGGTGTCGCCCAGCCCGGCGACGATCTGCAGGCCGGACTGGATCTGCAGGGCGCCGAGGCCCAGCGAGGTGGCCGAGCCGAAGAGGGTCGCGAAGATGGCGAACATGTCGATCGCCTTGCCGCCGGCGCCGTGGGCGTGGCGCCCGAGCAGCGGCTCGAACGCCGAGCTGATCAGCTGCAGGCGGCCCTTGCGGTAGACGCCGTACGCCACGGACAGGCCGACCACTGCGTAGATCGCCCACGGGTGCAGGGTCCAGTGGAACATCGTCGTCGCCATCGCGTGCTGCGCCGCCTCGGCGTTGCCGGCCGCACCCGTCCCGGGCGGGGGAGTCACGAAGTGCGTGATCGGCTCGCTGACGCCGTAGAACATCAGGCCGATGCCCATGCCGGCGCTGAACATCATCGCCACCCACGAGATCGTCCGGAACTCCGGCTCCTCGTCGTCGCGACCCAGCGGGATGTTGCCGAACTTGCCGAGGGCCAGCCAGATGACGAACACGACGAACGCGCTCGAGGTCAGGACGAACAGCCAGCCGGTCTTCTCCATCGTCCACGCCAGGCCGGTGCCCGAGGCGGCGGCCAGGGAGTCGGTGCTGACGAACCCCCACGCCAGGAAGGCGAGGCTGACGAGCGCGGTGATGCCGAAGACGACCTTGTCGAGGCCCTTCTCACGGGGCGTGGTCGCCTCGATGGCCGAGTCGAGGGCCGGGTGCGGCTCGTCGACGAGGTCGGGTGTGGGCAGGTCTCGCGGGTGTTCGATTCCGGTGGCCATCGGACCAACAGAGCAGTCCGCGTCGCGGGATGGCAAACCGGGAGCACGGGTTCCCGCTCAGGGGGTGAGATGACCCACAGGATCGTGACCGTGGGCTGCGAGCCCGCGTCCCCAGGCGCTCGCCCGCTCGAGCTCGCCCTCGAGCAGGGGTCCCTCGACGTCCTCGACGAAGAACGACTCGGACGCGACGACCCTGCCGAGGTGGTGGTGCCCGACGAACCTCCCCGCCGCGCGTGCCGCGGAGCCGGGGAGCCGCCGGACCTTGCCGACGCGGGTGTCGAAGGTGGCGACGGCCGGCGGCCGGCCCGGGGCCGGCAGGGCGGCGAGCCACTCGCGGATCCCGCGCTCCTCGTGTCCCGGCTCGGCTCCTCGGGCGTGCGCGTCGTGGCGGGTGCCGGCCCTGCTCATCGAGAACGCGTGGGTGGGTCCCCCGACCACGAGCAGGTCGACACCGACGGGCAGCGCGGGGGGTGCCGCACCGACGTCGACGACCGCCACGGAGCGTCGGGCGTCGGCCGTCTCATCGCCCACCCCGTCACCCACCCCCTCGGCGATCCCCTGCGCGATCGCCTCGGCGACCGCTCGGGTGTTGCCCCAGTGGGACTCGTGGACCAGCAGGATCGTCACGGTGATCACCTCCCGGTCGGGTGGTGGAAGGAACGAAGCCAGAGGGCGGACAGCCATCCGCCGGCGACGAGCAGCAGCAGGCTCGGCCCTGCGTCGGGCCCGAGGTGCATCGCGTCGTCGGTGACGAGGGCGAGGACGGGGCCGGCCCAGAGCGCGGTGAACAGCGTCACGATCTTCAGCAGGGCGACCGCCGCGAGCGGCGCGGCCGCAGGGCGCCGGCGCAGCAGCAGGACGCCGACGGCGGCGATCGCCGGGAGCACGAGCGCCAGGTCGAGGACGAAGACGGGGTAGGGCAGGCCGCCCACGCCCTCCGGGTCGGGCCGGTCGCCGCCGAGCGCGAAGGGCACCAGCACGGACAGCCACAGCCCGGCGAAGAGGACGGCGGTCACGACGAGCACCCAGCCCGTGGCGCGCGTCAGCCGGGGACCCGCCGAGGAGGTCGGAGGATCGTCCAGCAGGCCGCGGACACCGCCGAGAAGTCCGGCAGCGGAGAGGCAGACGATGACGACGTAGAGGAGGAAGACGCGGTTCATCGGCACGCCGGTGACGTAGACGAGGTAGCTGTAGAGCAGGTAGGCCAGGAGCCCGAGCCGGACCAGGTGGGTCGCGGTGGAGAGCACCGGCCGGCGCACGAGGAGCACCAGGAGGCCGGCCACCACGATGCTGCACGCGTCCTGTGCGCGGGCCGAGACGATCGTCGCATCCGGCAGCGAACGGTACGGCGCCGGCGCGAGCAGGCCGTACAGGCTGGAGGCGACCACGGTGGCCGCGAGCACGCACGTCGACCCGAGCTCGGCGCGGCTCCGCAGGTGCCCCGCCACCTCACGTCGGCGGACCGGTCGGTCGGTGGCAGCACGCCGTACCGGCTGCGTGGACCGGTTACGGAGCGCAGGCCAGTCGGCCACGGCCGCGGGTACCAGCAGGGCCAGCGCGGGCAGGCTCCATGTCCAGAACCCGAAGCCGAAGGCCATCAGCAGCACGTGGAACGCGATCACGCCCGCCCAGCCGACCCTGGCCGCGCGTCCCCCTCGCAGCAGCAGCAGGCCGAGCACGACCTCGCCCGCGGCGAGCAGCAGGAACCACGTCGTGGGGTGCTCCATGACGACGTCACGCCAGGCCGCGGTGACGAACGACCAGTACGCGTCGTCGGCGAACGGCCGGTAGGTCTGCGGGTCGGCCGCGACGATGCCGGCGTTGACGCCGCCGGTGACGAGGTACACGCCGCCTACGGCGCGGCGTACGACGGCGGCACCCGATCCTGCCCATCGTCTGGGATCGTGCCTGGGTTCGTGCGTGGGATCGTGCGTGGTCCCGGGGTCGAGGGTGGTGGTCACGGCGCCTCCTGAGTCCACGACCAGCGTCCCGCTGCGCCGGCCCCGCCGGCAGGGGCGAGGGTCGCAGGCGGTGAGGACCTAGGTCCCCTTGGCCGCGTCGGCGTAGGACCTCACGACCGCCACGTCGAGCGGGAAGTCGATCGCCAGCTCGCGGAAGAGCAACCGACCGGCTGCGGCAGCCGCTTCCGCCACCTGCTCGGCTACCGCGTCCGCGAGGTGGGCGGGTGCGTGCACGACGACCTCGTCGTGCAGGAAGAAGACCAGGTGCGGGCGGGCTTCGACCGGACCGTCGGACGCGAGGCGCCACAGCCGGTTGCGGAGGTCGGCGATCCAGCACAGCGCCCACTCGGCCCCGGTGCCCTGCACGACGAAGTTGCGGGTGAACCGCCCGTGGGCGCGACGCCGGCGGTCCCGGTCGGCCAGGTCGGCGGGCGGGGCGTCGGGCGACTCGTCCCACGACGTGCCGAGCGGCGGGCAGCCGCGCCCGAGGAGCGTACGGACGGCCTCGCCCCGCTCGCCCGCGCGAGCCGCCGCCTCGACCAGCCCGAACGCCTGCGGGTAGCGGCGGGTGAGGTCGGCGACCATGCGCCCGCTCTCGCCGCTCGTCGCGCCGTACATCGCCCCGATCAGGCCGAGCTTGGCGTGCTGGCGGCTCGCGACCGCACCGGCGTCGACCATGCCCTGGTAGAGATCGGCACCCCGTGCGGCGCGGGCGAGCTCGCGGTCGCCGCTCATGCCGGCGAGGACCCGCGGCTCCAGCTGGGCCACATCGGCCACGACCAGCACCCAGCCGTCGTCGGCGACGGCGGCCGGACGCACCTGGGCCGGGAATGACAGGGCCCCGCCCCCGTTGGAGGACCAGCGGCCGGTGACCGACCCGGCGGGCTGGTAGGACGGCCGGAACCGTCCCTCCCGGACCCACTCGTCGATCCACGCCCAGCCGTTGGTGTGGAAGAGGTGGGCGAGCTTCTTGTAGCGCAGCAGCGGACCGACCGCGGGGTGGTCGATGCGCTGCAGGGTCGACGCGCGGGTGTCGGTCGCCTCGATGCCCGCGCGACGCATGGCGGCGAGGAGGTCGGGTCGCGAGTCCGGGTTGAGTCCGGGGGCGCCCAGCAGGCGGCGTACGTCGTCGGCGCACGCCGCCAACAGGCGCGGAGGTGCGCCACGGGGCGGGCGTGGACCGAGCTGGTCGACCAGGAGCGCCTCGTGCACCTCGACGCTCCAGGGCACTCCCGCGTGCGTCATCTCCGCAGCCGCGAGCGCCCCCGCGGACTCGGCGGCGAGGAGCAGGCGCAGCCGGGCGGCGTCCGGCGACGCCGCCACCGCGCGGAGCTGGCGGACGTCCTCCAGTTCGGCGCTCAGGTGGTCGGCGTGGTCGGCGCCGAAGAGGACGGGTTCCGAGGCCACGACGGGTCGCAGGCCGTCCCACAGCCGCGCCTCCTCGCCCTCCAGGAGCACGGTGTCGACGGCGGGTGCCCGCGCGAGCAGGCGTCGGCACAGCCGCAGGTCGTGGCACCGCTCGACCCGTACGCCCGCCGCGAGGAGCGCGGGGTACCAGCGCGCCGTGTCGTCCCACACCCACCGCGGCGACTCCGTCTCGCGCTCACGGACCAGCCGGGGCAGGTCGCCGAGCGCGACCTCGCGTACGCCTCCCTCGTCACCTTCACCCTCGGAGACGAGCACCCGGTCGCCGGGCAGGCGCGAGAGCCGGATGCGATCCATGGGGACACCCTCTCCCACCTCACTCCAGGTCGAGCACCTCCGGGACCGGCCGGCGCGGGGTGGGCGCCAGCGACGTGCTCGCGGTCGGGCGCCAACCGACCCGCACGAGCAGGAGCGGGTGCGCGAGGCTGCCGAGGACCTCCACCTGGAACGCGCGGCGGGTCTCGTCCACCTCGATCACCTGGCTGAGCGGGACGAGGGACAGACCGCCCTCCTCGGCAGCCAGCCACATGGCACTCAGCCCCTCACCGGCCCGGAGCCAGGCCGCAGCGTCGTCGCGCGTGTCGAAGAGGACGATCAGTCCGTCGCTGGCCTCCACGTCCGGTCCGGGGTGGTCCTCCCAGGCGGCCTCCTCGAAGCGGTGGGGGTGTGCACCGGCTCGGTCGGCCGGCTCCGGGAGGGCACCCGCGGGGACCCCGTCGCCGGCCCCGCGGCGCTGCCACTGCTGCTGCTCCGCGCGGGCAGCGGAGTCCTGGAGCTGGAGCTCGGCGGCACGGCGGACCAGGCGTTCGGCGATGTAGCGCTCGGACTCGTCGGTGAGGGCAACCGCCCGGGCGCCCCACTGGTTCGCGATCCGCGCCAGGTGTGCCTGGCGCTCCTCCGGGACGGGCCAGGTGTTGAAGCGACGTCGGTCGGTCCGCCTGGCGTCGATCGCGGCGAGGGTCTCCCTGGCCGTCGGGGAGGCGGTGCCCGGCGCGAGCTCGATCGCCGCGAGCAGGTCGGGCCGGGCCGGGTCCGGGAGACGTGCGACGCGCGTCGACCAGCCGAGCGCCCCGGCCACGGCCTGCGCGTGGTGCAGCGCGGCGCCACAGCTGATCGTCAGGTTCCGGCCCTCCGGGTCGGTCTCGGTGAGCTGGTGGGTCCGGTCCGCGAAGAGCTCGAGGGTGCGGGGGCCGCCCCGCCACCGCCACGGCTGGGTGTTGTGCACGCTGGGTGCGCGAGAGGCCGTCTCGACGATGCGGTGGAGCGTCTCGACGGGGACGAGGCGGGTGGCGGTCATGGCCGGCTCCTCTTCGGGGTGCGGTTCCTGGTGTCGAGACTGCGCCGTCCCGGAGCCGCCCGGCAGTGCCGTAGGTCCCGGCGGCCGGGGTCGTCGGTCTCTGCCGCGGCGGCCGCACCCGCTCCTACCGTCGTGTCATGAGGACCTCGCGCAACGACGGTCCCGTGGCGCTCACCTTCCTCGGCGCCGTCGACACCGTCACCGGCAGCCGGTTCCTGCTGGAGCACGGCGGTCGCCGCCTGCTGGTCGACGCCGGGCTCTACCAGGGCCTCGCCGCCCACCGGCGCCGCAACTGGGAGCCGTTCCCCGTCGACCCGGCCACCATCGACGACGTCGTGCTGACGCACGCCCACCTCGACCACACCGGCTACCTCCCGCGCCTGGTCAGGGACGGCTTCCGCGGCCGCGTGACCTGCACCGAGGGCACCGCCGAGCTGGCCGCGATCGTGCTGAGGGACAGCGCGCACCTCCAGCAGGAGGACGCGAGGTACGCCAACCTCGCCGGGTTCTCCCGGCACAGCCCGGCGCTCCCGCTCTACGACGACCGCGACGTCGAGCGGACGCTCGACCTCCTCGTCCCCGTGGAGGTCGGGAGACCGGTCGCGCTGTCGCCCGGTCTCACCGCCACGCTGCGGCCCGCCGGGCACATCCTCGGCTCGGCGACGGTCACGATCGAGGCGGGCGACCACCGGGTGGCCTTCAGCGGCGACCTCGGCCGGCCCCACCACCCGCTGCTGCGCCCGCCCGTCGACCCACCCGCGGCCGACACGCTGGTGGTGGAGTCGACGTACGGCGACCGTCGCCACCCGTCCCCGGACCCGGCGATCCTGGCCGACGCGGTCAGCCGGACCGTCGAGCGCGGCGGCAGCGTGCTCGTCCCGGCCTTCGCGGTGGACCGCACCGAGCTGGTCCTGCTCGAGCTCTGGCGGCTGGTCGACCGGGGCGAGATCCCCGACGTGCCGATCCACGTGGACAGCCCGATGGCCCTGGCCGCCCTCGACTGCTACCGCCGGGCGGCGGAGCGTGGCGGCCCCGAGCTGCGTCCCGAGGCCCACGAGCTCATCGGCCACCTCCACAGCGACCGCGTCCACGCGGTCCGCGACGTGGAGGGATCGATGCGCCTGAACCGGCCGCGCACTCCCAGCATCGTCATCTCCGCCTCCGGCATGGCTTCCGGGGGTCGCGTGGTGCACCACCTCGCCCACCAGCTGCCCGACCGGCGCAACTGCGTGGTCCTCACGGGCTTCCAGGCCGACGGCACGCGTGGACGACAGCTCGCCGAAGGAGCGCGGCAGGTGAAGATCCACGGCCGGTACGTGCCGGTGCGCGCCGAGGTCGTCGTCGTGCCCGACTTCTCGGTGCACTCCGACGCCGAGGAGACGCTGGCGTGGCTCGCCCGCGCGCCGCGACCACCCCGCACGGTCTACTTGGTGCACGGCGAACCTGCGTCTGCCGCGAGCCTGGCGCGGTCGATCTCCGACGAGCTCGGGTGGACCGCCGTGGTCCCGTCCTACGGCGAGCGAGTGCTGGTGGACTGATGTCGACGCCGCGTCCCGTGCCGGTCTGGGTGGTGGTCGCCGACGTCGCCGCCAAGGTCCTGCTCGTGCTCGCGGTCTCGCGCGTGGCGCTCGACCCCGGCTGGGGGAACCTCGAGGGCAAGGCGCCGGTCGCCAGGGCCGTGACGTACCCGATGCTCGCCCTTCTCGTGCCGCTGCTCCACGCTCTGAGGCCGCTGGGGACGGCCGGACGGGTGGCCGCCGGGGTCGCGGGCCACGGGCGTCCGTACCCGTGGGGTGCCGACCTGCTCGTCACCCTCCCGGCCTTCTCCGACATCCTCGGCAACCGGCTCGACCTGTACGACCGGGTCACGTGGTTCGACGACGTGATCCACCTCGGCAGCACGGCCGCACTCAGCGCGGGCGTGCTGCTCCTCAGCGGAGCCGCCGCGGCGTCGCTGTGGCGGCGGCTCGAGGTCGCCGTGGCGGCCGGGCTGACGTTGTCGCTGGCGTGGGAGCTGTGGGAGTTCGCGGCCTTCGTCACCCGTTCGGCGGAGGTGGGCACGGCGTACGCCGACACGTTGGGCGACCTGGCGCTCGGCTGGGTGGGCGCCGTCCTCGCCGCAGGACTGGTGCGGGCCCCGGAGGGGACCTCCGGCCCTGCCGCCCACCTGCCTCCGAGGGAGACCGTGGAGGCATGAGGACCATCACCGAGGGAAGCGTCGTCGTGGGTGTGACCGGACGGGGGCGCGAGACACCGGCCCTTCGCTTCGCCGTCGACGTCGCGCGACGCGAAGGAGCCGCGGTCGCTCTGGTGCACGTCACGCGCAACCCGCTGCCGAGCGTCCCGGGCGCCCTGGTCGACCGGGTGGAGGCGGCTGAGGTGGCCGAGCGGATCCTCGCGGACGTCGCCGACGAGGTGCACGAGCTGGCGCACGCCGACGTCGCGGTCGACACCTTCGCGCGGAGGGGCGAGCCGGCCGAGGTGCTGGTCGGGCTCAGCGGGGCGGCGCGCCTCGTCGTGGTCCAGCACCGCACGTCGGGTGCCCTCGAGCGGCTCGTCGTGGGGTCCACCAGCCACGGTGCCGCTGCCCACAGCGCGTGTCCCGTCGTCTCGGTCCCGGGGGACTGGCGACCTGATCCTCACGCGAACGAGGTCGTCGTCGGCGTGCACGAGGGCGGCGTGCCGCGTGCGGTCCTCGACGCCGGGTTCGCCTGGGCCGCAGCCACGGGATCCCTGCTGCGGGTCGTGCACGCGTGGCGCCTCGACGCCGCCTACGACGACATCATCACCAACCGAGTGGCCGCGGAGTGGCGCGAGGAGCAGAGGGGGCGGCTCGTCGCGGCGGTGGCCGAGGTCCGGGGCGCCTGGCCCCAGGTCGAGGTGGAGGTCGAGGTACGGCACCAGTGGCCCGCCGACGTGCTCGTCGACGACTCCCGCAGCGCCTCGCTCGTCGTCATCGGTCGCCGGGGCGTCCACGGGTGGGTCCCCGAGCACCTCGGCTCCCTCGCCCGTACGGTCATGCGTGCCGCCAGGTGCCCGGTCATGGTCGTGCCGGTGGTGGAGCGCTCCGGCACGCCGGGGGACTGGGAGCTCGTGGCCGACGAGGTCTCCCCGCAGACCTGACGGCCGACCGTCAGGCCTGGGGCGCGTCGACGGCCGCGAGCAGGCCCAGCGCCAGGTGGCTGGCGCTCCCCGGGGTCGCGGTGTGGACGAGCAGCGCGTGCGACTGGAACGGGTCCTGCACGACCTGGCAGCTCAGCTCGAGACGGCCCAGCGACGGGTGCACGTAGCGCTTGACCTCGTGGGGCCGGATGCCGACCTCGTGGGCGGCCCACCAGCGGCGGAACTCCTC